>ERZ511473.294-NODE-294-length-96474-cov-4.885245_pt1 | contig 96474 bp, 88 predicted proteins | sample MGYA00374947_ERZ511473 | MGnify/ENA primary metagenome ERZ511473 (study PRJEB26303, sample SAMN06343854) | sediment metagenome | isolation source: hot spring sediment | place: Canada: British Columbia | collected 2012-09-26 ... | reverse complement strand
GGAGTTCAGACGTGTGCTCTTCCGATCTGTCTTGCCGATCGGCGAGTCAGGATCGACGGCTTCGTTCACGCGACAGTCCTCGATAATCGGCGGTTCCATGGATCAGGGCGCGCTGGCAGACGGCCAGCGCTTCCTCGACGGTCTTGCGCACGAGCGATTGCGAGACGCCGAAGCGTTCGGCGATCGCCACGAAACTCTGGCCTTCCAGCCGGTTGGCCAGCAGATACTGCCGATGCCGCTCGGGCAGGCCCTGAACGACCTTTTCGAGCAGGCTCATCTGCTGCTTGGCGATCAGGGTGCGCTCCAGGTCGGGGGTCTCCTCGCTGTCGAGCGCCAGCAGCGGCGCCGAGGCGTCGAGGGTCCGACTGGCGCGCGCCTGGCTGCGCCGTTCGTCCAGCATCAGATTGATCGCCACGCGAAACACGAAGGCGCGAGGGCTTTCGAGCCGCTCGGCGCCCTCCAGCTCGCCCAGCTTGAAGAAGGCCTGCTGGGCCACGTCTTCCGGGTCGGGTGGGCCAGGACCGAACCGCGCCCGCAGAAAGGCGCACAGGTCTCGCCACTCCCGGGCATAGGTCGCCGAATAGGACGGGCGATCGCGCCACCGACCTTTGCCAGCGTCCTTGAGCTCGGCGCCGCGCGATCCCGCGACATCCGACCCGACCCCGCTTGGCCTGACGACTCGAAGCTTGGGCGTCTTCGCCTCGAACACCGGTGCTCCCCAGTCGCGTCGGTCTTTTTCTTGAGCGGGACGATGGGAGGGAACGGGTCGACGATCAACCGAAACCGAAAAAAATGCGGGCGAGGCGAACTTTCTTGTGCGGATCGAGAGGCCGAAATCGTCGTTTCCTTCCGCCTTCTAAAGGGGAGAAATATTCAATGATTTTAGGATGATACCGATAACTTTTCCTCTTTTCTACCGGTTCGCGCCATGTCTATCCTTATGACACCGGTGACAAAGGCCGGGCGAATTAAGGCGGCTGAACCGCCAGGACGAATTGGGGAGGAAGAGTCCATGACTAGGTCCGCTGACCGCCGGCTTTTCGATCGGCCTCGCGACGACCGCCGCTCTGGCTCAGACCGCTCCGACGCCCAATTCCGACGCGAGCGTCGTCGAAGAGGTCGTGGTCACCGGCTATCGCGCGTCGCTGCGCAGCGCCATGGAGACCAAGAAGACCTCGGACGTCATGCTGGACGCCATCAACGCCGAGGACATCGCCGACTTCCCGGATTCGAACCTGGCCGAATCCCTGCAACGCCTGCCCGGCATCTCGATCGACCGCGACAACGGCGAAGGGCGCACGATCAGCGTCCGGGGCCTGAGCGGCGACTTCAGCCGGGTGCGGATCAACAACATGGAAGCGCTGTCCACCGGCGCCAACAACGACGCCGGCGCCAGCCCCAACCGCTCGCGGGCGTTCGACTTCAACGCCTTCGCCTCGGAGCTGTTCAGCTCGGTGCGGGTGCGCAAGTCGTCGTCGGCCGAAGCCGACGAAGGCTCGCTGGGCGCCACGGTCGACCTGATCACCGGCAAACCCTTCGACTACAAGAACGGCGCGTTCGCGGCCTCGGTCGAGGACTCCTATTACGAGAACGGCAAGACCCACAGCCCGCGCTTCACCGTGCTGGCCTCGGACCGCTGGTTCGACGGCAGGGTTGGCCTGCTGGTCTCGGGCGCCTACGCCAAGCGCAAGTCCGTGGACGATAACTATGGTCGCGGCGCTGGTTCGTCCGACTACACCTATCGGGGTTCGACCTGGACCGGTGACGAACTGCCCGGCCGCGCCGGCTTCGCCGCGCCGACCGGCACGGTGTTCCGTGCCCTGATCCCCGCGCCGGCCGGCACCACGGGCGCCGCGCTCGACGCCTACAAGGCCAACCCGGCCAACTACTATAATCCGATGGCCAACCCGGACGCCTACGCAGCCATGACCGGCTCGGACCCGGCCGCCTACGCCAAGCTGTATCCGAATTGCGCGGCGACGGCGGGCCAGCCGGTTGCGACCCTGACCCCGACGACCCCGGGCTGCAACGACTCGCTGATCCGCTTCCCGGCCCTGCCGACCCTGAACCAGAAGAATGTCGATACCGAACGCCTGGGCCTGACCGCCGCGTTCCAGGTCCAGATCAGCGACCGGACCCGTCTGACGGTCGATGCGCTGTATTCGCGCTTCGAGAGCTCCACGACCAACTACGGTCTCTCGCCGGTAGGCCTGAACCGCAACAACACCAACGCCAGCTATTCGTACGGCGCCAACGTGCCCACGGCGACCGCGCGGGCCGGTTCAGCGATGACGGCCGCCCAGCGCCGCGCGCTCTATCCGGGCGCCTGCACCTTCGCCGAAGAGACCGAACTGAACCCGGGCCAGGATTGCGGCCAGTCGATGTTCGGCGCGACGCCGCTTCCCGGCTACAGCTTCAGCTACAACCCCAACAACCTCGACCCGTACGAGTACTACACCAACCCATCCTCGCCCGGTTACGCGGGAGCGGCCGCGTCGCTGCCTTTCCGCGGCGCCCTGATCGGCCGTCCGGCGGTAAAGCTGCTCGACGCCGAGGTCGTGGGTCAGAACGCCGAGTATCTGAAGCTGGGCAATGTCGACTGGCGTTCGGCGGCCGACCGCGGCGCCTACACCACCGACTTCCGCCAGTTCTCGGCCGATCTGACACACGAGTTCAGCGACCGATTCCGCGGCGCCTTCAGCGCGGGCATGTCGGAATCGACGAACAAGAACCAGGGCACCCTGGTCGAGTTCAACTACATGGACGCGGCCGAGCCGTTCATCTTCGACGAGCGCGAGGCCAACGGCATGCCGAGGTTCGACGCCGGCTTCAACGCCGCGGATCCCAACAAGTGGGGGATCGTCAAGGGCTTCTCGGGCATGCGCAATTACGAGCGCACGACGGAGAACACCTACAAGGGCCTGAAGGCGGACTTCACCTACGAGCTGGACGACAACTGGACGATCCAGTTCGGCGGCGCCGGCCGCAAGTTCGAGTTCAGCACCGACCAGTATGAGCGTAACAGCGATCTGCTGAACCCGACCGAGCGCGAGGCCGGCGTCAGCATCGCGTCGCTGGGCCAGGTCATCGACTTTGGTCAGGGCCTGAAGGTGCCCGAAGGCACGACCACCAGCTTCTTCGCGCCAAGCCTGGAAGCCTTCAGCAACGTCTTCGGGTTCGACTGCAACTGCATCAACAAGTACGGCGATTTCCGCATCACCCGGAAGCGCAACCGCTCGGCCTCGTTCGCCGTGTCCGAAGAGAACCTGGCCTACTACGCCCAGTTCAACTTCAACTACGACGTCCTCGATGGCCGTCGCCTGTCGGGCAACATCGGCGTCCGCCAGGCGCATACGTCCGTGAACGCGCAAGGCGAGACGACCGCGGGCCGGCCGATCTACGGCGAGAACAGCTATGACGACACGCTGCCCGCCGGCAACGTGACCTTCGAGGCCTTCGAGAACTTCTACATCCGCGCCGCCGCCGCCAAGGTCATGGCCCGTCCGCTGCTGGGCAACCTGTCGCCGGCCGTGACCGGCATCAGCGTTCCCAGCGACGGCTCGGTCACCGGCGGCACGCTGACGGTGGGCAATCCCAAGCTGTCGCCGTTCCGTGGCGAGGCCTACGACGTCGCGGCCGAATGGTACTTCACGCCCGGCGGCCTGATCAGCCTGGGCTATTTCCGCAAGGACATCGCCTCGTATCCGCAGACGATCTTCTACGAAGCGCCGCTGTCGGAATTCCTCGATCCCGAGGCGATCGAGGCGCTGAAGGCGCAGTTCCCCGGCACGACCGGCGGCGACGTCTTCCGCCGCGCCTATATTGACGCCGACGCGCCGTTCCTGGCTCGCCAGGTCCGCGACGCGCCCGGCGGCGTCTTGCAGGGGTGGGAGTTCAACTACCAGCAGGACCTGACCTTCCTGCCCTGGTATTTCAAGAACCTCGGCGTCCAGTTCAACATGACCAAGCTGGACACCGAGCTGACCTACATCCTCGATCCGGGCGCGGTGAACGCCACGACCGGCGCGGTCACCAAGGCGCCGACCTATGGCAAGGGTCCTTGGCTGGGCGCTTCGCCCAAGGGCATGAACTTCACGCTCTACTACGAGACCGAGAAGTTCAACGCCCGTGTCTCGGTCGCCCATCGCGACGAGTACTACACGACCTATCCGCTCGCCTCGGGCAACTGCGATCCGGGCCTGCAAGCCAACGGCTCGGCCTGCGACGGTCCGCTGATCAACGAGTTCAACGGCGCCAAGGCGACCACCAACGTCGATTTCTCGATGCGCTACCAGCCGCTCAAGCAGGTCAGCATCACCTTCGAGGCGTTGAACCTGAGCAATGAGATGAACGAGCGGTTCAGCTATGCCGACCCCGTCATTCAGTCCTACGGCGGCGCGGGCCCGAACTACCGGGTCGGCATTCGCTACAAATACTGACTCCATTCGGTCCGCGGTCGGCCGGCGTGCGCGCCGGGTCGATCGCGGCCGACCGGTGGATCGGCGGCGCGCAGGGCGAGCCGATGATCCTCGGTTGTTAAACCGCCTCCCGCGGTGACTTAGGCGGACAGCCGGCTCTTTTCGGCTGTCCGCCGCCTTTCTCCAGTATCGAGTCCGGAGACGACGGATGCGCCGCGCAGCTTATCTTCTCGCCTCCTGCCTGATCGGCGGCTCCTTGTTCGCCTTGTCGGGCGTCCAGGCCCAGACGCCCGTTCCCAACCCGCCGCCGCGCTTCAACGCGATCAAGATCGTGCTGGTCGGCGACTCCACCACGGCCGTGCAGGGCGGCTGGGGGCCCAGCTTCTGCGCCAAGCACGTGACGTCGTTCGCCGCCTGCATCAATCTGGCCCGAGGCGGCCGCAGCAGCGGCAATTACCGGACGGAAGGGTCGTGGGCCTTGGCGCTGAACGAGATCAAGTCGGGCGGTTTCAACGACACCTACGTGCTGGTCCAGTTCGGCCACAACGATCAGCCCGGCAAGCCCGGTCGGTCGACGGACCTGGCGACCGAGTTTCCGGCCAATCTGAAGGCCTATGTCGATGAGATCCGCGCCGCCGGCGGCAAGCCGGTGCTGGTGACCCCGCTGACCCGCCGCCAGTTCAAGGACGGCAAGCTGATCGACGACCTGGCGCCCTGGGCGCAAGCCGCTCGCGAGGTCGCGGCCGAGACCAGCGCGCCTTTGGTCGATCTGCATGCCGACAGCTATGCGGCCGTCCAGGCCATGGGCGCGGCCGAGGCCACGCGCTTCGCCCAGAGCCCGCCGCCCGCTCACGTGCTGGAAGCGGCCACGACCGGCACGACGATCGCGGCCAACACGCCCGCGCCGGGCGCCGCCGGGGCTGTCGCCGCCGCGCCGACCGCCCAGAACAACGCCGCCGTCGAGCCGATGGGGCAGGCCAAGCTGTCGTTCGACTACACGCATCTGGGCGAGACCGGCGCGGATTATTTCGCCACCATCGTCACCGCGGACCTGGCCAAGGCCGTGCCGGCCCTGCGCCGGTTCCTGATCCCCTAGTTTTCGCGTTCCGAGGACCTCGCCATGCGGATGACCCGTAGAACTACTTTGGGAACTACCCTGGCCCTCGCGGCCGGAGCCGCGACCAGCGGGCTCACTCAGGCCCGCGCCGCTGACGGCGTCTCGCCGCTGCGCCTCTGGTATCGCCAGCCGGCCAAGGAATGGGTCGAGGCTCTTCCGGTCGGCTCGGGCCGGATGGGCGCGATGGTGTTCGGCGGCGTGACGGCCGAGCGGCTGCAGTTGAATGAAGACACGCTGTGGGCTGGCGGACCCTATGACCCGGCCAATCCCGAGGCGCTGAAGGCGTTGCCGGAGATCCGGGCGCTGATCGACGCCGGCGACTACGCCAAGGCCACCGAGATCGCCGACGCCCGCTTCATGGCCACGCCCAAGCGTCAGATGGCCTATCAGACGATCGGCGACCTGAAACTCGCTTTCCCCGGTCTGGACGGGCAAGCGACCGACTATGTCCGCGACCTGGACCTGGACGGCGCGATCGCCACGACCCGCTTCAAGGTGGGCGGGACCGGCTACACCCGCCAGGTGATCGGCAGCTATCCCGACCGGGTCATCGTCGTGCGGCTGACCGCCGACAAGGGCCGGGCGATCAGCGTGGATCTGGCTTTCGAAAGTCCGCTGAAGTCCAAGCCGGCCTCCCGCGTCGAGGGCCGCGACACCCTGGTCCTGGCCGGCGCCAACGACACCCAGCAGGGCGTCGCCGCCCGGCTGACGTTCGAATGCCGCGTCCAGGTGCTCAACAAGGGCGGGGCCCTGAGCGCCAAGGACGGCGTCCTGTCGGTGGCCGACGCCGACGAGGTGCTGCTGCTGATCGCCGCCGCCACCAGCTATCGCCGCTTCGACGACGTGGGCGGCGACCCGGTCGAGATCAATCGCGCGGTGCTGGCCAAGGCCTCGACCAGGCCGTGGCGCATGCTTCTCGCCCGTCACCAGACCGACCATCGGGACCTGTTCCGGCGGGTGAGCGTCGATTTCGGGACCACGACGGCGGCGCTGAAGCCGACCGACGAGCGCATCAAGGTTTCGCAGACCACCGACGATCCGGCCCTGGCGGCGCTGTACTATCAGTACGGACGCTACCTGCTGATCGCCTGCTCGCGTCCCGGCGCCCAGCCCGCCAACTTGCAGGGCGTCTGGAACGACAGCCCCTCGCCGCCCTGGGGCGGCAAGTACACGATCAACATCAACACCGAGATGAACTACTGGCCGGCCGAACCGACGGGCCTGGCCGAGTGCGTCAAGCCGCTGATCGAGATGGTCCGCGACCTGTCGGTCACCGGCGCCCACATGGCCAAGGTCATGTACAACGCCCGCGGCTGGGTCACCCATCACAACACCGACCTTTGGCGGGCCAGCGGGCCGATCGACGGCGCCAAGTACGGGGTCTGGCCCACGGGCGGGGCCTGGCTCTGCAAGCACCTGTGGGACCACTACGACTACAACCGCGACCGCGCCTATCTGGCCGACGTCTATCCGCTGATGCGCGGCTCGGCCCTGTTCTTTCTCGACGCCCTGGTGGTCGATCCGAAGTCCGGGAAGCTGGTGACCAATCCGTCGATCTCGCCCGAGAACGCCCACGGCCACGGCTCGTCCCTGGTCGCTGGACCGACCATGGACCAGGCGATCATCCGCGACCTGTTCACGTCCTGCATCAAGGCCGCCGCGATCCTGGGAACCGACGCCGCGTTCAGCGCCCAGGTGACGGCCGCCCGCGAGCGGCTGGCCCCCTACAAGATCGGCAAGGACGGCCAGCTTCAGGAATGGCAGGAGGACTGGGACGCCGGCGCCGTGGATATGCAGCACCGCCACGTCTCGCACCTGTACGGCGTGTTCCCCAGCGACCAGATCGCCATCGACACCACGCCGGCGCTGGCCGACGCGGCGAAGGTGTCGCTGAACACCCGGGGCGACATCTCCACCGGCTGGGCGATCGCCTGGCGGCTGAACCTGTGGTCGCGGCTGGGCGACGGCGACCGAGCCCACAGGATTCTGTCGCTGCTGCTGGGTCCCGAGCGAACCTATCCCAACATGTTCGACGCCCACCCGCCGTTCCAGATCGACGGCAATTTCGGCGGGACCTCGGGCATGACCGAGATGGTCCTGCAGAGCCGCAACGACCAGATCCTGCTGCTGCCGGCCCTGCCGTCAGCCTGGCCGACCGGACGGCTGACCGGCCTGCGGGCGCGGGGCGCGGTGGGCGTCGACGTGGTCTGGGCGCGGGGCAAGCTGGAGACGGCGGTGTTCACCGCCGCCGCCGACAGTCGCCACCATGTGCGCTACGGCGCCTCGACGATCGATCTCGACATGAAGAAGGGTCAGCGCGTCCGCCTGTCGGCGCGCGACGGCGTCCTGCGGAAAGCCTGAGCGTGAACCGACGGATCGCCATCGTCTGCGGGCTCGCCGTCCTGATGCTCGGCCTGGACGCCCAGGCCGCCACGACCCTGCGAGTCGGCAAGGGCGGGGCCTATGCCAGCGTCCAGGCCGCCGTCGATGCTCTGCCGGCGGACGGCGGAACCCTGGAACTGGCGCCCGGCGAATATCGCGAGAAGCTGACCATCGCCAAGCCGAACGTCCGGCTGATCGGCAAGGGTAAGCGACCGCGGGACGTGGTGCTGGTCTGGAGCGACGGGGCGATCACCGCCGGCGGCACGTTCAAGTCGGCCTCGGTCAACGTGTCGGGCGACGGCTTCCGGGCTCGCAACCTGACCATCCAGAACGACTATCACCTGAAGGACGCCCGCCCGTCCCAGGCCGTGGCCCTGGCGATCACCGCCGACCGGGCCGTGCTGGAAAAGGTGCGGCTGCTGGGCGCCCAGGACACGCTGTACGCCGCCAGCAAGAAGACCGCGCCCAGCCGGCAGTACTTCCGCGACTGCTACATCGAGGGCCACGTCGACTTCATCTTCGGCGACGCCAAGGCTTTCTTCGACCGCTGCCACATCCATGGGATCGCCCATGAGACCGTGATGATCACGGCCCAGAGCAAGTCCAAGCCCGACCAGGACAGCGCCTATGTCTTCGACCGCTGCCGGATCACCGCCGATCCGGAGGTGGGCGAGCTCTGGTTCGGCCGCGCCTGGCGTCCCTACGCCACCGTCATCTTCATGCGCAGCCGCATCGACGCGGCCCTGCATCCGGAGGGCTGGCGCGAGTGGACGCCGGGCAAGACCGACACCCTGAACACGGCCACCTTCGCCGAGTTCGCCTCGACCGGGCAGGGCGCCAATCCCGCGACCCGCGAACCCCGCAGCCGTCAACTGACCGCCGACCAGGCCAAGACCTGGAGCCGCGACGTGTTCCTGGCCGGTCCTGACGGTTGGCGGCCGTGATCGGCCGCGCCCCGTTCCAACACCTGATTGCCGTTCAAGCCCCGTGAGCCGGACCATGCGCGTAGACCGACGAAGCTTTCTGGCCGCAGGCGGCCTGGGCGTGGCCACCAGCCTGGCCCCGAGCCTCGCCAACGCCGCCGAGGCCGATCCGCTGGCCATCGCCGACGAGGGCTGGAGCCTGTGGGTCGACCAGGCGGCGCCCTGGAAGGACGACGCCATCCACCTGCCCAGTACGGTCGACCTGAAGACCCTGCCGATCAATCCGCCGACCGGCGGCTGGGCCAGCCTGGCGGCGAGCGACGCCCTGCGCGTGGACCTTCCGACCACGGTCGAGCAGCACCTGTGGGGCAAGTTCGGCACGCGGCCCTACGGCGCCGACGAGTACCGCTACGCCGAGGACGACGATGTTCCGCAGTACGGCGCCTACAAGGGCGTGTCGTGGTGGTCCAAGGCGATCGACATTCCCGTCTCGGCCAAGGGCCAGCGGGTGATGCTGAACATCCGCGGCGCGCGGCTGCGGGCCGAGGTGTTCCTGAGCGAGCAGTTGGTCGGCTATTCGATCATGTCGGAACTGCCGTTCAGCTGCGACCTGACCGCCGCCATGCGCCCAGGCCAGGCCAACCGCCTGGCGATCCGCATCACCAATCCGGGCGGGCGCTTCGACTGGCGCGACAGCACCACCATGATGTGGGGCAAGGCCAAGCTGTTCGCCTCGCATGGCTTCGGCGGCCTGGATCGGGGCCTGACCTTGAGCGTCCATCCCCTGTCGGCCCGGATCGACGACGCCTGGGTGCTGAACACGCCCGACGCCCGGCGGGTGACCGGCCTCATGGAGGTCGTGCTGGACAAGCCGGTCGCGGCGAACAAGGTGGCCGGCCTGCGCGCCAAGGCCGGGCTTGAGCTGATCGACGATCGGACAGGCCGCCTGGTCCCGGCCGAGGTTCGCTTCGAGGGGCTGGAGGCGATCGACGCCACGCGCGTGCGGGTCCGGTTCTCGGTCGACGCGCCGACCGCCAAGCTCTGGGACCTGGACACGCCCGAACTCTACCGTCTTCGATTCCGCTGGGCCGAGCGCAAGGGCGTGGTGGATACGCGCGAAGTCCGTTTCGGCTTCCGCTGGTTCGGCGTCGACGGGGTCGGGACGGACGCCATGCTGCGCCTGAACGGCCGTCGCGTGCGGCTCTATTCGGCGATCTCATGGGGCTATTGGGGCTTCAACGGTCTTTGGCCGACGCCGGAGCTCGCGCGTCGCGAGGTGACGGCCGCCAAGACCCTGGGCCTCAACGCGCTGCACTTCCACCGCAACGTCGGCAAGCCCGAGGTCTTCACGGCCATGGACGAGATGGGCCTGCTGCGGGTGATGGAGCCCGGCGGCGGTCGCCACGCGATTGGCAAGATGCTGAAACCCGGCGAAGACCTGTCGCCCGCCGACGCCTTCAGCCGCCAGTTCATGTTCGAGAAGTGCCAGGCCATGGCCCGGGCCTTCCGCTCGCACCCCTCGCTGGTGCACTACACCCTGCAGAACGAGATCGGCGCCGACCTGGCCAATCCGGACGTCCAGTGGGTGCTGAAGGCGATCCACGACATCGATCCTAGCCGGGCGGTGATCCTCAACGATGGCTTCGTCAAACGCGGCGCGGCCCAGGCGATGTATCTGCCCTACAACGACCACTACCACCGCTCGGACGTCGAGCCATGGGGCGGCTGGTGGGTCGAGCACCAGGGCGCGGGCGACCAGTGGTACGACAGGTTCTACCAGCACAAGGACGAGTACATTCACCGCCAGACCGGCAAGCCGTTCATCGTCGAGTTCGGCGAGATGCAGGGCTGCGCCGTCGCCGACAACCATTCGGCCATGCTGGTCGAGATCCTGGCCAAGGGCGGCAAGAGCTACGACCTGGAGGACCACAAGGCGGTGGTCGCGCCGACCAACGGCTATCTTGAGCGTTGGGGGTTCAACAAGGCCTTCCCGACCAGCGAGAGCCTGTTCCTGTCGGTGGGCCGCAAGGCGTACGAGGCCTGGCGCGAGTACCTGGAGAACATCCGGATCGGTGACAGCGTCGATGTCGCCGCCATCTCCGGCTGGGAAAGCACGGCGATCGAGAACCACTCGGGCATCGTCGATGTCCTTCGCGGCTTCAAGGCCGATCCGGCCCTGATGAGCCAGAGCCTGCGGCCGGTGCTGGCGATCGCCAAGCCCCGGGCCCGGGCCTATGCGGCGGGCGACATCGCCGAGCTGGACCTCTACCTGTTCAACGACACCGGCAAGGCCGTGTCGGGCGAGATGGTGCTCAGCCTGATCGGGCCGGACGGAAGCGTCGAGATCCTGGGCCGCTGGCCGGTTCCGACGGGCCAGGCGCCGGACGTCTTCAGCTATCTGGTGGCCGAAAGCGTCCGGACGCCGGCGCTGCGACGCCCCGGACTGAACGTGATCCGCATCGCCTTTGGCGATATCGTCTCGGACCGCGAGATCTGGGTGACCGGCCCGGCCGCGCCCAGGGCGGCCAAGGCGGCGCGTATCGGCGTCGCGGGCATCGCCCGCAGCCTGCGTGATCAGCTGGCGGCCGTTCCGAGCGTCGTCATCGAGGAGTTCAAGCCGGGCGTCCGTTACGACGGGATCATCGCCTCGGGGCTGAAGAGCGACGAGATCGTGCGACGCCAGGTGGGCGAGCAGACCGGCCTGGAGGCCCAACCCAAGAAGGGCGACAAGCCCGTCGTCATCCTGGGCGACCTGCCGCCCGAAATCCTGGCGGCGGTCAAGGCGGGCGTTCCCCTGCTGGCCATGGTCCAGGAAGACGGCCTGGCCGAGGGCGTGGCTAAGCAGCTCTCGGGCCTGGGCCTGTTCGACTATGCCGGCCAGGTCGGCGGCCTGCGCGCGCCCTGGATGGGCAACTGGAACTATGTCCGCACCCATTCCACCTTCGCCGGCCTGCCGGTCGACATGGGCATGAGCGTGCTGCATCAGGTCGAGGGGCAACCATCCAACGGGCTGCTGGTCGAGGGAGGCGGCGTGGAGGTGATCGCCGCCTACAGCCGCGACCATGACCGCAAGAACGGCGCGGCCAGCTTCATCGCCCGCAAGGACCGCATGCGGGTTCTGGTGCATCGGCTGCCCGACATGGCCGGGCCGCTGCAGCGGCGCTGGTTGGCCAACGCCATCCAGTGGTTGGCTTACGAGGCTTGAGGGAGAGCCGCATGACCAGGTTGATCGATCGGCGGGCGATGCTGCTGGGAAGCGCCCTGGCGCTTCCGGCTTTCGGCGCGATCGCGGCGGCGGCGCCCAAACCCCGCATGTTCGAGCGCCTGGGCTGGGCGGCCGGCACGCCCGGCGGCGATGGCGGTCAGGTCATCCGGGTCACCACCCTGGTCGGCGACGGTCCCGGCTCGTTCCGGGCCGCCGTCACCGCCAAGGGGCCGCGCACCGTGATCTTCGACGTGGCCGGGATCGTCGATCTGGGCCGCAAGAGCATCAAGATCGTCGAGCCGTTTCTCACCATCGCCGGCGAGACCGCGCCGTCGCCGGGCGTGACCCTGATTAAGGGCGGTCTGGCCATCGAGACGCACGACGTCATCATCCGCCACCTGCGGGTGCGGGCCGGTCGCGACGGGGCGGCTTCGCGGAGCGGTTGGGAGGTCGACGGCGTCACCTGCTGGAAGGCCCACGACGTGATCGTCGACCACTGCTCGATCAGTTGGGCCACCGACGAGAACCTCTCGGCCTCGGGTCCGCGCTTCACGGGCGGTGAGGATCCGAAGGGCTGGCAGGCGGGGACGTCGCACCGGATCACCTTCAGCAACAACATCGTCGCCGAGGGCCTGTCGAACGCCAGCCACGTCAAGGGCGAGCACTCCAAGGGCAGCCTGATCCACGACAACGCCGCCCAGGTGCTGATCGTCGGCAACCTCTACGCCCACAATCGCGAGCGCAACCAGCTGTTCAAGGGCGCGGTCGAGGCGGTGTCGGCCAACAACCTGATCTACGACCCAGGCACGCGCGCCATGCACTATGCGCTCAACGCCTCGGAGTGGGCGGGCCATACGTGGCGGCCCGGACGCCTGGCGCTGGTCGGCAACGTGGTCAAGGGCGGGGCGTCCACGGACCCGCGGCTGCCGTTCCTGGTCGTGGAAGGGCAGGGCGACCTGGACCTCTACGCGCACGACAATCTGGCGACCTACGCCGACGGCCGCGCGATGCCGGCCAGCCGAGTCATCCCCGCCGATCCGCTGCCGAAGATCCGGCCGCTGGCCCGGCCGCCGGTGTGGCCGGAAGGCTTCCAGGCGATCGATGCGCGGCGGGTCGAGGCCAGGGTCCTGGCCAAAGCCGGTGCGCGGCCCTGGGACCGCGACGCGGTCGATCGCCGCATCGTCGAGGCGGTGCGTACGGGAACCGGCCGGGTGATCGACGACGAGCAGCAGGTCGGCGGCTATCCGCGCTAGCCTGGCTTGGAGGCCAGGATCGCCAGCAGTCCGTCGATCGAATAGGGCTTTCGCACCAGCGGGAAGCCTCCCGCGCCCTGCTCGACGATGACGTGGCTGTAGCCGCTGGTCAGCACGACCTGCAGCTTGGGCCGCTCCCGCTGGATCTGTTGAGCCAGTTCCAGCCCGCTGATGCCGGGCATGACCACGTCGGAGAACACCAGGTCGAAGGCGTCGGGCGCGTCCGCCAGCGCCTTCAGAGCGGCTTGGCCGTCTCCGACCCAAGTCACCGTCTGGCCCAGTTCCTTGAGCAGGCCCGCGGCGAACTTGCCCACGCCTTCGTTGTCCTCGACCAGCAGCACGCGGCGGCGGGGCACCGTCGATAGATCGACCAGAGCGGGGGCGGGCGTGGCGGGGGTCAGAGCCTGTCCGTTGGCGCTGGGCAGGTAGAGCGTGAAGGTCGTGCCGACCCCCAACTGGCTTTCGACGTCGATCTCGCCCCGCGACTGCTTGGCGAAACCGTAGACCTGGCTGAGGCCCAGTCCCGTGCCCTTGTCGATCGGCTTGGTGGTGAAGAACGGCTCAAAGATCTTCTTCAGCGTTTCGGGCGGCATGCCCGTGCCGTCGTCGGCGATGTCGACGGCGATGAACGCGCCGCCGGTCGGGGCGTGGCCACGAACGGCGGGGACGCCATGGACGATCCTGGCGGCGATCCTGATCACCCCGCCACGGGGCATGGCGTCCCGCGCGTTGATGACCATGTTGAGGACCGCGGTGTCGAACTGGCTGGGATCGGCCTCGACGACGTGCTCGGCCTCGGGCAGGTCCGTCTCGATCGTCACGGACGAGCCGATCGTGCTGCCGATGATGTGGTGCAGGCCTCTCAGGCGAGCGCAGACATCGAAGATTTCCGGTTCCAGGGGCTGGCGGCGGGCGAAGGCCAGGAGTTGGCCGGTCAAGGTCGCGGCGCGGTCGGCGGTTTCGGCGATCGCGGCGACGTAGCGGGCGCGCTTTTCCTCCGACAGGCCGGGCCGCCGCAGGAAGTCGGCGGAGGCGCGGATCACCGTCAGCAGATTGTTGAAGTCGTGGGCGACGCCGCCGGTCAGCCTGCCGATCGCCTCCATCTTCTGGGCTTGGACGAGGGCCTCGCGCGAGCGTTCGAGTTCTTGCTCGGCGCGGCGCCTTTCGGTGATGTCGCGGGTCACCTTGGCGAAGCCCAGCAGGCGGCCGGTCTCGTCGTGGATCGGATCGATCAGGACGCTGGCCCAGAACCGTTCGCCGTTCTTTCGCACGCGCTCGGCCTCGCCGGAGAACTTGCCTTCGCGCAGCGCCGTCGCCAGCGCCGCCTGGGGCGCGCCGGCCTCACGGTCCTCGGGTGTGTAGAACCGCGAGAAGTGGCTCCCGACGATCTCTTCGGCGGCATAGCCCTTGATCGCCTGCGCCCCCGCGTTCCAGTTGGAGACGTTCCCCTCGGGGTCGAGCATGTAGATGGCGTAGTCCTTGACGCCCTGGACCAGCAGCCGGAAGCGCTGCTCGCTTTCGTACAGCGCCCGCTGGGCCGCGCGCTGCTCGGAAACGTCACGGGTGATCTTGGCGTAGCCGATCAATTCGCCGCCATCGATCACGGGATCGATCACCACGTGTGTCCAGAAGCGCGTGCCGTCCTTGCGGACCCGCCAGCCCTCGGCCTCGAACCGCCCGGTCGTGGCGGCGGTCCGCAGCGCGCGCTCGGGCATGCCCGCCTCGCGCTCCTCCTGAGTGTAGAAGGTCGAGAAGTGGCGGCCGATGATCTCTTCGGCGGTGTAGCCCTTGAATAGCTGGGCGCCGGTGTTCCACGTCGCGACGCGGCCCTCGGCGTCCAGAAGATAGATCGCGTAGTCCTTAACCGCGTCGACGAGCAATTGGAGACGCTCGGCCTGGGCCAGGTCCGTCAAGCGACGAGAAGGCATCAATTCGGATATACCCTGGGCACTGCGCTGAAGCCGGACCCCGAAGTCTTCGACGAGGTTCCGCGAGACGACGAAAGCGTATGAAATCACACCATTGCCCGCCCGTCGAACGAGCGCAACCAGGGCCGGTGATCTAGGACGAGACCGTGTCGTCCCGTACCGGGTGTTGGGGTCGTCCAGACGCTTCGACCAAGGCCTGGGCCGCGCCTTGCAGCAATCCCCTGGCCTCGGCCTGGGACAGGATCGGCGTGCTGACGAACGCGCCGTTGATCAGGACCGCCAACTGTCCGGCCAAGTCCTCGGGACGATCCACGCCCATCCTCTGGGCGATGTCGAACAGCCTGCGCCGCAGTTCGAGCTTGTGCGCGGTGGCGACCAGCCGGGCCGGATGGTCGGCCTGTGGGAATTCGGCGGCGACGTTCAGTTGCGGACAGCCGCGATAGAGGGGCCGTCCGACACGCTCGCCGATCCAGTCCAGATGGGCGTGCAGTTCACCCGACGGATCGTCGCGATGCTGCTCGCTGACCGCCGCCCAGGTGCGCCAGAAGTCTTCGTCCTCGCGCTTCAGGAAGGCCGCGATCAAGTCATCCTTGGTGCGGAAGTGGCGATAAAGGCTGGTCTTGGCGACGCCGGCCGCCGCGACCACCAGATCGACCCCGACCGCTCGGACGCCCTCGCGATAGAACAGGCCCGACGCTGTCTCGAGTATGCGTTCGCGCACCGCGTCCGGCTTGCCGGCGCTCGTCCTGTCCAGGGACGTCGTACGTTCGGAATCTTGCTGCATCACGCCACCTCCAGCCGGTCTTAGCATGACGTCGGTTGACACGCTACAGACCTGTTTGTAGCTGTCTAAAACAGACAGGTCTGTAGCGAGATTCCGCCATGACGAAATTCGAGAAAAACACGCATCGCGTGGTCGTGTTTGGAGCCGCGGGCCACACTGGCCGGTTCGTGGTCGACGAACTGCTGCGACGCGGCCTGGAGCCCGTGGCCGTGGGGCGGCGGGCCGAGGCGCTCGAAGCCGCTTTTCGGGGCGGCCGTGTCGAGACTCGCACGGCCAGCGTCGAGGACGCCGGTTCGCTCGACCTTGCTTTCCAAGGCCTGGCGGCCGTCATCAACTGCGCGGGGCCGTTCCTCGACACCGCCGAGGCCGTGGTGTCGGCGGCCCTGAGGGCGGGGATCCACTACATCGACGTCTCGGCCGAGCAGCCCAGCGTCCAGGCGGTGTACGATCGGTTCGACGGCCCGGCCCGGACCGCCGGCCTGGTCGTCCTGCCCGCGATGGGCTTCTACGGCGGGCTCTCCGATCTGCTCGCCACCGTCGCCATGGGCGATTGGGGCGAAGCCGACGACATCCGGATCGGCATCGGGCTCGACCGTTGGTGGCCGACCGAGGGCACGCGGATCACGGGCGCCCGAAACACCGCGCCGCGCCAGGTGATCGCCGGTGGACAACTGGCGCCGCTGCCCAACCCGGCGCCGCGAACCCTCTGGGCCTTTCCAGAGCCGTTCGGATCGCAGGCCATGATCGGGGTCCCGTTCTCCGAGGTGGTCGTCATCGCCCGCCACCTGAAGACCGGGCGCCTGGACACCTTCCTCAGCGAGGCGGCCTTGAAAGACATCCGCGACGCGGCCACGCCGCCGCCGACGGCCGTCGACGAGAGGGGGTTGTCGGCCCAGAGGTTCGTCGTCGAGGCGATCGTGCGGCGCGGCGACCAGACACGGCGCGCGATGGTCGCTGGCCGCGACATCTACGGGTTCACGGCGCCGCTGGTCTGCGAGGCGGTCGGGCGCGTGTTCGCCGGTGGCGTGGCAAGCGGGGCCCTGGCGCCGGGCGAGGCCTTCGACGCCGGCGACTTCCTGAAGGCGCTGCCCTTCGACGCCTCTACATTTGCTTGAGGGGCACGGGGCGCTTGAGGACCAACGGCGTACGGAGGCAGGGCTTTTCCGGGCCGGCATAGGGCAGGGAGGAGTGGTGCAGGATGATGCGCACCACGCCCTTGTCGTCCTTCTTGAAGGTCCAGGTCTTGTCGACCGTGGTGACCTTGCCGTCCTTGTTGGTCAGCGAGACGTTGCCCATCGTGTTGGCGACGGCGCCGTTGATCTGGACGCCGACGTTGCGGACCGCCACCGAGCGCCAGCCCTTGAGCGCGAAGCCGTCGTCGTGGGGATAGGCGGGGTCGTCGCCGACGAAATAGGCCAGGGCCCCTTCCTTGGTCAGGCGGAAGGTCTGGGGATCATGGGTCAGGGTCGGTTTGAACAGCACCGGTCCCAGGTTGTAGCCGTAGGCCTTGTCGATCACGTCGCTGGCCAGGGGCTTGGCCTTGGCGATGCCGCCGCTCTCATAGGCGAGGGAAATGGACACCAGCGCCTCGCCCCAGGCCTTCTGCGCGGCGAGGACCTCCGGTTCCGTGATCTGGATGACGGGCGGCGGGACGGGCTTGGGGGCGGGCGCCTTGCAGGCCGTCATGCCGGCGGCGGCGGTGAGGGCAAAGAGCGAGGCGGTCAGGGCGCGGCGGGTGGGGGAGATCATCTTGTCCAACCTCTGTTGCGGATCGACGGATACGGCCGCGGGGAGGGATCGGGCGATGTCGTCGTGACGACGAGAATCGATGTGCGGAGGTCTGCTCGGCCCCCCAAGCGTCGCCATAGGGAACGCTGGAAAACGATAACCCGCAACCCAAAAAGGCGATCATATCGCCTGAAGCTACCTCTGAGTGTATTGGCGCCGCGTCTTGGAGGGCATGATCTGATCATCAGCGATCGCCGATTTCCGACCTGCGGTGTTCCCGGTTCGCGACATCATCCGCGGGACAGCGGGCCCGCGACGAGCTAGGTGTGACGCTCTCACAATGATCGCGAGCACCACCGTGCCTGACCTGGAAATCCACGACCATACCGCCCGGAGCCGCTACGAACTGGCTGTCGATGGCGAGGTGGCGGTCGTGACCTACAACCTCTCCCCGCCCAATCTGATGATCGCCGAGACCTTGGTTCCGGAGAGACTGGAGGGCCGGGGACTGGCCAGCCGGCTGGCGGAACATGTGATCGCCGACGCCAAGGCGCGCGGCCTGGTGATCCTGCCGGTCTGTCCCTTCTTCTCGGCCTATCTGAAAAAGCACCCCGAGCACGCGGACGCGGTGCATCCGACCTATCGGGGCATCCTGGGAATCTAGGAGCCGGCCGTCTCACCCATGGGAGCCGCGCCAGGGTCCGCTCTAGCCGGGCGGATGCGCGGGCAGGTCGATCATGGCCGACAGCCCGCCCTCCCGCCGGTTCGTCAGGACCAGGCGGCCGCCTTGACCCTTGGCGAGCGCCTGGACGATCGACAGACCCAGGCCCGCCCCGCCGGTGAGTCGATTGCGCGAGGCCTCGCCGCGTTCGAACGGGGCGGTGATGGCGTCCAGCATCTCGACCGGGAGGCCCGGCCCGTCGTCCAGCACCGTGATCTCGACGCGATGACCAAGGGCGCGAGCATCGACGGTCACCGCGCGACCGTAGCGCAGGGCGTTGTCGACCAGGTTGTCGATCATGCGGCGCAAGGCCAGGGGCGCAGCCCAGGCCGCGCCGGCCGCCTCGGCCGCCAGCAGCACCGCCTGGCCCATCTCGAGGCGCAGGGCGACCAGGGCTTCCAACTCGTGACGGACGTCGACCGATCGCGCGCCGTCGCCGCGTCCCGCGTCCTGACGGGCGAAAAGCAGGGTGTCGTCCAGCAGTTGGGACATCTCGGCCAGGTCGGTCCCGGCCTTGGCGCGCTGGACGTCATCGACGATGAACTCGGCGCGCAGGGTCAGACGGGTCAGGTAGGTGCGCAGGTCGTGGGCGATGGCGGCCAGCATGCGGGTGCGTTCGCCCATCAGGCCCTGGATCCGGCCCTGCATCGTGTTGAAGGCCGCCGACAGCTCGCGCAGCTCGCGCGGTCCCCGGAGTGGAAGAACCTTGGCGTCCAGGTCGTCGCCGAACCGCGCGACCTCCCGGGCCAGTTGGCTGACCGGCGCGGTGGTCTGGCGCACCGCCAGGGTCAGCATCAGCAGGGTGACGACCAGCAGCGCCGCCGCCGCCAGGGACACGCGGCCGAAGAACTGTCGCGCCGTCTCGGGGGCCCGGCGGCGCAGCACCAGCACCTCGCCGTCGGCCAGGCGCACCGAAAGCCGCAGGGCGTGGCGACCAGGCAGGGCGCCGTCCTTCAGTTGGCCCCCGCGTCGGATGTCTATCCGCATGTCGCGTCCGCCCAGGGCCTGTCGATAGGCCTGGTAGCCCGGGTCGGCAGGGTCGGCGAGCCGGGCGCGCAGCGGCGTGGCCGGGAAGTCGGCCTCCAAGGTGGTGCGGATGACGCCGGTGTCCAGAGCGCGGACAACCTTTGCGCGGGCGGCCGACGAGCTGGCCTCCACCGCCTCGACGATGGCCCGGGCTTCGGAGGGCCGGGGAAGTTGGTAGAAGCGCACGCCGCCCTCGCCGGCGCCCCTGGGCCAGACCAACAAGGCCGCGCCGATGAGCAGCATCACGGCCAGGCCCGTCAGCAGGATCGCCGTCATGCGGGTGGAGAGGTTGTCGGACAGCATCATGGGTCAGACTCGTTCGGCCGGAGCGCTGAACAGATAGCCGCCGCCGCGCACGGTCTTGATCAGGGCCGCGCCGCCCGGACCGTCGGCCAGCTTGCGGCGCAGGCGGCTCAGCAGCACGTCGATGGCGCGGTCGAACGGCTCGGCGCTGCGGCCCCGGGTCCAGTCGAGAAGTTGGTCGCGGCTGAGCACCCGCTGGGGGTGGCGCAGGAAGGCCATCAGCAGGTCATGCTCGCCGCCGGTCAGCACGACGGGCCTTCCACCGGGATCGGTCAGGTCGCGGCTGGCGGTGTCGAGCCGCCAGCCGGCGAAGCCCAGCACCTCGCCGGGCGGTGCGCTGGCCACCCGATGGGCCTCGCGGGTACGGCGCAGGATCGCCTTCACCCGGGCCAGCAGCTCGCGCGGATTGTAGGGCTTGGGCAGATAGTCGTCGGCGCCGATTTCCAGGCCGATCACCCGGTCGATGTCGTCGCCCTTGGCGGTGACCATCAGGATGGCCACATCGCCGGCCGTCCGCAGACGTCGGCAGAGCGATAACCCGTCCTCGCCGGGCATCATGATGTCCAGCAACACCAGGTCCACGCGGCGGCGCGCGGCCAGGCGGTCGAAGGCCTCGGCGTCGGCGCAGCCCGCGACCTCGTAGCCCTCGCGGCGCAGCAGCCCCAAGGTCAGGTCCCGGATTTCGGCGTCGTCTTCCACGACCGCGATCAGCGTGTTGTCGGCCATGCCAAAGCCAATGCCCCAAGCCTCGCCTCGGTGAAAGCCAGGACGGAGGCCGTTTACACTTCGATACAGTTCGTCGGACACGCGCAAACCGAAGATTGCCCGGCGGTGGTCAGATGGCGGCGTCGAGGGACACCGACACCATCCTCATGGAGCCATCATGCGTAAGACTTCCATCCTGGCCGCCGGCCTCTCGTCCCTGGCGGTGCTGGCCGCGATGATCGCCGTGCCCGCCCAGGCCGGCCAGCACGGCCGCTTCGTCAGCGTCCAGGGCGCGCGCGGCCACGGCTATGTCCACAGCCGCAATGTCAGCCGCCAGCCCGGCGCGATCTCGGTCTCGCGCGCGACCCAGACCAATTCCGGTCGCGGCGTGGCCAGCAGCCGCGGCGCGACCTGGGGCGACGGCGCCTATCACGGCGGGGCGAGCCGCACGTTCAACAACGGCGCCTCGGCCAGCCGCTCGACCGACCTGGTCAACAACGGCGACGGCACGGTCAGCTACGATCATTCGCGCACCCGCTACGACGGCTCGACGCGTTCTATCAGCGGGACGGTGGTCCGACCCTGATCGTTCCCCCCGACTGAACGTGTCCAGGCCCGCCGCGCCGGCTCCCCCAACGGCGCGGCGGGTGTTTTCCGGAGTTCGAAGATGAAGATCCTGATCCTTTCCGCCGCCTGCCTGGCCATGATGGCCGCCGCTTCCGGCGCTGGCGCCGCCTCGCGCACACCGGGCGCCGCGCTCGACAAGGCCGACGCCAACCACGACGGCTACGTCACCAGGGACGAATTCAGAGCCTCGCGCGCGGCGCAGTTCCAGCGCCTGGACCGCAACGACGACGGCGTGGTGACGCTGTCGGAGTTCCCGCGCCTGGCCAAGTCCAACCGTCCCAAGGCCCAGGCCCTGAAGACGGTGATCACCCACGCCGATCGCGACGGCGACGGGCGGGTGAGCCGTACCGAGTTCGTCGATGGGCCGGCGCCGCTGTTCGACCGCGCCGACCGCGACCAGGACGGCCGCCTGTCGCCCGACGAGGTCGCCGCCGCCCGCGACCAGCTCAAGAGCCTGAAATGAAGATCGGTTGGCTGACGACCCCGATGATCGCCTTGGGGGCGCTGGCCGTGACCGGTTCAGGCGCCGTCGAGGCCGCCCAACCGGACAAAGGCGTGCAGGGTCGGTTGCGAGAACGCCTGCTGGAGAAGAAGGCCGAGGAAGAGCGCCCGATCGACCTGCAGGCCATCCTGCCGGGCGCCCGCAAGCAGACCGACGCCTATGGGACCGACCCCGCCCAGCGGCTGGACGTCTACCGCCCGCCCGAGGTCCGCGACGCGCCGATTCTGATCATGGTGCATGGCGGAGCCTGGATGATCGGCGACAAGGCCAATACCGGCTCGGTCGAGAACAAGCTCGAGCACTGGCTGACGCGGGGCTGGATCGTGGTCAGCATCAACTACCGCCTGCTGCCGGACGCCATGGCCTATGAGCAGGCCGGAGACGTCGCCAAGGCTGTGCGATGGGTCCAGGGCCGCGCGGAGGACTGGGGCGGCGATCCCGGGAAGATCATCCTGATGGGGCATTCGGCCGGCGCCCACCTGGCGGCGCTGGTCTCGTCCCGTCCCGAGATGGTCGGCCGAGCGTGGGCGGGGACGGTGGTGCTGGACTCGGCCGCCCTGCGGATATCGACGATCATGGCCGGCCGCCACCCCGGGTTCTACGACCGGGCGTTCGGGGCTGATCCGGATGACTGGGCCAAGGCCTCGCCGATGGACCAGTGGACGCCCAGGGCCGTGCCGATGATGCTGGTGTGCTCGACCCGGCGACCGGACAACCCTTGCGACGACGCCCGGCGATTTCAGGCCAAGGCCGAGGCGAGCGGCCGCGACATGCCCGTCCTGCCCCAGCCCCTGACTCACGCCGAGGTCAACCGCGTCCTGGGCTTGCCGGGGGCCTATACCGACGCCGTGGACGCCTTTATCGCGAACCGCCTGCGACCCCGCTAGGCGCGGCGGCGAGGTGCGCAGCGCGCCAAGGCCAGCTCGTGGTCATGTCTAGCGGACGCTGGCCGCGAAGTGGCTGCGGGCTTCCTCGAGGAAGGCGGCCGCCAGTCGGTTCATCGGCGCCAGCGCCGAGGTCATGAAGGCGTACTCGTGGAGGATCTGAGGCCGGAAGATCCGGATCGCGACGCCGGGTCGAGCGAAGTTCTCGGCGAGAAGCGCGTTGACGATCGCAACCCCCAGCCCGGCGGTGGCGATCGCGCAGGCCGATCCGACCGTATGGGTCTCGACCCTGACCTCCGGCCGCACGCCGCGCTCGCGGAAGGCGTCGTCGATCTGCCGGCGGGTCCAGGTCCCCGCGCCCAACAGGATCAACGGCTCTCCCCGTAGCAGTTCCGGGGTCAGGAACTGATGCTTCGCCAGAGGATGGGCTTCCGGCAGGACGCAGACGGTCTCGCTGTTGGAAAGCGTGGCCGTCGTGATGTCGCTTCGGTCGAGCGGCAGCTTGACGAACCCGCAGTTCACCGTGCGATTGGCCACCATGGCCCGCGCCGTTTCGGTGCTGCGGGACTCGATGGCGATCCGCACCTTGGGAAAGCGGGCCATGAACCCGGGTAGGATGACCGACAGCACGCCTTCGGAAAGGCTGGGCGGCGCGACGATCTTCAGCAGCCCGGTGTTGAACTCGGCGATATCGCGAGCCAGGGCGTCGATGCGCTCGAGGCCGCCGAAGGCCAGGTCGATCTCCTCGTAGATGATCAGGGCCTCCGGCGTGGGTGTGAGGCGTCCCTTCTCGCGGTAGAAGAGCTCGAAACCCATCTCCTGCTCGAGTTGGGCGATCAGGCGACTGACCGCGGGTTGGGTGAGGCCCATGCGACCGGCGGCCGCCGTCGCCGACCCGCTCAGCATGGTCTCCCGAAAGGCCTCCAGGCTCCGCAGGTTCAGCTTCATTCGGCCTCTCTGGATCAGCGCTTCAGGATCGGCAGCATCAGCCGCGAAGCCCGCGTCGCGTCCATATAGACGCGATTTCGCGCCGGCCGGGGAGTGCATCCATAGCCTTCGGGCTCGCCGGAGTTCGGATTGACGTCGAAATGCGGAAAGTTGCTCGACGAGACGTCAAGTCGGATGCGGTGCCCCTTGAGGAACAGGTTCGCCGTCGGAAACGCCTCGATCTCGATCGCGTAGACCTGGCCCGGGGCGAGGCGGACCTCGTGGTCGAAACCCTCGCGGTAGCGAGCGCGCAAGATCCCGTGCGTCAGATTCATCGCGAAGCCTTCGGGGTAGTCTTCCGAGGGCGGATGGACGTCGATCAGCTTGATCGTGAAGTCGGTATCGACGCAGTCGGAGCCTATGTGCAGTTCGGCGCGGATCGGGCCGACGACCTCGACGTCATCCCCCAGGGGCTCGGTCTGGAAGACGAGCACGTCGTAGCGGTCGGCGAGGGGGCGGTAGGGCGGCTCGCTGCCGAAGAAGCGGGGACCCTCGCGCTGGTCGAACGCGCCGGCGTCCATGATCGGCGCGCCGGAAGCGATCGCGCCGCCGATCGTCGGCGCCGGATGCAGCGGGTCGTGGACGTACTCAAGACAGGCGTCCGCCACGCGCGGCGCGAGAGGCGACAGGCCGCCATCGGCGTCGAGGAAGTAGTCGATGGTCTCGACGCCGGCCGGCGGCCAGGCGGTCTCGTCGCGCCAGCGGCCGCCATGGTCGAGCCGCCCTTCCGGCGTCTTTCGGCCCGAACCGCCGCCCATGACGAACAGCTTTACCGGAGGGAGGGGATCGGGACCGGGCGGGGTCTTCAACCAGGCGTCGAACCAGGCCAGGCGCAGGGCGACGAAGGTCTCGGCCAGGGCGCCGTCGAGCGGGGCGTCAGGCCCGAAATCGACGTCGCCGGCGTAGGTGACCGACCGCTGGCCGTGCGTCCAGGGGCCCATGATCAGCTTGACCGGCGAGGTCTTGCGCGCCGACAGCGCCAGGTAGTTTTCGGTCGCGGTGGCGGCGTAGGGATCGAACCAGCTGCTCATGTGCACCATGGGCACGTCGGCATAGGCGTCGTAGGACCCGCGCGCATAGATGCCGTTCTGGGTCCAGTAGGGCCCGAAGAGGCCGTTGCGCCATTGGTCGAGCAGGTACTTCTCGTACTCCGGCGCGGCGCTGAGGGGCGAATTGTTCTCCGACCACGGCATGGCGTGGAACCAGGCGGCCAGGTCCTGGGCCTTCAGGGCGGCCAGGCGCTCGGGATCGGCCTTGGTGGCGGGGCTGAGCAGCGCGTGCTTATAGGCCCAGGTCGCCTGCTTGAGTTCGAACGCGCCGCCCTGGCGGATTCCGGAATGGTAGGCGCTGGAGAAGCCCCCGGAATCGAGGAACATCGCCGCCAGCGCCGGCGGCGCCAGGCCGGCCAAGGCGCTCTGGACGTGAGCGCCGTACGAAAGGCCTAGTGTCGCGACCCGGCCGTCGCACCAGGGTTGAGCGGCCAGCCATTCGACGGTGTCGAAACCGTCCGGGCCCTCGTTCAGGTATTTCTCGAACACGCCTTCGGAGCCGTAGCGCCCGCGGCAGTCCTGGATGGCCACGACATAGCCGCCGCGCACGAAATCGACGGCCAGTTCGGGCTTGGAACGCGGGATCGGATCCTGGCGCGTGCGGTCGCCGTGGTTGGTCCCCAGCTTGCCATAGGGGGTGCGCTCGAGCAGCGTCGGCAAGGCCTGATCCAGCGGCCGGCCGTTTCGGGCGGGGCGATAGATGTCGGTCGCCAGGCGCAGGCCGTCGCGCATCACGACCATGACGTCGCGGGTCACATGGACGTCGTCGGGAACGATGAAGCCCGAGGGGGCGTCGTCGATGTCGTGGGTTGGGGCGTCGCTCACGGCCTGTCCTCGATGGGCGTGGCGGCGACCCGGAAGACCGCCGCCACGCCGCTTGACCTAGAACTTCGCCGAGACGCGGACGTAGGCGTACCGTCCCCGGGCGTCGTAGGTGTAGATGTCGTAGTTGATCGGCGCGTTGGCGTAGGACGCTGGCGGGGCCTCGTCGAAGATGTTGCTGAGGCCGACGCTGACGTTGGTCTCGTAGCGTTCGAACTGATAGCCGCCTTCCAGATCGTTGTAGAAGATCGCCTTGGTCTTGGCGTCCTTCACGGTGTTCACGACGTCGGTGGTCTCGCCGATATAGCGGCCGCGCCAGAGCGCGCTCCATGCCCCCTGGTCCCAATGTAGCGAAGCCTGGCCCTTCCAGTGCGGATAGGTCGAGCGCGGCTGGTCGCCCTTGCCGGCCCGCTCGTCGACGATCGGCGCGCCACCGGTCGGGTTGGGGCTGGTGGTCTTGAAGCTCTCCAGATACGAGGTGTCGAGGACGGCGGCGAAGCGACCGAAATCCGTGCCGAACTCGTAGCGGATCGTGGCGTCCACGCCCGAGGTGTCGATCTCGGCCAGGTTCTGGGCGCCCTGCAGCAGATTGGTGATCGCCCCGGTCGAGCCGTCGCGGGTGACCAGGTCGCAGAACACACCGCCCTGCTGGGCGCAGAGGTTCAGGATCTGGGTGGCTGACTGCGAGGCGATCGCGTCCTTCACGGTGATCTGGTACCAGTCGATGGTCGCCGTGAGGCCCGGCGCGAAGCGCGGCTTCAGCGCGACGCCCAGGCTGTAGGTGTCGGCCGTCTCGGCCTTGAGCTTGGTGTTGCCCGAGATGGTGCCCGCGATCAGGCCGTTGAGGTTGTAGTTGGCCTGGTTGTAGCCGGCCGGCACGCCCGCGCAGCCGGGCAGGGCGGCATTGGCGGCCGCGCCGCCGTTGCAGGGATCTGTTCCCTGGAAGCTGGTCTGGCGACCGCCCTGATAGAGTTCCAGGATCGAGGGCGCGCGGAAGCCCTGGGCGTAGGTGCCGCGGACCAGGATGTCCTCGATCGGCCGCCAGCCGATCCCGATCTTGGCGGTGCTGTCGCCGCCGACCGTATCGTAGTCCGAGTAGCGGAGGGCGAGGCTGACATCGAGCGCCTTGGCCAGGGCCACGTCCTTCAGCAGCGGCACGGCGGCTTCGACATAGGCTTCGTTCAGGCTGTACTCGCCGCGCGTGGCGCTGCGGGTCTGGCCGGTGGTGGTGGTGTTGCTGGCGAAGGCCGAGCCCGAGGCCGGGGTGGGAATATAGGTCGGCAGGGCGTTGACGTAGGCGTCGGGGTTGTCGACGGCCTTGTTGGTGCGGTGCTCGACGCCGGCGACGATGGCCAGCGGGCCGGCCGGCAGGTCGAACAGTTCGCCGGTGATGTTGGCGCTGACGTCGTAGATCGAGGTGCTGTTGGATTCCACCACGGTGTAGCGGATGTAGTCGGCCTGGCTGGCCGACATCGGTCCGAACAGGTTGATCGGAACGCAGCCCGCCGTCGTGGCGCAGGCGCCGCCCAGTCCCAGGGCCAGCTTGTCGTAGTTCACGCTGTTGAGCGCGCGGGAGTTGATCTTGTTCTTGGAATAGAGCGCGTAGACGTCCCAGCTCCAGTCGCGGCCGAACAGTTCGACCGAGCCGTCGAAACCGCCCGCCAGGCGCAGGGTCTTCACGTTCTGCACATTGTCGCGGTTGCCGACCTCGGTCATGACCTTGCGGATGCGCCAGGCCTGGTTGGCGGCGAAGCCGACCGCGTTGGCCCCGGGCACGCCATTGGCCGTGCCGAACGGGTTGAACGCCTGACTGTTGGGAATGGCGAAGCCGCGGATCGTGCCGGCCGTGCCGCCGATATCCAGCAGGACCGGCGAGAACAGCTGGTCGGACTTGCGCTGGTTGAACACGGCCTCGGCCTTGAAGCGGACCTTGTCGGTCAGGTCGGCGCTGTAGCGGGTATAGACGCCCCAGCGTTCGCTCGGTCCGGCCGAATAGATGCCCTGGGCCTGGGTGTTGTAGTAGTCGCCCGGCAGGGCGGCGGTGTGGAAGGCGTTGTCGGCCAGGGACCCGGCCCCGATCGTCGCGCCCGGATTGAAGGCCGCCGGCGAGGCCGAGGCGGCGAAGCCCGTCGCCGTGCCGAAATAGGCGTTATTCGACAGCCCCGGCAGGATGTAGAGGCCGTTGGGGCTGGTGCCGACCGCGGTCTGCGGAACCAGGGTCACGCGGGTCAGGTCGCGATCCGAGGTCAGGCTCGGCTTGTCCTTCACATAGCTCAGCGACACCAGGAGGGCCGAGCGCTCGAAGCGCTTTCCGAAGTTGGCCACGCCCGAATAGGACTGGCCGTCGCCCTCGGAGCTGACCCCGTACTTGGCCTGGACCTTCACGCCGTCGAAGTCGCGGGCGGTCTTGAGGTTGACCACGCCGGCGATGGCGTCGGAGCCATAGATGGCCGAGGCGCCGTCCTTCAGCACCTCGACGCCTTCGATCATGCCCATGGGCATGGTGTTCAGGTCCACGAAGTCGCGGAAGCCGCGCTGGCCGACCCCGTCCACCCAGCGATGGCCGTCGACCAGCACCAGCACGCGGTTGCCGCTTCCCTCGGCCCCGCCCAGATAGCGCAGGTTGATCGAGCTGGCCCCGTAGGAGGTGCCCTGGGTGCCGTTGCTGCTCAGGCTGACGCCGGCCGAGGGAAGCTTCTGCAGCAGCTCGCCGACCGAGTTGGCGCCGGAGTTCTTGATGTCGGCCTCGGTCATGGTGGTGACCACGCCGACCGTGTCGGCGTCCCTACGCTGGATGCGCGAGCCGACGACGACCAGTTCCTCGATGGTGTCTGTCTCGGCCGCCGGCGCGGCGGTCTGGGCGAAGGCCGGCGTCAGCATGACGCCCGACAGCAGCGCGGCGTAGGCGGTTCCGGCGCAGAGCGCGCGAAGGTTCCCGTGCATTCGAAGAAATCCCCTTTTTGCCGCCTTAGCCGCGCCGACCGCGCGGACTCCCCTGCGACCTGGAAAGCCTAGGAGCGGCGTCTTTGGCCGCGCAACGCTATTGGCTCGGCGTATCCCCCCATGCGTGGAAAGCATGGCCGTGGTGATTTTCGCCCGAAACAGGGCTTCACCGCCGCTCGCGGAAGGCAAGCGGCGGCAGGTTCGGAGCCCGGAGGGAGGCCTATCGCGGCGGGGCGACGGATGTGATCGGCGGCGGCGCATAGGTTCCTGGCGCGCCGGGACCGACCGGAAGGTGAAGGCCGACCCAGGTCAAGACCAGCATCATGCCGCCGATGGCGAACCCCATCGTATAGGGCAGCATCAGGGCGATCATCGAGCCCACCCCGAAGGACGGTCGCCACTTCCGGGCGATGATCAGGACCAGCGGAAAGTTGGACGCCAGGGGCGTGACGATGTTGAAGATCGAGTCGCCCATCCGATAGGCGGCCGTGGTCATTTCCGGCGAGACGCCCAACAGCATCAGCATCGGCACCGCGATGGGCGCCATGGCGCTCCACTTGGCCGAGGCCGAACCGATGACCAGGTCCAGGCCCGAAGACATGATCAGCAGGGACAGCAGCAGCAGCGGCTTGGGCAGGCCGACGTCGCCCAGCACCTCGGCGCCCTGCACCGCCATGACCGGACCCAGCTTCGACCAGGCGAACATGGCCACGAAGTGCGCGGCGAAGAACGCCAGCACCAGGTAGGGGGCCATGCCTTTCATGCCTTCGGACATCATCGCCACGATGTCGCGATGAGACTTCACCGAACCCGTCGCCGATCCGTAGGCCCAGCCCGTGGCCAGGAACAGCAGCATGAAGGCGGCGATCAGGGCCTGGTAAAAAGGCGTCATGCGCTTGGGGCCGACCGCCTGCTGGTCGATCAGCGGCGCGAAAACGGGCCACAGGGTCAGGGCGGCGAACAGGCCGATGACGATCAGGGCCGCGACGCCCGCCCGGCGCAGGCCGCGTTTCTGCGCCTCGCCGATCTCCTCGATGGCGAGGTCGGGCGCGACGGCGGCGGTGTCCGCGCGCGTCCAGGTTCCCAGGCGCGGCTCGACCACCCGGTCGGTCACCCACCAGGCGATCGGCGTGAACAGGGTTCCGATGGCCAGGGTGAACCACCAGTTGCCCAGCGGGTTCATGACGAAGTTCGGATCGATCAACTGGGCGGCCGGCGCCGTGATGCCCAGCATCAGGACGTCGAACTGGCCAGGAATGAAGTTGCCGGCGAAGGCGCCCGAGATCCCCGCATAGGCGATAGCCACGCCCGCCAGAGGATGCCGCCCGGCCTCGGCGTAGATGAGCGCGGCCATTGGGATCAGCACCACATAGGCCGCGTCGGAGGCATGGTGCGACATGACCCCGATCACGAAGATCGCGGGGCTCAGGATCGCCTTGGGCAGCTTGCGGACCGCGTCGCCGAGCAGGGCGCCGAACAGCCCGGACCGCTCGGCCACCGCCGCGCCCAGCATGACCACCAGCACCAGCCCCAGGGGAGGGAACTTGGTCATGGTCTCGGGCATGTCGACCAGCAGCTTGGCCAGGTTCTCCCGCGAAAGCAGGCTTTCGGTGCGCAGATGCGCCCCGGTCACCGGGTTTACCGCGTTCCAGCCCAGGTGGGCGGCGATCGCCGAGGCGACCACCAGCAACCCGATGCAACCGATGAAGATGAAGACGGGGTCGGGCAGGGCGTCGCCCACCCGCTCGATGCGGTCCAGAAACCGTCGCCAGCGCCGTTCCCCCGCGCTGTGCGGCTCGATGGTCTCGTTCATGCAAACGCCCCCGTTACCCGGCGACCGTGACAGTCGGCCGAGACGCCTACAATGGTATAGCCGCCGAACATCGCTCCATGCGTGGCCGTCATGGCATGGCTTGATTTTCACCGCGCGACGTATGGTTCGCGAGCAGCGGCGGGGGCGTGAATGGATCGGCGGAATCTTCTCATGGCGGGGTTGGCCTCGATCGCCGCGCCGGCCTTGGCCAAACCGTCCGGCCTGCGCGTCGCCCTGCTGGGCCAGGCCCTGATCGAGCACGCGCCGCTGGACGCCCAATGGCCCGGTCGTTCGGCCCTGGCGCGTCGCCTGGCGGGCGCGAATGTCTGCTTCACCAACCTGGAAACGGTGATCAAGGGGCCAAGGGCCGGCGCGCCCACGCGGGAAGCCCTGACCCTGCACGCCGCCGAGCCGGCGGTGCTGGACGCCCTGAAAAGCGTTCACGTCGACCTCCTGGCCACGTCCAACAACCACGCGTTCGACCTGGGGGCGGGCGGCATCCTCGACACGGTGGACGCCGTGGAGCGCGCCGGCCTGGTGTCGGCGGGGTCCGGTCACGACCTGGATCGCGCGGCCGCGCCGGCCTTCCGATCGACGCCGGCCGGCAGGGTCGGGCTGGTGGCTTTCGCCACGGGAAAGGTGCGCGAGGGCGGCGCGGCGACGGCCGCCCGTCCGGGCGTCAACGAACTGCGCCGTGACGCCTCTGGTCGGCCGATGGAGGAGGACGCCGCGCGCGTGCTCGAGGCCATCGCCGTCGCTCGCAAGCGGGCGGAAGTGGTGATCGCCTATCAGCACAACCATGACTGGGAGCCCAACCTGGCGGACGTGCCGGCCTGGCAGCGCGCCTTCGCCCACCGATGCGTCGAGGCCGGCGCCTCGGTGTTCGTCGGTCATGGCGCTCCGCTACTGCAAGGCGTCGAAATCCACCGCGGCGCGCCCCTGTTCTTCGGCCTGGGCAATTTCGTCTTCCAGACCGAGAAGCCTCCCGGCGCCTATCCGCCCGAGAGTTGGGAAAGCGTCATCGTCGAATGCGTGTTTCAGGCCGGTCGTTGTCGATCCGTGCGGCTGACGCCCATCGTCCTCAACGAAATCGGTCTCGGAGGCCGAGACGACATGGTCACGCGCGGCATGCCGAGTCTGGCCCCGCCCGACCGTGGACGTCTGATCCTGCGACGGATCGCCGAGCGCTCGGCGCTTCCCGCCGGCGTGGCGAAGCTGGAAGGCCGTACGGATCTTGTCTGGCGGTTCTGAGGCGATCCGGTTGTGACCGCGCCGCAAAGGCGCCTGGCTGGCGCGGTTGCGCCTGTGTGTCGGTAAGCTCTTGGAATGTGGGGGAAGTGGTGGATGCTGCAGGGATTGAACCTGCGACCCCCTCGGTGTGAACGAGGTGCTCTCCCGCTGAGCTAAGCATCCGCCGTGTCGGTGAGGTTCTTAAAGACCTCGCCGCGAGAGGGACGGGCCTATAGCCCGGCGTTTCCAGGACCGCAAGAGGTCAAAAGCGTGATGCACGCCGATGGGACGTCGGAGAAGGCGTCTATCAACAGATCTCCGCCCAGGGTCTCCACCGGAGCCTCGGTGTAGCCGAACGTCACCAGCAGGGTCGGCACGTTCGCGGCCTTGGCGGCCAAGGCGTCATTGATGCTATCGCCGACCATCACGGCGCGGGCTGGATCGCCGCCGACCGCCGCGATCGCCGCCAGCACGTGGCGCGGATCGGGCTTGGCGGCGGGGGCGTGGTCGGCGCCGACCACGGCGTCGAAATGTTGCGTCAGGTCCAGGGCGTCGAGCAGGGCGACCGACAGGTGGGTCAGCTTGTTGGTGCAGACCGCCAGTTTCGCGCCCGCGACCCGGAGCGCGACCAGCACATCGACCACGCCGGGGAACGGCGCGCTCTCGTGGGCGATCCGGCCCAGATAGAGGGCGATGAAACGCTCGACCAGGGCCGGGGCGTCTTCCGCGTCCAGCGGCGCGCCGGCGGCCGCGAAGCCGCGCTCCAGCAGGGCCCTGGCGCCGCGCCCGACCATCTTGCGCACATCGTCGAAGGGCAGGGGCGGGTGACCCTCTTCGGCGAGGATGATGTTCAGCGACGCGACCAGGTCCGGGGCGGTGTCGACCAGCGTGCCGTCGAGGTCGAAGGCGATGGTGGCGCCGTTCAGGATGGCGACGTCGAGAATGTCGTTCTGGGCATGCATGGCTCTGGCCTTTCGGCTAAACGCGCGGCTAATGCAACTTCGGTCCGTGCTTCGGGAGTCGCTTCGCCCATGACCAACGCCGTTTCTGAGCAACCCGCGCCGCGCCCCCGCGCGGCCGTCATCCTGGCCGCCGGCCAGGGCACGCGGATGAAGTCGCCGACGCCCAAGGTGCTGCACAGGATCGGCGGCCGGACGCTGCTGGATCACGCGATCGACACCGCCGAGGCCCTGAATTGCGAGCGCATCGTCGTGGTGGTCGGCGCCCACAGCCCGCGGGTCGGCGAACATGTCCGCAAGCGGTTGGGCGAGGGCGCGACCGTGCTGCAGGACCCGCCCCAGGGCACGGGCCACGCCGTTCTGGCCGCCCGCGAGGTCCTGGCCGACTTCGACGGCGACGTGGTGGTGACCTTCGCCGACTGCCCGCTGCTGAGCGCCCCGGTGATCGAGCCGCTGTTCGGCCTGCGGGCCAAGGGGGCGGACGTGGCGGTGCTGGGCTTCGAGGCCGCCAATCCCGGCGCCTACGGCCGATTGATCCTGGCGCCGGGCCACGTGCTGCTGCGCATCGTCGAGGCCAAGGACGCCGACGATACGGTCAAGCAGGTCAAGCACTGCAATTCCGGGGTCCTGGCCGCCGACCGCGCCCTGCTGTTCGACCTGCTGGCCAAGGTCGGCAACGATAACGCCAACCAGGAATACTACCTGACCGACGTGGTCGGCTTGGCGCATGATCGGGAGCTATCGACCCGCGCGGCCTTCGCGCCGGAGGCCTCGGTCCAGGGCGTCAATTCCCAGGCCGAGCTGGCCGCCGCCGAGGCGGTCTGGCAGGCGGCGCGTCGCCTGGCCTTCCTCGTCGAGGGCGTGACCATGCCGGCTCCGGAAACGGTGCATCTGAGTTGGGACACCAGGCTGGCGGCCGGTGTCACGATTGAGCAATTCGTGGTGTTCGGCCCCGGCGTCAGCGTCGAGACCGGCGCGGTGATCAAGGCCTTCAGCCACCTGGAAGGCGCCGCGGTCGGCGAGGGAGCCCTGATCGGTCCCTACGCCCGGCTGCGGCCGGGGGCGGACATCGGTCCGGACGCCCACATCGGCAACTTCGTCGAGGTCAAAAAGGTCAAGGTCGGAGCCGGCGCCAAGGCCAACCACCTGTCGTACCTGGGCGACGGCTCGATTGGCCCAAAGGCCAATATCGGGGCCGGCACGATCTTCTGTAACTATGACGGCTTCGACAAGTTCGAGACCCATGTGGGCGCGAACGCCTTCATCGGCTCCAACACCGCCCTGGTGGCGCCGGTGCGGGTCGGGGAGGGGGCCATGACCGGCTCCGGCTCGGTGATCACCCAGGACGTCAAGGACGGCGCCCTGGCCCTGGGCCGCGCGCCGCAGAGCGACAAGCCCGGCTGGGCGACCAAGTTTCGCGCCATGAAGGCGGCCAAGAAGGCGAAGAAGGACAGCCAATGAGCGCAGACGATCAGAAGCGGATTTCGGGCGAAGCGGCCGCGCAACTCGTGGAGGCCGGCATGGTCGTGGGCCTGGGCACCGGCTCGACGGCGGCCTGGTTCGTCAAGGCCCTGGCGGCGCGCAAGCTGGACGTCCGCGGCGTGCCGACCTCGGAGGCCACCGCCAACCTGGCCCGCGAGCTGGGCATCCCGCTGGCGGCCCTGGACGACGTCAAGTCGATCGATCTGACCGTCGACGGCGCCGACGAGGTCGGGCCGGGCCTGTCGCTGATCAAGGGCGGCGGCGCGGCTCTGCTGCGCGAAAAGCTGGTCTGGGAGGCTTCCAAGCGCTGCGTCGTCATCGCCGACGCCGCCAAGAAGGTCGACGCCCTGGGCAAGTTCCCGCTGCCGATCGAGGTCGTGCGCTTCGGCCACGTCCACACCGGCCAGCGCCTGGCCGACATCGCCGCCGAATTCGACCTGCTGCCGCCCCGTCTGCGCATGGCCGACCGGGGCATCGTGGTCACCGACGGGGGCAACGTGATCTACGACCTGCCGTCCGGCGTGATCGCCGAACCGGCCGCCCTGGCCGCGGCGCTGAAGACCGTGACCGGCGTGGTGGACCATGGCCTGTTCCTCGACCTGGCCGACGAAGCCCTAATCGGAACCGACCAGGGGGTGGTCAAGCTGGTCCCCTAGACCCATATCCGCCCCTTTACGGGTTCATGGCCAAGCCGAGCCCGACCTGACGACTGATCCCCGGAGCGCCACGATGGCTGAGTACGACTTCGACCTCTTCGTCATCGGCGCCGGTTCGGGCGGCGTGCGCGCCGCGCGCCTGGCCGCCATGAGCGGCGCCAAGGTCGCCGTGGCCGAGGAGTACCGGGTGGGCGGCACCTGCGTGATCCGCGGCTGCGTGCCCAAGAAGTTCATGGTCTACGCCAGCGAGGTCACCAGCCAGCTGAAGACCGCCAAGGGCTATGGCTGGACGATCCCCGAGGCCCAGTTCGACTGGAAGGGCTTCCTGCATGACAAGGACGTGGAGATCGCCCGTCTGTCGGGGATCTACGTCACCAACCTGCAGAAGGCCGGCGCCCACCTGCTGCATGGCCGGGCCCAGATCGTCGACGCCCACACCGTCGAGGTGTTGCCCAAGGAGGGCAGCAAGGACGCCGGCCGATACACCGCGCGCAAGATCCTGATCGCCACCGGCGGCCGGCCGTGGAAGCCGGACTTCCCGGGCGCGGAGTTTGGCGTCACCTCGGACGAGGCCTTCCACCTGCCCACCCTGCCCAAGCGCGTGCTGGTGGTGGGCGGCGGCTATATCGCCGTGGAGTTCGCCAGCATCTTCAACGGCCTGGGCGTTCAGACGACGCTGCTCTATCGCGGCGCCAACATCCTGCGCGGCTTCGACGACGACGTGCGCATGCACCTGGCCGAGGAGTTGGAGAAGCGCGGGATCAAGGTGGTGCTGGGCTGCGACCACAAGAGCATCGAAAAGACCGATGACGGTCTGCTCAGCACCCTGTCCAACGACCTGACCTTCGAGACCGACGCCGTGATGTTCGCCACCGGCCGCGATCCCTATGTCGAGGGGTTGGGCCTGGACAAGGTGGGGGTGAAGCTGAACGAGCGTGGGGCGATCGTCGTCGACGAGCAATCCAGGACCACGGCCGAAAACATCTGGGCGGTCGGCGACGTCACCGACCGCATCAACCTGACGCCGGTGGCGATCCGCGAGGGCGCGGCCTTCGCCCAGACCGAGTTCTACGACACCCCCACGAGCTTCGACCACGACATGGTCGCCTCGGCGGTGTTCTCGCAGCCGCCGGTCGGCACGGTGGGCATGACCGAGGCGGAGGCGCGTCACGCGTTCGGCAAGGTCGACATCTATCGCTCGGTGTTCCGCCCCATGAAGCTGACCTTCTACGGCGGGCAAGAGCGCTGCCTGATCAAGCTGGTGGTCAAGCAGGACGACCAGAAGGTGGTCGGCGTCCACATGGTGGGTCCGGACTCCCCCGAAATCATCCAGATGGCCGCCATCGCCGTGAAGATGGGCGTGACCAAGCCGCAATGGGATTCCACCTGCGCCGTTCACCCGACCCTGGCCGAGGAACTGGTGACGATGCGCGAGAAGTACAGGCCGTCGGAAATGGCCACCGTATGACCGCGGCGTCCGTCCTCGAGCCGAACGTGCCTGGAGACGCGCCAGGAGATCTTCCGGCGCGCCGAACGCCCTGGCTGAGCGGGGTCGCGATCTTTCTGGCGGTCATGGCGCCGCTGCTGGCCTATCTGGCGCCGCTAGGGTTCGCCCCACTGCTCGCTCTGGTCGGTTTCCTGGCCATGCCCGGCTTGAGACTGACGCGCGCCGCCGCGCCGCCGCTGCTGATCCTGGTGGCCCTGGCCCTGTGGGCGGCGGTCAGCATGACCTGGACGCCGCTGGCGATCGATCCGTCGAAGCTCAAGGACTACGGCGACATCGAGAGTCTGACCGCCCTGAAGCTGTTCCTGCAGCTGGCGACCTATGGCGCGGCCGTCGTGGCGTTGCGCGGCCTGTCCGACGCCGGCGCGCGTCGCGGGGCGACGGTGCTGGCCTATGGCTCGGTGGCGCTGGCCGTCGTCGCGGCGGCGGATTCGCTGAGCGGCGCGGCGATCTACCAGAAACTGTACGCCCTGACCGGCGAGGTGATCCGGCCGGATCTGGCGATGGTCAAGGTCTCGCTGTCGACCTATGTCATGGCGCTGCTGGTTTGGCCGGTGGCGCTGATCCTGTCGCGACGTTTCCAGCCGCGCCTGATCTGGCTGCTGGCGGCGGGCATGATCACGACCTCGGTGATCTGTAGCTCGGACGCCTGTCTCGTCGCTCTGGCGGCGGGCGGACTGGTCTGGCTGATGGTGAACACCTTCGGACGCCCGGCCGCCAAGGTGCTGGTCGGTCTGGTGGCCGCGCCGTTCGTGCTGGCGCCCCTGGTCGTGCTGGTCGGGGTCGAAACCGGCCTCATCGCGTGGCTGCACAGGCTGGTGCCGGCCTCGTGGGATTCGCGCCTGAACATCTGGACCTTCGCCGCCCATCATATCCAGAGCCATCCCTTCCGCGGCTGGGGCCTGGACGCCAGCCGCACGTTCGGCCCGGCGATCCCGCTGCACACCCACAACGCCCAGCTTCAGTTTTGGCTGGAGCTGGGCGCGATCGGCGCCGCCCTGGCGGGCGTGTTCTTCTGCTGGCTGGCCTATGGAGTCGTGAGGCTTTGCGATCGGTCGCGTTCCGAGGCCGCGATGGCCGGCGCCGCCCTGGTCAGCTACCTGGTCATCGGCGGCCTGAGCTTCGGCGTCTGGCAGGAATGGTGGCTGGCGCTGGGCGCCTTGACGCTGATCGCCTGCGGCCTGGCCCGGGCTGTCGCCAAGCCGCCGTGGGCCGACTTGGATGAACTTACCCCGTTGAACTGAATTCACGCCTCCCGTCGCAATGATTTTGCCTTTCCATGGCGGTTGGGATAAAAGCCGCTCCCTTTTGAGAAGTTCGAGACCGTCATGACCAGCCGTTGGACCCCGTCGTCGTGGAGAGCCATGCCGGCGAAGCACGTCCCGACCGACTACCCGGACATGGGGGCGGTCGAGCGCGTCGAGCAGACCTTGCGCCAGATGCCGCCGCTGGTGTTCGCTGGCGAAGCGCGCCGGCTGAAGACGGCGCTGGGCGAGGTGGCCGAGGGGCGCGCCTTCCTGCTGCAGGGCGGCGACTGCGCCGAGAGCTTCAAGGAATTCCACGCGGACAACATCCGCGACACCTTCCGTCTGATCCTGCAGATGGCGGTGGTGCTGACCTTCGCCGGCGGCAAGCCGGTGGTGAAGGTGGGCCGGATCGCCGGCCAGTTCGCCAAGCCGCGCTCGGAGCCGATCGAGACGATCGGCGACGTGACCCTGCCGTCCTACCGGGGCGACAACATCAACGGCATGGAATTCACGCCCGAGGATCGCATCCCGGACCCGGATCGCCTGCTGCGCGCCTACGGCCAGTCGGCCGCGACGCTGAACCTGCTGCGCGCCTTCGCAAACGGCGGCTATGCCGACCTCTACAACATCCATCGCTGGACGCTGGGTTTCGTGGGCGACAGCCCGCAGGGCGCGCGGTATCGCGAGCTGTCGGAGAAGATCAGCGAAGCCCTGACCTTCATGGCGGCCGTCGGCGTCACGCCGGAAACCCAGCCCGACCTGCGTCGGGTGGAATTCTTCACCAGCCACGAGGCCCTGCTGCTGGGCTTCGAGGAAGCCATGACCCGCGTCGATAGCACCTCGGGCGACTGGTACGACACCAGCGCCCACCTGCTGTGGATCGGCGAGCGCACCCGTCAGCTGGACGGCGCCCATATCGAGTTCATGCGCGGGGTGAAGAACCCGATCGGCCTGAAGTGCGGGCCGACGATGGAAGGCGACGACCTGCTGCGCCTGATCGACGTGCTCAACCCGGCCAACGAGCCCGGCCGCCTGACCCTGTACGGCCGTTTCGGCTCGGACAAGATCGCCGACCGCCTGCCGCGCCTGATGAAGGCGACCAAGGCCGCCGGCCGGTCGGTGGTCTGGGCCACCGATCCGATGCACGGCAACACGCTGAAGGCCTCGACCGGCTACAAGACCCGCCCGTTCGACCGCATCCTTTCGGAGGTGAAGTCGTTCGTCGAGATCGCCAACGCCGAGGGCGTTCACCCGGGCGGTGTTCACCTGGAAATGACGGGCCAGAATGTCACCGAGTGCATCGGCGGCGCGCGGGCGGTGTCGGAGGGCGACCTGGCCGACCGTTACCACACCCACTGCGACCCGCGCCTGAACGGCGAGCAGGCCCTGGAGCTGGCCTTCCTGGTGGCTGAAAAGCTGAAGTCGGCGCGCGACGACCAGCGCCGCCTGGCCACCGGATAACGTCGTTGTCCAGGATGCTGGCGTCGGGGTCTTCGCGGGTATAACCTCCTCTTCAAGAGGAGGCGCCGCGGGATGTCCAGTTCGACCATCGCTCGTAGAGCGTTGTGCGGCTTGGGTCTTTTGACCCTGGCGCCCGGTGCGGCGCTGGCGCGTGACGCTACCCCGCCCAAGTCATCCGATGCCCTCCGTTATGTGGACGCCAAGCGTCGGCTGATGGTGCAGGCCTTGGTCAACGATCAGGGTCCCTTCGCCTTCATGATCGACACCGGCGCGAGCAGTTCGGTGATGTCCAGCGAGTTGGTCGATCGTCTGGGTCTTGTCCGCCAGGGGCAGACCCAACTGCACGGCATAGCCGGTGTTCAAACCGTGGACACGGTTGCCGTCGACAGCCTGTCGGTGGGCAAGCGGGCTCGGCGTAAGATGACGCTCTCGGTGCTGCCCGCCGCGAACCTGGGCATGGCCGGAATCCTCGGGCTGGACTGGCTGGGCGACAACAGTCTGATGCTCGACTATGGCGCACGACGGATGCATGTCGGCGCCTTGCCGCTGCCCGACGATCGCACGATCACCGTGAAGGCCCATACACGACGCAGCGGGCTGACCCTGATTCAGGCTCATATGCCTGGCCAGGCCCTGATGGCGTTCATCGATAGCGGCTCGACCACGACGGTCGGCAACCTGGCCCTGCTGGCGGCCGCGCGAGCGCGCGACCAGATCATCGGCGACGTGATCGACCTCGAACTGCGCAGCGTCACAGGCCAGACCCTTCCGGGCCGCATCGCCGTGCTGAAGAGCCTGACCCTGGGCAAGATGATCCTGCGCAGGGTCCCGCTGGTCGTGGGGCCCGTGCACACGTTCGACTATTGGGGCATGCGAGACGATCCGGCGATTCTGATCGGGTCCGACATTCTCCAGCTGTTCGACCACGTGGCGCTGGACTTCAGGCGCGGCGAAGTCCGTTTCCGGGTCGCCGAGCGCCAGGGACGCTTGCCGGCCTCGCGCCTCTGACGAAAGACTGACGGCCGCGTCTTGACCGGCCGCTCGTCGCTCTCCAATGGTTGTTTGAACGGAGTGCGTCGATGAGTTTGCCGGCCAGGTTGAAGCGCGAACTGAAGTTCCTGAAGGGACTCTCGCGGACCCTCAAACGCGTGAAATCCATCGCGCCGGACAGCACCAACCTGATCTGCGACGATCTGGAGGCCGCGGTCGACAAGTGGTCGGGCAGCCAGGCCATCGTCTTCGAAGGCAAGTCGGTGACCTATGCCGAGCTGGACGGGATCGCCAACCGCTACGCGCACTGGGCCAAGGGGCAGGGCATCACCCGAGGCCAGACCGTGGCGCTGTTCATGCCCAACCGCCTGGAATATCTGGCGATCTGGTACGGCCTGTCGAAGGTGGGCGTGGCCACGGCCCTGATCAACAATCAGCTGACCGGCCCGGCCCTGGCCCATTGCCTGAACATTTCCCAGGCGCTGCACTGCATCGTCGATCCCGAGACCTCGCCCTGTTTCGAGCAGGTGAAGGCCTCGCTGGGTCGTCACGTCCAGCAGTGGGTGCTGGGTCCGGCCCATGGCGACCAGCGCGACCTCGCCAACGCCCTGAAGAGCTGCAGCCAGTTGCGCCCGGACCGCCTGACGGCCCGCAACGGCCTGACCGCCAAGGACACCGCGCTCTACATCTTCACCAGCGGCACGACCGGCATGCCCAAGGCCGCGCGCATCACCCACATGCGCGCCCAACTCTACATGCGCGGGTTCGCCGGTTCGACCGATTCCCGAGCCACCGACCGCATCTACGTGACCCTGCCGCTCTACCACGCCACGGGCGGTCTTTGCGCCATGGGCGCGGCCCTGCTGAACGGCGGGGCGGTGGTGCTGCGCAAGAAGTTCTCGGCCAGCCAGTTCTGGGACGACGTCGTTGCCGAGCAGTGCACGATGTTCGTCTATATCGGCGAGCTGTGCCGCTACCTGGCCAACCATCCCGAGACGCCCAACGAGCACGCCCACAAGATCCGGCTGATCTTCGGCAACGGCCTGCGCCCGGACGTCTGGGACACCATGCTGGATCGCTTCAAGGTCGGCGGCGTGCTGGAGTTTTACGGCGCGACCGAGGGCAATGTCTCGCTGTTCAACTTCGACGGCCGGCGCGGCGCCATCGGCCGGGTGCCGGGCTATCTGAAGAAGAAGTTCAACATCCGCATCGTCAAGTTCGACGTCGAGACCGAGACCCCGGTGCGCGGGGCCAACGGTTGCTGCATCGAGGCCGCGCCCGGCGAGATCGGCGAGTGCATCGGCCACATCGCCAGCGACGCCCGTTCGAACTTCACCGGCTATGCCGACAAGGCCGCCACCGAGAAGAAGATCCTGCACGACGTCTTCGACAAGGGCGACGCCTGGTTCCGCACCGGCGACCTGATGCGGTCCGACGGCGACGGCTATCTCTATTTCATCGACCGCATCGGCGACACCTTCCGCTGGAAGGGCGAGAACGTGGCCACCAGCGAGGTGTCCGAGCGTCTGTCGGCCGTGCCCGGCGTCAAGGAAGTCAACGTCTACGGCGTGCCGGTGGGCGACCTGGACGGCAAGGCGGGCATGGCCTCGCTGGTCGTCGGCCCCGAATTCGAGATCGGCGCCCTGGCCGAGTATGTCGATCGCGAGCTGCCGGCCTATGCCCGGCCGATCTTCGTGCGCCTGCAGCCCGAGATCGAGACCACGGGCACGTTCAAATATCGCAAGATCGACCTCGTCCAGGAAGGCTTCGACCCCGCCAACACCAAGGATCCCCTGTACTTCCGCGATCCGGCCAAGGGCTATGTGAAGCTGACCAAGGCGGTCCACACCAAGATCCTGGCCGGCGGCTACAAGCTCTAGCGCCTAGCAAGCCGTCCCGTTCAGCTTGCGCTGGTAGGCCTCGGCCAGGCTCATATAGGGCGGCAGGAAGGTGTGCAGCACCACCGGCTTGCCGTCGGTGGTCGTACCCGCCACGCCGGCCCGCAGTTCGAAATGCAGGTGGATGGTGGTGGGCGTGCCGCCGAAGTCGTTGGCCACCTTGCCCAGCTTCTGGCCGGCGACGACCGCGTCGCCTTCCTTCACCGACAGAGCCGCCATCTGCATGTGCAGGTAGCGATAGGTCCGGTGCGGCGAGGCCGAGCCCACCAGGGTGACAGTGTAGCTGCCGATGTCGGTGATCACGCCCTTTTCGGCCGCCACCGCCCAGTACTGGTTTTTCTTGCAGGTAGCGGGGCGGATGTCCTGGCCCTGGTGGCCCGTGCCGCCGCCCGCGCACAGCGGGTTGTCGCGCGAGCGCGCCTCGCAGAAATTGTCGCGCCAGGGCAGGCTGTAATTGGCGCTGTCGCACTGGCTGGTGCCCGCCGGACCCATGCCGCCGCCGTGGCCATAGACCTGGGAATTGGCGAAGGCGGCGTCCTGCAGCGGCCAGCACATGGCCGGCGACCACACCGTGCGGTCCAGATAGCCGTGCCCCTGGCCGTTCGGCATCACCCCGGGCGGGTTGTGGTCGAAGCTGACCGGCGAAGGGGCGGGCGGATCGGCGGGCAGGACGGGCGGACCGGGCGCGGGCGGGTTCGGTTCGCTGGACGGCTGTTCCGCCCCGCCGTCGGACGGCGCGTCGTCAGGAGTCGGCGGCCCCGGCTCGGGCGAGGCGGGGGTCTTGATCTCGCCGCCCGGACCGGGCGCGGCGGGCGTGGTCTTGTCCTCGCAGGCGGCCAGCGCCAGGGCCAGGACCAGGGGGGACAGGATCAGCAGCTTGCGCATCGGCTCAGCCCCCCAGGCCGGCGGCGGCGCGGGCGGCGGCGCCCATCACCACGGTGGTGGTCTTGGCGGCCAGGCCGCGGGCGTAGTTGTCGTCGGCGCAGCGCGGGTCGGTCGGCGCGTCGCAGCGCACCTCGACCGTGTAGAGCACGCCGTAACGGACGAAGCTGATCAGCTGGCCATCGACCGTGCGCTGCGACGTCGCGCCCTCGGGGCCCGTCGGGGTGATCTTCAGCGGCGTGCCGGCGGGCAAGGGCACCACGGCGGTTGTGCCGCTGAGCGAGATCCCGACCCCGGGCGCGTCGGCGGTGATCGTGTAGTAGTCGCCGAACGAGTAGATGCGCGCGCCCGCCGTCAGGTCGTTGTCGGCGGGCAGCAGGATCGGCACGCGGGTCATATCGACGGCGGCTTGGTTCAGATTGGGCGCGGGATTGCCGCCGCCGCTCTGGCGCAGGCCGCCGACGGCCGCTCGCCAGTCGACCTGGCCCCCGCGAGGCGGACGGTTCAGCACCGCCACGCCGGGCCGTCGAGTCGGCGTCGCCGTCGTCGCCGTGGGCGCCGCCGCGCCGGGAATGGGCGCGCCCGTCGCCGGATCGACCCGCGTCTGGGACAGGGCCGCCCCCAAGGCGCCCGTGGCCAGGATTCCGCCCAGCATCAAGCCTGTCAGTAGTCGCATGAGAGCCCCCTCGCATCACGCCGTTATCTGGACCATAGGACGCCCAAGCGTCGCTGTTAACCACTGTTCGACGAGGGCTCTTTGCCGCCCCCGAGGCGCGGAGCGATTGAACGGGGGCGGCTTCCTGTCTATATGGCCGTGACTGATCACGGGTCATGTGTGTGGCGACCCGGTAAATCCCAATGTGTTTCAAGCGGATAGGGTGATATCGCCATGCTGTTGACGATGATGAAGGCCAAGCTTCACCGGGCCACCGTCACCCAGGCCGACCTCGACTATGAAGGCTCGATCGCGATCGACACCGATCTGCTGGAAGCCGCCAACATCCTGCCCAACGAGCAGGTCGACGTGCTCAACATCACCACCGGCGCCCGGTTCACCACCTACGCCATCGCCGCGCCGCGCGGTTCCAAGGTCATCGGCGTCAACGGCGCGGCCGCTCGCCTGGTCCAGAAGAACGACACCGTGATCGTGGTGAGCTACTGCCAGATGCCGGCCGAAGAGGCCCGCAACTACGCCCCGACCGTGGTGCTGCTGGAAGACTGCAACCGCATCAAGAAGGCCGCCTGACGTGCGCGCCGCCGTCCCTGGGGTCTTTGGGGTCGTGGTCGCGGCGGGCCTGGTCCTCGCCGCCTGCTCCCCGAAGCTGCCGAGCGGGGTCGACGAGCAGCAACTGTCCAACGCCGTCGGCCGCGCCATCGGCGGGCCCAACACCTGCGTGCTTTTGGGCGACAAGGCCGGCAAGGTGGTCTGGACCGGCGGCGGCTACATCACCTGCGCCCGCAACCTGCCCACCTGCGACGGGACCACGACGACCGCCAAGGCCGTGCTCGAAGGCGCCGTCGGCAAGCCGTCCCGCTTCGTCAGCTGCCCGTCGGGTCCCGGCGTCAACACCGTCGGCTGGGCCATGGGTCCCGTGCCGGTGAGCGCGGGCAAGCCCGATCTTGGTCTTTCCTATGTCGCGGTGATGGAGGGCGAACGCGCCCTGCCGGGGCGCGAGGTCCAGGAACGGGTGGAAGAGGCCTTCGAGAAGGCGGGGCTTTAATTTCTCCCTTCCCCCTGGATGGGGGAAGGGTCGGGGATGGGGGTGATGCGGCGGTTCAGCCGGCAAGGCCGCGTCACCCCCACCCAACCCTCCCCCATCGAGGGGGAGGGCTTTCCGAAAACTACTTCACCAGTTCATACGTCGCCGAGACGTCGATCCGCACCTTCAGCTCGCCGGCCGAGACCGGGCTGCTGTCGGCCATTTCGCGCTTGGCCATGGCGTACATCGGCATCGGGGGCGGCGAGGGGGTGTAGCCGCCGCCTTCGCCCAGGCTGACCAGGCGGACGATCTTGTAGCCGGTGGCCCGGGCGTAGAGGTCGGCCTTGGCCTGCAGGGCCTTGACCGCGTCCAGTCGCGCCGCGTCCTCGGCCGCCTGCGGGTTCTGGAGGCCAAAGCTGATCCCGCCCACATTGGTGGCCCCGGCGCCGACCGTGGCGTCGACGGTCTGGCCCAGCTTGGTCAGGTCGCGCACCTGGATCGTCACTTGGTTGCTGGCCTGGTAGCCGTTCAGCTTGGGCGGCTGGTTCTCCACATAGACGTACTGCGGATTGACGTTGAGGCTGGAGGTCTGGATGTCGCGGTCGGCGATCCCGGCCTTCTTCAGCGCCGCGACCACCTTGTTCATCTGGGCGGCGTTGGCCGACAGAGCCTGGGCGGCGGTCGCGCCGTCGGTCTGGACGCCCAGGGTGATGGTCGCCAGGTCGGGGGTCACCTTGCTCTCGCCGGAGGCCGACAGGTTCAGCGTCGTGGCGCGGAAGGCCGCGTCGGCGGTCTGGGCCTGGGCGGGCAGGGCGGCCGCGCCGGTCAGCAGGGCGGCGGTCAGCGCGAAGGCGGCCGTGCGGGAAGTCAGGGCGGTCATAGTGGTCGTTCTCCATGCGGCTGAGGACAGGCGCCGCGACCTTGATCGTCTCGTCCGCCGGCTTCGACAAGCGTTACCGGCGGCGGACGGCTCCTGTGTGACAGGCCCAACCTGAACCGGACCTTTAAGCCGCGTGCAGCCCATGCTAATCGACCGGTCCTCCTGAACGGGACTCACGTCGCGTCCATTTCGTACCTTGGGGGCCTGTAGCTCAATGGTTAGAGCCGACCGCTCATAACGGTCTGGTTGGGGGTTCGAGTCCCTCCAGGCCTACCAATCCTCCGAGAATCACCTACTTCGCCACCACCTTCGGCAGGCTCTTGATCGGCTCCAGCACGAGGTCGCGGAAGAACGTCTCGGCCCCCTCCGACTGCAGCTGGATCGCGCCGTGCGTCAGGGGCGCGCCGTTGGACTTGAGGTCGCGAACCTCCATCACCGGCACGCCGTTGACCACGTGGACGGCGCGATCGCCCAGCACGTAGAGGTCCAGGGTGTTCCATTCGCCGGCCGGCTTCTCGGCGTCGCTGTAGGACTCGACGTTCCAGTTGGCCGTGCCGCCCTTCACCGTCTGGACGCGGCCGCCGGGCGCGAACCGCAGCTTGGGAGCGATCAGGGCGGGATCATCGACGGCGTTGGTCGTGGCGCTGATCGCCTCGCCGACCGGGACGATCATGCCCATCGAGCCAGTCATGATCTCGAACTCGGCCGACTGGCTCCAGGTGCCCCAGACCGCGCCGGGCGCGCCGTGCGAGTGGTAGAGCAGTCCGTTGTTCGGCGCCTGGGTCTCGCGCGGCGCCCAACGGCCCTTGCCCCACTTGTACTGAAGCCGCAGGTGATAGTCGCGGAAGTTGCCCTTGTGGACGAGACTGCCCCAGGTCTTGCCGCTGACGTACAGGGCCGGGCGGCCGTCCTCGACCACCACCTTGAAGATCTCGGCGCTCTTGTCCGTCGCGCCGATGGGAGCGATGGGCGGGCGCTTGTAGGTCAGGGCCGGGTCGGCATAGCCCAGCCAGGCGTCCCAGTCCTCGAGGTCCTGGCCGTTGAACAGCGAGACCGCCGGGCCGGCGGGCTTGGGAATCTCGGTCAAGGCCAGGTGCGGAGCCGGGGCGGCGAAGGCGGGGGCGGCGACGGCCAGCGTCACGGTGAAGGCCAGGGTCTTGAGCATACGTCCTCCCGCGCCCGTTTCGGGCCTGTCGTCAGGGTATCTGACAGCGTTGTCGGCGCAAGGGCCATCGGGTCGTAGAGGGGGGGGGAACAGGCCCATGACCTGTCCCCGTCAGTGCCCGCCGAAGCGGCAGGTATGTCCTGAGAGCCCGCCTGATGCGCCGCAAGCTTCCCCGCCCGCGCATTCGGCGCCACCTTGGCCGTCATGGCCTACAGCGCGACCTTGGGCGGAACCACCTGGACCTTCGGGACCCTGGCCGACCTGATGGCCAAGGCCTCGCCGCCGCGTTCGGGGGACGCCCTGGCCGGGATCGCCGCGTCCAGCGCCCAGCACAATGTCGCCGCCAAGACGGCCCTGGCCGATGTGCCGCTGAAGACCTTCCTGGCCGAGGCGCTCGTCCCCTACGAGGCCGACGACGTCACCCGCCTGATCGTCGACGGCCATGACCCGGCGGCCTTCGCGCCGGTGGCGTCGCTGACGGTGGGCGAGTTTCGCGACTGGCTGCTGTCGGAGCTGGCGACGCCCGCCGTCCTGGCGCGTCTGGCGCCCGGTCTGACCCCGGAGATGGTCGCGGCGGTCAGCAAGCTGATGCGCAACCAGGACCTGATCCTGGCGGCGTCGAAGTGCAAGGTCACGACCCGCTTTCGCAACACGATCGGCCTGCCCGGGACCATGGCGGTGCGCCTGCAGCCCAACCATCCGACCGACGACCCGGCCGGGATCACCGCTTCGATCCTGGACGGCCTGCTCTACGGCTGCGGCGACGCGGTGATCGGGATCAATCCGGCCAGCGACAGTCTGAACGTGCTGGGCGACCTGACCCGGCTGATGGACGACCTGATCCGGCGGTTCGAGATCCCGACCCAGTCCTGCGTGCTGACCCATGTGACCACGGCGATCCAGCTGATCGAGCGCGGGGCGCCGGTCGATCTGGTGTTCCAGTCGATCGCGGGAACCCAGGCGGCCAACGCCAGCTTCGGCGTGACCCTCGACCTGCTGCGCGAGGGATTGGACGCCGGCCGCTCGCTGGGCCGGGGCACGGTCGGCGACAACGTCATGTACTTCGAGACCGGCCAGGGCTCGGCCCTGTCGGCCGGAGCGCACCACGGTGTGGACCAGCAGACCCTCGAGGCGAGAGCGTATGGCGTGGCGCGAGCCTTCGAGCCCCTGCTGGTCAACAGCGTGGTCGGCTTCATCGGCCCGGAATACCTCTATGACGGCAAGCAGATCATCCGGGCGGGTCTGGAGGATCACTTCTGCGGCAAGCTGCTGGGCGCGCCGCTGGGCGTGGACGTCTGCTACACCAACCACGCCGAGGCCGACCAGGACGACATGGACAGCCTGCTGACCCTGCTGGCCACGGCGGGCGTCACCTTCGTCATGGGCGTGCCGGGCGCCGACGACGTGATGCTGAACTATCAATCCACCTCGTTCCACGACGCCCTCTATGTCCGCGAGCTACTGGGTCTGAAGCGGGTCCCGGAGTTCGAGGCCTGGCTGGAGCGCTCGCGGATCGTCGGGGCGGACGGCCGCCTGGCCCCGCGCGCCGCCGGCCATCCGCTGCTGACCGCGGGAGCCGGGCGATGAGCACGCCCGTCACCCCCGACCCCTGGACCGCCCTGCGCCGCCACACGCCGGCGCGCATCGCCCTGGGCCGGACGGGCTCAAGCCTGCCGACCTCCGAGGTTCTGGGCTTCGCCCAGGCCCACGCCCAGGCCCGCGACGCGGTGCATGCGCCGTTCGAGGCCGAGGCGACGGCGACGGCGATCCAGGCGCTGGGGCTGGAGACAGTGATCGTCGACAGCGCCGCGCCGGACCGAGCGTCCTATCTGCGTCGGCCGGATCTGGGGCGCGCCCTGTCGGAGGCCGGACGGGCCGCCCTGGCGGCCCGCGCGCCCGGCGCCTGCGACCTGGCGATCGTCATCGCGGACGGCCTGTCCAGCACGGCCGTTCACGCCCACGCCGCGCCCCTGGTCGAGGCGCTGCTCCCCGCGGTTCGGGAGAGCGGCTGGCGGCTGGCCCCGGTGGTTATCGCGCGCCAGGCCCGCGTGGCGCTGGGCGACGTCGTGGGCGAGCTGCTGGGCGGGCGGCTGGTGATCCTGCTGGTCGGCGAGCGGCCGGGCCTGTCGTCGCCCGACAGCCTGGGCGCCTACATCACGTTCGCCCCGAAGGTCGGGCGAACCGACGCCGAGCGCAATTGCGTCTCGAACATCCGCGCCGAGGGGCTTAGCTATGGGGCGGCGGCGTTCAAGCTGGCCTGGCATGCCCGCGAGGCGCTGCGGCTGGGTCTGACCGGCGTGGGGTTGAAGGACGAGAGCGACACGGCGGCTCTCCAGGCGGTCACATCCCCGCGTATCGCTCCAGCAGGATCGCGATCGCCGACAGGCTGACGCAGGAGACGGCGGTGGTCAGGGCCACGATCCGCGCGCCGCCGCGCTCGAACACGCTGTAGGCCTTGGTCTGGATGAACACGTTGACGGCGGTCGGGGTGGCGGCCAGCAGGGTCGCGCCCAGGCGGAAGGACAGGGGGGCGTCGACAAGCCCAGTGGCGAACCAGGCCAGGGTCGGCATCAGCAGCAGCTTGCCGACGGCGGCCACGATGATCGGACCCCAGCGCGGGATGGGCGAGGGCTCTTCGGCCAGGGGTTCGCACGGGGTGCCCGCCGCCGGCAGGCCGGTCAGGCCCAGGGCGATGCCCAGGGCGACCAGCGCCACCGGGCTGCCCGAGGCCGCCGCCGCGCCCACCGCGCGGTCGAGCACGCCGGGCAGGGCCAGGCCGGCCAGGGCCATGACCGAGCCGGTGATGGCCGCCAGCACGATCGGATTGCGCAGGGCCTGCATCAGCGAGCGCCAGGTCGACCGGCCGCCGGCCCAGCCCAGCAGGCCCACGCCGATGGCCGCCACGACCACGAAGTCCACCGCCACCACGCCCGCCGAGACCCGCGCGGCCTCGGGGCCGAGCACCGCGACGGCGATGGGCAGGCCCAGGAAGGCGCTGTTGCCCAGGCTGGCCGACAGGGCCCCGCCAGCCCGCTCCTCCCGCGTCCAACGTAGCGCGATGCCGATGGCGACCATCAGGACCACCACGGCCAGGGCGCAGGCCCCGTAGGCCATCAGGCCCAGGGTCAGCGCCCGATCGGGAGCGCCGACCCGCGACAGCGAGTGCACCAGCAGGGCCGGAAAACCGATCCAGTAGACATAGGTCGACAGGCCCGCCGACATCCGGGCGTCGAACAACCGCAACCGCGCCAGCGTCACGCCCGCCGCCACCAGCAGGAAGAACGGCAGCACCCGCTGGGGCACGTCGAGCAGCAGGTCGGTCACGGGATCATCGAGATAGGGCGCAAGCGCTGCGGTCTCCGCCCGAAGGGGCCGGCCGTCGATAGCACCGGTCGCGGTGGGCGGTCAAAGTTCGGCCGTTTTTCAAGGTCGGAGGGACCGACGTCCTACCGCTCGTCCAGCGGCAGGCGGATATGCACCAGCCGCCAGGTGAACAGCTGGTCGCGGCGGAAGGTGAAGACCGTCGTCTTGGCCGGCTGGCCGGGCCGCTTGACGTTGATCCGCACGCGGTTGGGGTCCCAGTAGGCGATGGTGGCGTGCGGACCGGCCACGGCGGCCTTGGCCTTGTCCATGGCGGTGACGGGCCTGGGCGGCGCGGCCGGCGCCGAGCCTGGCCTGTAGCCCTGGGTCAGGGCCGACAGACCCTGGACGGTCAGGTAGCGATCGACCTTGGGCTCGGGCGGGGCGATCGGCTCGATGGCGCGCTTGAAGACGCCCAGGGGATCGCGCCAGATCGAGGGCGGCTCGGCGGGCGCGGCGGCGGCCGGGGTCTCGTTCAGCTCGGCGGTCAGGCTGCGGCGCACCGCCGGGAAATCGACCAGTTCGCTGATCGCCTGCACGTCCTCGTATTGGGCGGCGGCTTTCAGGGCGCGAAAGGCGAACCAGGGGGCGGTCGCGAAGGCGGCGGCGAACACGAAGATCGCCAGGACCACCAGGTCCCACAGTCGCTTCTGAAAGGTCATCGCCGCCCCCGCGCGAAGAAGATCAACGCTCGCATAGACATCCTAATCCCCGCCGTGTCGCAAGGTTTCTCGCGTGGGACGGGCGCCAGGGGGAGATCCCAATGAAAACGCCCCCCGGTTTCCCGAGGGGCGCTTCTTATTGGGCGATGGGAGGGCGAGTGGTTTCACACTTGCCCCCACCTGACCGCTTCGCGGTCGGTCCGCCCCCATAGGGGGCGGAGCGCGGTTTTAGACCGCCATCGCCTTCTTCAGGTTCTCGTCGATCTTGTCGAGGAAGCCTTCGGTGGTCAGCCACGACTGCTTGTCGCCGACCAGCAGGGCCAGGTCCTTGGTCATGAAGCCGCTTTCGACGGTGTCGACGCAGACCTTTTCCAGGGTGTGGGCGAAGTCGGCCAGTTCCTGGTTGTCGTCCAGCTTCGCGCGGTGGGCCAGGCCACGGGTCCAGGCGAAGATCGAGGCGATCGAGTTGGTCGAGGTGCTCTGGCCCTTCTGGTGCTGGCGATAGTGGCGGGTCACGGTGCCGTGGGCGGCTTCGGCTTCCACCGTCTTGCCGTCCGGGGTCATCAGCACCGAGGTCATCAGGCCCAGCGAGCCGAACCCCTGGGCGACGATGTCGGACTGCACGTCGCCGTCGTAGTTCTTGCAGGCCCAGACATAGCCGCCCGACCACTTCAGGGCCGAGGCCACCATGTCGTCGATCAGGCGGTGCTCGTAATGGATGCCGGCGGCCTTGAACTTGTCGGCGTATTCGGCGTCGAACACTTCCTGGAAGATGTCCTTGAAGCGGCCGTCATAGGCCTTGAGGATCGTGTTCTTCGTGGACAGATAGACCGGATAGTTGCGGTTCAGGCCGTAGGCGAACGAGGCGTGGGCGAAGTCGCGGATCGACTCGTCCAGATTGTACATGCCCATGGCCACGCCGGCCGACGGGGCCTTGTAGATCTCGTGCTCGATGACCGCGCCGTCCTCGCCGACGAACTTCATCGTCAGCGTGCCCTTGCCCGGGAACAGGAAGTCGGTGGCCTTGTACTGGTCGCCGAACGCATGGCGGCCGACGATGATCGGCTGGGTCCAGCCCGGCACCAGGCGCGGCACGTTCTGGCAGATGATCGGCTCGCGGAAGATCACGCCGCCCAGGATGTTGCGGATCGTGCCGTTCGGCGACTTCCACATCTTCTTCAGATTGAACTCGGTGACGCGTTGCTCGTCCGGAGTAATGGTCGCGCACTTCACGGCCACGCCGTGCTTCTTGGTCGCCTCGGCCGCGTCGATCGTGACCTGGTCGTTGGTGGCGTCGCGGTTTTCGACGCTGAGGTCGAAGTAGTCGAGCTCCAGGTCCAGGTACGGGAAGATCAGCTTATCCTTGATGAGCTTCCAGATGATCCGGGTCATTTCATCGCCGTCCATATCGACGACGGGATTGGCGACTTTAATCTTGGCCATTGCGGGGTCTTTCCTCTCGCGGTGGCGCGCCTGTGACTCTTTGGCGCACAGGGCCAAGGAGCGGCGCGGACGGCAGGCCTATAGACTGTTGCGAGCCGGGGGGAAAGCCGAGGTCGCGCGGATCCTGCGACGAAGCCGCAACCGCGGTGTAAGTCTTTGATCCACGTGTAAATCTCTGTTGAGGCTTCTTAAGGTAAGAACGAGGCGTGAAGAAGCGGGGAGCCATAGCCGACGTCACCTCGCCGCTCGCGCGGCGGTTGTTGGCGATCGTCGCGATCCTGTCCATCGCGGTGACGGGCGTGGCCACGGCCGTGACCTTCGTGTTCGTGCAACGCACCACCGCCGACGCCCAGATCCGCCATTTGACCGAGTACGCCGCCGAGCGGGTCAAGACCGAGGACCGATTGTTCTCGGACCTTGTGAAGGTGCACGAAGCGGCTTCCGATTCCCTGGCTCGCCGCCTGGCGACGATCGACCCGGCCACCGTGGACCGTGAGTTCGACGCCCAGTTTCCCCGGTTCGGCGACGGCACGCGCCGCACGTCAGACGTCCTCTATGACGGCGGCATGGTCGCGGGCGACTACACCTACGGGGTCGGAGGCTATCTGCGCGACGCCGAGACGCTGACGCCGCGGCAGAAGGCGCTGTTCCTGGCCGCCGTGCGGGTGGTCTCGCATACCGGCGAGGCCGAGCTGAACCGCTACGACAACTTCTACTTCTTCACGCCCGAAACCCGGCTGGTGATGTTCGCGCCGCGTCGTCCCGACCGCCTGACCTATTACCGCCAGAGGGCCCCGCCGACCTTCGACATCAGCGGCGAGGAGATGAACCTCCTGACGCTGCCGCAACAGAACCCGCAGCGGGTGATGAAGTGCACCAAGCTGCGCAAGCTGTTGTCGGATCCCAGCGGCCGTGGCCTGAACTCGGCCTGCATGACGCCCTTCGACTATCGCGGCAAACAGCTGGGCGCCTGGGGCTCCAGCCTGTCGCTGGACTCCTACCTTCTGCGGGCGGTCGAGGACGCCCTGCCGGGCGGGCGCAACATGATCGTCTCGTCCGATGGCGAACTGATCGCCGCCCCGGGCCTGGCCAAGAACGGCGTGGTCGACACCCAGACCCTGGTGCGGGTCCAGGCCGAGGAAGACGTCGCCGACGTCGTTCGGCAGATCCGGTTGATCGGCGACGATGTCGGGACCATCCGCAACGGCGACCGGGTCATCGCCTATGGGCGGCTCAAGGAGCCCGACTGGTACTTCCTGATGAGCTTCCCGTCTGACCACCTGGTGTGGTCGGCGGTCAAGACGGCCTCGTGGGTGCTGCTGTTCGGCGTGCTGGGGGTGATCATCCAGGTGGCGTTGCTCTATCGGGTGATGCGCCTCACGGTCGAGCGACCGCTGCGGGTGCTGGCCGACGCTCACGGCGCCGGCGACGTCAGCAAGGCCGAGCCGATCGAGCATCGCACCGACGAGATCGGCGCTCTGGCCCGCACGCTGCGCAGCCAGCGCGACGGCAACATCGAACTGCTGCGGTCCCTGGAGGAGCGTGTCGCCGAGCGCACCGCCGAGCTGGAACGCGCCAACCAGGCCAAGTCGGTGTTCCTGGCCAACATGTCCCACGAGCTGCGCACGCCGCTGAACGGCGTCATCGCCATTGGCGACCGCCTGGCCGGAGAGGCCGATCCCGAGCGCCGCCGCGAGCTGGCCGCCCTGGTCACCTCGTCTGGCCGACTGCTGGAGCAGGTGCTCAGCGACATCCTCGACGTCTCCAAGATCGAGGCCGGCCAGTTCGCCCTGACCCCGGCGCCGTTCGACCTGGCCACCCTGGTCGGCGGCGTCGCCGAGCTGCACCGCGCCTCGGCCGAGGCCAAGGGGCTGGACTTCCGGTGGTCGATCCAGCCGGGCGTCACCGGCAGCTATCTGGGCGACGGCGGACGCATCAGTCAGATCCTCAACAACCTGCTGGCCAACGCCGTCAAGTTCACCGCCCTGGGCGAGGTGGCGCTGAGCGTCGAGCGCGCGGACCAGGGCCTCAGCTTCATCATCAGCGACACCGGCGTCGGCTTCGACGACACCGTGCGCCAGCGGCTGTTCAAGCGCTTCGTCCAGGCCGACCAGTCGATCACCCGACAGTTTGGCGGTACGGGCCTGGGCCTTTCGATCTGCGCGGCCTTGGCCGAGATGATGGGCGGCCGCATCGACGCCCGCGCCGTGCTGGGTCGCGGCGCGACCTTCCAGGTCGATCTGCCGCTGGAGCGCGTTCAGGCCGTCGAGGACGCGACGCTGGACGACGAGGAAGAGGTCTCGCTGGAGGGCTTGCGGGTGCTGGTGGCCGAGGACCATCCGACCAACCAGAAGGTGGTCGAGATCATCCTCCAGCCGTTCGAGGTGGTGCTGACCATGGTCGAGGACGGCCAGGCGGCGCTGGACGCCTTCACGCCGGGGGCGTTCGACGCGATCCTGATGGACATGCAGATGCCGGTGATGGACGGCCTGACCGCCACCCGTCTGATCCGCGAACGCGAAGCCGCCGCCGGCGTCCCCCCGGTTCTGGTGATCATGCTGACCGCCAACGCCATGGAAGAGCACATCTCGGCCGCCAAGGCCGCGGGCGCCGACCAGCACCTGTCCAAGCCCGTACGTCCGATCCAACTGCTCGAGGCCCTGGCGCGGGCCCGGATGACGAGGGGGACGACGGCGTTCAGCGCCGCGGGCTGAACGCCTATTTCGCCGCCTTGATCACCACCCGCCCGACGTCGGCGATGGCCTTTTCCTGCTCGGCGATCGGCAGGGTCGACCCTGTCACGAAGACGACGACGGCGAACTTGCGGCCGTCCTTCAGGGTATAGACCCCGATGTCATTGACCACGGGCGTGAAGCCCTGGTCGGTGCGAGACGTGGCGGGGATGTGGGTCAGGCGGGCGCCGTCGGGCAGGGCGGCGCGCAGGCGGCCGGCGCCGTCCGTGGTCTTGCCGATGGTGCGGCCCAGCAGGCGTCGCGACTCCAGTTCCAGCAACTCGGCCTGGTTTATGGCCTCCAGGAATCGCACCGCGCCCAGGGGCGTGGCGGTGTCGCGCGGATCGGCCAGATAGGCCTCGATGGCGCGGATGCGGTCCCCGGGCGGAACCTTGGCGAGCGCGGCGCGATAGGCGGCCTCGCCCTTCCAGCCGGCGCGGAACGAGGCCAGGCCCAGGCTGTCGGGCTGCAGCTGGCGCTGGTAGCGGTCGACGTCCAGCCCATTGACCTTGCGGCCCTGCAGCCAGGCTGTGACCGCGCCGGGGCCGCCGACCCGCTTCATCAGGACGTCGGCGGCGGTGTTGTCGCCTTCGCTGATCGCGCGCTCCAGGAGGTCCTGGACGCTATAGGTCGTGGGTCCCGTCCAGGCGTCGGCGATGCGGCTGGGGGGCGGGGACAGGTCGACGTCCTCGATCAGCACGACGTCGTCCAGGCGCATCCGCTTGGCCTCGATCTCGGCCATAACCGCCGCGCCCAGCGGACCGTTGGACACGGCCTGCAAGGGGAAGCGCTGCTCGCCGTTGAACGAGATGATCTGGCCGGTGCCCAGGTCCTCGACCGCCACGCCCAGCCTGCCCGGCGCGACGCGGTCGGCGATGGGCTGGAAATCGGCCGTCATCTTCGGGCGGTCGAATAGCGGATCGGTCTGGCCCAGCATCGGCGGCTCGCCGCAGCCGGCCAGCACAAGGGTCACGAGGAGGGCGGCGGCGGGTCGGAACATGATGGTCTCGCTTAGCTGGACCGTCGCTAAACGCATGAACAGCCATTGTGGGGCTTGCACCGCGCGGTGGTCCGGCGGCAAAGGGTGGCGATGACCTCCAAGCACCTCCCGCCCTGCGTGATCCTGAACCAGCCGCAGATGGCCGAGAACATCGGCGCGGTCGCCCGGGTGATGGCCAATTTCGGCCTGGCCGACCTGCGCCTGGTCAAGCCGCGCGACGGCTGGCCCCAGGAACGCGCCTGGCCCAGCGCCTCGGGGGCGACCTGGCCGCTGGACAACGCCAAGGTGTTCGATCGCCTGGAAGACGCCATCGCGGACCTGAAGCTGGTGTTCGCCACCACGGCCCGTCCCCGCGAGACCCGCCTGCCGGTCTACACGCCGCGCGAGGCTGCTGGACACCTGGCGGCCGACGTCGCCCAGGGCCATGCCGTGGGCCTGCTGTTCGGCGGCGAGCGGGCCGGGCTGGAGACCGATGACATCGCCCTGTGCCAAGCCATCGTCTCGATCCCGATCGACGAGAAGTTCCGCTCGCTGAACCTGGCCCAGGCCGTGTCGATCAACGCCTACGAATGGAAGATGACCGTCGATGACCGGCCCTGGTCGCGGTTCGAATACAACGTCGCCGAGCCGGCTGATCAGTCCAGCCTGCTGGGCCTGTATGGCCAGCTGGAGGACGAGCTGGAAAAGGCCGGTTTCTATCATCCGCCCGAGAAGAAGCCGTCGATGGTCCGCAACCTGCGCGCCCCGTTGGCCCGGGCCCGGCTGACCGAGCAGGAGGTCCGCACCTTCCGGGGCGTGGTCACGGCGCTATCGCGCGGACGGGGAAGGGTGCTGGCCAAGCTGGCCGCGCAGAAGGCGGCGAAAACGAAGGCTGATCCGTCCGTGGATTGATCGATGTCATGGCGGGGCGTCGGGACGAGGCGCACCTCTGCGCGATAGCCGCGATGGAGTTACGCCATGATCCCCGATGCAAGCACCCTGGTGGTGGTCGCCGATGGCCACCGGGCCCGCCTTCTGGACCAGCCGCGGCGAGACGGTCCGCTGCACGACCGACCGGAATGGCTGGTAGGCCTGAAGCCGCACCACGCCCACGCGAGCGGCGCCGCGCCGCATGAAGGCGATCCTCACGACCGCGCCGAACGCGCCTTCGTCAAGGATCTGGCCCACAAGCTGGACGAGGTCGCCAAGGCCCATGATTTCGATCAGCTGATCCTGATCGCCCCGCCGCGGGCCCTGGGCCATCTGCGCGCCGCCCTGTCCAAAGGCCTGGCCGACAAGGTGGTTGGCTCCGATCCGCACGAGCGGGTGGACGCCACGATCATGACCCTCAGCGACGTGGTCCACGCCGTCCACCGCAGCGCCGTGACCTAGGGGCTCGACCCGGAGGGCGGTCGGCGGCAGATTGGCCCTCGACTCGCCCTCCCGGAGACCTCGTCATGAAAACCCGCGCCGCCGTCGCCTTCGCCGCCAAGCAGCCGTTGGAGATCGTCGAGGTCGACCTGGAAGGCCCCAAGGCGGGCGAGGTGCTGATCGAGATCAAGGCCACCGGCGTCTGCCACACCGACGCCTATACGCTGGACGGCCTGGACTCAGAGGGCCTGTTCCCCTCGATCCTGGGCCACGAAGGCGCGGGCGTGGTGGTCGAGGTCGGCGCCGGCGTCACCAGCCTGGCGGTCGGCGACCACGTGATCCCGCTCTACACGCCCGAATGTCGCCAGTGCAAAAGCTGCCTGAGCGGCAAGACCAATCTGTGCACGGCCATCCGCGCCACCCAGGGCAAGGGCCTGATGCCGGACGGCACCAGCCGCTTCTCCTACAAGGGGCAGACCATCCATCACTATATGGGCTGCTCGACCTTCTCGAACTACACGGTCCTGCCCGAGATCGCGGTGGCCCGGATCCGCAAGGACGCGCCGTTCAAGTCGGCCTGCTACTGCGGCTGCGGCGTCACCACGGGCGTCGGCGCGGCGATCAACACGGCCAAGGTCAAGCCCGGCGACAATGTCATCGTCTTCGGCCTGGGCGGCATCGGCCTGAACGTGCTGCAGGGCGCCCGGCTGGCCGGCGCCAACATGATCGTCGGCGTCGACATCAATCCGGCCCGCGAGGACTGGGGCCGCAAGTTCGGCATGACCCACTTCGTCAACCCCAAGACCATCGACGGCGACATCGTCGCCCATCTGGTGGCCCTGACCGACGGCGGCGCCGATTTCACCTTTGACGCCACGGGCAACACCACGGTGATGCGCCAGGCGCTGGAGGCCTGTCATCGCGGCTGGGGCGAAAGCATCATCATCGGCGTGGCCGAGGCGGGGAAAGAGATCTCCACGCGGCCGTTCCAGCTGGTCACCGGCCGGGTCTGGAAGGGCACGGCCTTCGGCGGCGCGCGCGGCCGCACCGACACGCCCAAGATCGTCGATTGGTACATGGACGGCAAGATCCAGATCGACCCGATGATCACCCACGTGCTGCCGCTGGAGCGCATCAACGAGGCGTTCGACCTGATGCACGCCGGCGAGAGCATCCGCACGGTGGTGACGTTCTAGTTCAAGCGCCACCCCTCCCCCTTGATGGGGGAGGGGCAGGGGTGGGGGTGATGCGGCGGCGGATGCCGGGCGACGCCTCCAACTCAGCAATCACCCCCATCCCCGACCCTTCCCCCATCAAGGGGGAAGGGAGGAGAGTAAGCCCATGACCGTCGAAACCCTCGCCACCCACCGCACCCAGGGCGGCGCCCTGCGCTACTGCCGGCACGCCAGCGCCAGCACCGGCACGCCGATGAAGTTCACGGTGTGGACGCCCGACGGCGAGGGGCCTTTCCCCTATCTTGTCTGGTTGTCGGGCCTGACCTGCACCGAGGATAACTTCACGACCAAGTCGGGCGTCTACGCCTTCGCGGCCAAGCACGGGATCGCCATTGTCGCGCCTGACACCAGCCCGCGCGGGGAAGGCGTCGCCGACGATCCGGCCTATGACCTGGGGCAGGGGGCGGGGTTCTATGTCGACGCCACGCAGGCGCCGTGGGCGCCGCACTTCAAGATGTACTCTTACGTTACTCAGGATCTGCTGGAGGCCGTCGATGGCGCCTTCCCGCTGGACCCGACCCGGCGCGGGATCTTCGGCCATTCGATGGGCGGCCATGGCGCGCTGACGATCGCCCTGCGCCATCCGGACCTGTTCAAGTCGGTCAGCGCCTTCTCGCCGATCGTCTCGCCGCTGAACTGCCCGTGGGGCGAGAAGGCGATGACCGCCTATCTGGGCGAGGACCACGCCGCCTGGCGGCCCCATGACGCCACCGCCCTGATCGAGGACGGGGCGGGCGCGAGCTTCGACGAGATCCTGATCGACCAGGGCCTGGCCGACAGCTTCCTGGAAAGCCAGCTCAAACCCGAGCTGATCGAAGCCGCCGCCGCCAAGGCCGGCCGCAAGGTCACGGTGCGCCGCCAAGACGGCTACGACCACAGCTACTTCTTCATCGCGACGTTCATCGGCGATCACGTGGCCTGGCACGCGGCGCGGCTTTAGGGCGGCTTTGAGGGACGTGGAGCCCGTGGTAGCCTGCACGCCATGACGCCCGAACCTTCCATCTTCGACCAGGTCGATGACGAAACGGAAGCAGCCGCCGACGCTGAAGGCTTGGCGGATCTCGCCGCCGGTCGTGTCGTTCCCCATGCCGAGGTCGCGGCCTGGCTAGAGACCTGGGGCACGCCCGACGAAAAGCCCGCACCGGCCTCGTGGTTCAAGTAGTCTGGACGCGCCGGGCGCTTTCGGATCTGGCGGCGGTTCGCGCCTATATCGGTCAATTCAGTCCACTCGCCGCCCAGCGCATGGCCATGCGGCTGAAGCGAGCGGGCGATAGCCTGGGCGCGCATCCTGATCGCATGCGATCCGTTGGACCGGGGCTTCGAGAACTGACCGCCATCCCGCCGTATATCCTGCGCTACCAGATCACATCCGAGGCGGTGGTCATCTTGCGCATAAGGCACGGCGCTCAGCAGCACGATTGAACGCCTGGCCGTTGACTCCCCGCCGCCCCTCCGTCATAAACCGCCCCTTCTCGCCGCCGGCTCGCCGGACGGCGCGAAAATCGCATGACGGAATGACTCGAAGCCGCCGTTGAGATCGCACCCTTTCGAGGGCGCCGGCCCGGATCGAACTAAAAGAGTGACTTATGTCCAAGCGCCATAGCGCCAAGTACAAGATCGATCGCCGTATGGGCGAAAACCTCTGGGGTCGGCCCAAGTCGCCGGTCAACCAGCGGTCCTACGGCCCCGGCCAGCACGGCCAGCGCCGCAAGCAGAAAGTCTCGGACTTCGGTCTGCAGCTGCGCGCCAAGCAAAAGCTGAAGGGCTACTACGGCAACCTGACCGAGAAGCAGTTCTCGCGCACCTACGAAGAAGCCGCCCGCCGCAAGGGCAACACGGCTGAAAACCTGGTGGGCCTGCTGGAATCGCGCCTGGACGCCATCGTCTACCGCGCCAAGTTCGTCCCGACCCCGTTCGCGGCCCGTCAGTTCGTCAACCACGGCCACGTGCTGGTGAACGGCAAGCGCGTCAACATCGCCAGCTACCGCGTGAAGCCGGGCGACGTCGTCAGCGTCCGCGAAAAGTCGCGCAACATGGCCCTGGTCATCGAAGCCCTGGCCTCGGGCGAGCGCGATTTCTGCGAATACATCACCGTCGAAGCCAAGGCGATGAGCGCGACCTACGTCCGGATCCCGGAACTGTCGGAAGTGCCCTATCCGGTGAAGATGGAACCGAACCTCGTCGTCGAATTCTACGCCTCGTAAGCGTCGACCTCGAACACGATCGGAAAGGCCCCGGAGAAATCCGGGGCCTTTTTCGTTATTCCTCGCGGTGGGGAGGCAGCCCGAAGGGCCGGAAGGGGCGACTTCGCGGGCCGCCGCGCGGCGCGAAGAATTTCCGCGCGCCGCCCTTGAACCGCCACGGTGGGCGCCTAGATTTCAAGAGCGGGCCGGGCCCCTCTGGCGAGTGATGCAAGCACTCGTGATGTCGGACCGCATCGGGTGTTCTCGATGCTTGGGTCCGGTTGTCCCCCTCCCTCCACCGCCGGCTCAGCATCGAGGGCACCCGTCCATGAACAGGACAGGGATGAACGATGCCGCTTCTGATGTGCCCCAACTGCGACGCGTCCATGCAGGCCGTGCAGCGCGCCAGCGTCGAGTTCGACATGTGTCCGCAGTGCCGGGGCGTATGGCTGGACCGCGGTGAGCTGGAAAAGCTGATGGCCATGGAGCGCGGCGAGCCGCAGGCCGCGGCGCCGCGCCTTCCCGACTACGAACGGCCGCGCGAGCGTTCGGACCATCGCGACCACCGGCCCGACCACCGGCCCGACCACCGGCCCGACTACCGTCACGACGACGAGCGCCGCCATCACGGTCAGGGCCACTACGGCAAGAAGAAACGCTTCGACCTGTTCGACATCTTCGACTGATCCGAGACGGATCCTGAGGATCTCAAGCTAGAGCCATGAACCACATCAAGACCTTCGTCCTGCTGGCCGGCCTGACGGCGCTGTTCGTCGGGGCCGGCTACATGATCGGCGGCCCCACCGGCATGCTGATCGCCCTGGTGTTCGCCGTGGGCATGAACCTGTTCTCGTACTGGAACGCCGACAAGATCGTGCTGCGGATGTACGGCGCGGTCGAGGTCGACGCGGCTGATCGCGACCCTCTTGTCCGCGACTATGTCCGCGACGTCGAGGACCTGGCCCAGCGCGCCGGCCTGCCGCGTCCGCGCATCACGGTCATCGACAGCGCCCAGCCCAACGCCTTCGCCACCGGCCGCGATCCGGCTCACGCGGCGGTCGCCGCCAGCACGGGTCTTCTAGGCCTGCTGGATCGCGACGAGATCCGCGGCGTCATGGCCCACGAGCTGGCCCATGTGAAGAACCGCGACACCCTGATCATGACCGTGACGGCCACCGTCGCCGGCGCGATCTCGGCCCTGGCCAATTTCGCCTTCTTCTTCGGCGGCTCGCGCGACGACGAAGAGCGCCCGGGCGGCTTGATCGGGACCATCGCCCTGGCCATCCTCGCCCCGATCGCCGCCATGCTGGTGCAGATGGCGATCAGCCGCTCGCGCGAATACGAGGCCGATCGGATCGGCGCGCAGATCGCCGGCGACGGCCGGGCCCTGGCCCGCGCGCTGGAAAAGATCGAGGCCTATGCCCGGGGCGGCGCGCTCAACCACGAGGCCGAGCGCAATCCGGCGACGGCGCACCTGTTCATCATCAACCCGCTGTCAGGCAGGGGCGCCGACAACCTGTTCTCGACCCACCCGGCCACCCACAACCGGGTCGAGGCCCTGCTGCGGCTGGGCGTCAGCCAGGCGACGCGCGGTCGGATCGGCACGGCCGTGCCGGTGGGTGATGGCCGCCGGATCGGTCCGTGGAGCTGACCAGCGCGACAATTTGTCGCCCCGGCTTCAGTTCTCTCCGGTTTTAACCCCGCGACAACGCCCTGAGCGCTATCACCTTGAACGCTTGGGGAAAAGCCATGACCATCACGCTCGAAATCCAGAAGACCGACGTCCAAAACGCCACTGGCGTCGTCGGCTTGCTTGAGGCCCTGTCCTCCGAGATGTCGATCGCCGCCGTGTCCTGCGGCCACCTGGACAGCGCCTTGGGCCAACTGCTCGAGGTCGTGCCCCTGGAAAGCCGCCTGAAGGTGATGCAGGAACTGCACATGGTCGACATGCTGGCCCAGCACATCACCGCCATCACCGACTTCACCTCGGGCCTGGCCTCGTCGATGGCCGCCGAGGGCGAGCCCGACATCGACGCGGCCCTGGCGCGCATCACCCTGGGCGACGTGGCGGCTCGCCTGCGCGAGACGCTGAAGGCCGCCTAAGCGGCTGCGCCGGAGGCGCTGAGCCGAACCGCCATTCGTCGGTTGCGCGCGGCTGAGCCGTGGGCAAACTAGGGCGCAGTTTCGGTTTCTTGCCAAGGCGCCCATGACCTTCGATCGACGCCGACTACTCGCCGCGGGACTCTTGTTGGTCCTGGGCGGCTGCATGGGGCGTGGGGGCGTGACGCTGGTGACCGGCGGGCGAAACATTTCGGCCGAACTGGAGACCCTCGGCGCGGTCGAGGCTGACGCGACGGGGTTGACCCTGAAGGTGGCCTCCACCGGCTGCACGACGCGGGACGACTTCACCTTCTATGTCGATCGGTCTGGGCCGCAGCCGACGGTGGCCTTCGCGCGCAAGCGGCTGGACCTCTGCAAGCGCGCGCCGACCACGGCGGACGTGCGCTTCAGCTATCAGGAACTGGGCGTACCGGGGCAGGGGCGGCTGGCGGTGCTCAACCCGGTGGGCACGCGGCCTTAGCCGGGTTCACCCCTTCGGCGTGAACCGCTCGACCATCCAGGGCAGCACGCGGGCTGGGCGCTTGGCGGCGATGTCGATCAGCACCCAGTCGGTGCGGCTCTGTGCGCACATCTCGCCATCGGGGCCGTCGATGCGGAAGAAACGCTCGAAGCGCGGGCCCTTCAGCTCGCCCACCCAGGTGTAGCCCGTGGCGATCTCATCCGGCAGCAGCTCGCGGCGGTAGTCGATCTCGTGGCGGCGGGCGACCCAGCTCCATAGGGCCCGCTCTTCGGGCGAGGCCCAGGCGTCCCAATGCGCGATGGCCAGGTCCTGGCCCCAGGCCAGATAGACCACGTTGTTGACGTGGCCGTTGGCGTCGATCTCCGACGCCTTCGGTTCGAAGGTCAGCTTGAAGGCGTCGCCCGGAGGGACGAACAGTCGGCTCACGCTTCGATGAGGCCCTGCTCGGCCAGGAGGGTCTTGAGCTCGCCCGACTGGAACATCTCGCGGACGATGTCGCTGCCGCCGATGAACTCGCCCTTGACGTAGAGCTGAGGAATGGTCGGCCAGTCGGTGAAGGTCTTCACGCCCTGGCGCAGTTCATCGTCCTGCAGCACGTCGACGCCGATGAACGACACGCCCAGGTGGTCGAGGATCTGGACGCTGATCGACGAGAAGCCGCAGCGCGGCTGGTCCGGCACGCCCTTCATGAACAGGACAACCGGATTTTCGGCCACGGTCTTGGCGATGAAGTCGAGGGCGGGGGAGGAGGCGACGTCGGTCATGGAGGCAAATCCTTGGGCGTAGTCTCTCAGCTAGGCGCCGCGACCCTCCGGGTCAAGCCTTGGGGCGGTCGCGGCGTCAGGCGCGACGCTTTGCCTTCGCCGCTTCCTGGGCCGAGAAGCGCGCCATCTCGATCTGGGCGGCGCAGCCGGTGGGCAGGTCGCGTTCGGCCATCAGGGCCAGGGCCTCGATCTCGGCGGGCGTGCTGGCCGTGACCTGGACGGTCGCCAGGGACGGCTCGGTCAGGGCGTAGGCCAGGCAGATCTGCTGGGCGTTCCAGCCCGGCGTGTTGCGCAAGAAGTCGTAGCCGCCGACATCGGCCAGCGGGTCGGTCCGCCGCCGCCACAGCGACGGCTTGGGCAGGAAGCTGGCCTTGTGCTCCTCCCGCAGCACGTCGGGCCAGTAGTCCTGGCCGATCACCGCGATCTCGCGGCCCATGGCGGCGCGGACGCGATTGCGCTCGATCCAGCCCGAGGCCAGGTTGAAAGGCGTGGCCATGGCCTCGAACTGGCCCGAGGCGACATAGGCGTCGAACGTCTCGCCAGCCCCGGCCACGCCCAGCAGACGGATCAGCCGCGCGGCGCGCAGGGCCTTCAGCTGTTCCAGGGTTTCGGCGGGGAAGGCGTTCTTGTCCGGATCGTCCAGGGTGGCCAGGTCCAGGTGTCCCAGGCCCGTGCGGTCCAGGGCCTGGTCGATCATGTCGTGGACGGCCTGGGCCCGCAGGGCGCGATCGTTGGAGCCCCGCAGTCGCCAGCCGATGAACAGCAGCCGCCGCTCGACGGTCGAGAAGGCCTCGGTCGCCCCCTCGATCAGGGCCGGCGAGACGCCGTCGATCTCGAAGCTGTTGATGCCGCTCTCCAGCGCCGCGAAGATCAGCTTGCGCCAGTCGGCGCCGCGCAGGCGAGGCTGGTCCTCGAGCCTCAGCGAGATCGCCGAGACCGCCACGCCCGCGCTTCCGAAGGGGCGATAGCGCATGGCCTCTACTCCGTCGGAGCGGCGGTTTCGAGGGCCAGGGCGTGCAGCGTCCCGCCCAGCACGTCGGCCAGGGCGCGGTTGACCATCTGGTGCTGCTTGACCCGGTTCAGGCCGCGGAAGGCGGGCGAAACGATCCGCGCCTTGTAGTGGTCGCCGTCGCCGGCCAGGTCGGTCAGCACGATCTCGGCGTCCGGAAAGGCGTCGTGCAGGCGGGCTTCGAGGTCGGGGAAGGACATGGGCACGGCGGTAGACTCCGAATCTCTCACCCTTGGGTATGCCGCGTAAACCTTAAGAACGGGCATACGGGAAAAATGCGCATTTGGGCTGAAACGTTGCTTTCTAGGCTTGCGGAGTCACGGGTTATCACGGAATTATCACGGCAGCGTGATTTTTGCGTGATGCTCGCGTGAAGCGCATGGGGTATTTTCGATGCAGCTGATTTCGATGCTTGCGGTAGCGGCGGCGTTGTTCCTCAGCGGCTGTGAAAACTACGTGGTCTCCGAAAAGCCCTGGTTCACCGTCGAGGATGCGGTGGGCGCGCAAGCGGTCCGACCCGGTTGGTGGATCGCTGACTGGTCCGACTGTCGAGTTGATCCGAACGCGCCAAGCATGGCTTGGCCGGACTGCGCGAATGCCATGCTCGTCCCGGCAGATTGGACGGGCGTCTTTTGGGCTACCGACGGGACCGAACAGATACTGGCGAAAGGCGATCCCATGATCGCCCAGTACGAATTCCTGACATCGAACGACGCCGCCGTGCCGTCCCAGCACGGCTATCTTTACTTCGGCTTCGACGCGTTGAAGCGAGATGCGGAAGGGCGCGCTCTAGTCCTACGCTATTGGCCGGCCCTCTGCGGACCGCCGCGCCCTGATCGCCCCGCCGCCGCGACTCGTCGACCTTGGCGGGGGCTCCGTCTGAAGCGAGAAGGCGGCTGCATCGCAGATGATGTCCGGGCGCTGCGCAGGGCGGCCGAACGTAGCCGTGCCTTGGAAACCGAGACGCCTACAGGGCGCTGGCTGCGCGATTGGCGTCCTGGCGACCAAAGCGAAGCGGACTGGCTTGCCGCCCAGGGAATCCGGACGCATTGAAGAGGTCATGACCCTTTGCGCCTTCCGCCATGCCGCCGCGCTCGCGGCCGTCCTCGCCGCCCTGTCGAGTCAGGCCCTCGCCGCGCCCAAGCCGGGCGCGCACGCCCTGGATGACGTCCGCATCCTGTCGGCCGACGACATGGAAGGCCGGGGCATCGGGACGCAGGGCGGGGCCAAGGCGCGGGCCTATGTCGTCAAGCGCTTCGGCCAAATTGGGCTGAAGCCGCAAGGCGCGTCGTTCGAGCGGCCCTTCACCTTCACCACCAAGCTCGGCAAGACGGTCTCTGGCGTCAACCTGGTGGCTCGCATCGAGGGCACGTCCAGCTCGGACAAGGTGCTGGTGGTCTCGGCCCACTATGACCACCTGGGGGTCAAGAACGGCAAGATCTACAACGGGGCCGACGACAATGCCTCGGGCGTGGCCGGCCTGCTGGCCGTGGCCGAGGCGTTCAAGGCCAAACCGCCGCGCCACACCGTGCTGATCGTCGCCTTCGACGCCGAGGAGAGCGGGCTGCGCGGCGCCAAGGCGTTCGTCGCCGATCCGCCCGTGCCGCTGGCCAAGATCGGGCTGGCCGTCAATTTCGACATGATCAGCAAGAACGCCCGCAACGAGCTCTATGTCAGCGGGGCCGGCCCGCAGCCGTATTTGAAGCCGGTGCTGGAGACCGTGGCCAAGGCCGCGCCGCTCAAGCTGCTGCTCGGCCACGACACCGACGCCCAAGGCAAGGAGAACAACTGGACCGCCCAGTCGGACCAGGGACCCTTTGCCGAAGCCGGTGTGCCCTGGGTCTATTTCGGCGTCGAGGATCACCCCGAATACCACCAGGCCACCGACGACTTCGCCACGGTGCCGCAGGACTTCTTCAAGCGCGCCGTCGCCACTGTGGTCACCGCGACCCGGGCGCTGGATGACGACCTGGACGGATTGAGCAAGGCGGCGGGGCGGTAGGATCAGGCCCGAGCGCTATTCCATATCTCCACTCATCCCGGCGAAAGCCGGGACCCAAGCGGGGTGGGCCGTTCGGAGCTCAGCGCTCAATCTGGATACTCGGCTTGGGTCCCGGCTTTCGCCGGGATGAGTGGATAGGTGGACGGATCACCCCGCGCTCTCTTCCTCTGCCCCATCGTCCTCTTCCAGCCCGAACACCTCGTCGATGACCTCGACGATCTCTTCCAGGTCATCGAGCGTGACCTTCAGTTTCAGGGTCTGCTCGTCGTCGCCGGTGACGGTCAGGAAGATGCCGTCTTCGGTCTCTTCGAGAATGAACTCGTCCAGGTTGGGGATGGCGGCCATGTCGGTCTCCTAAGCTTGGCGGACAAGCGACCGGGAGCGGCGTTCGTTCCCGGTCATCTCGTCGTCTCGCGTTAGATAGTGTCGCGATGCGCCAATGTCGTGACGGCCTGGGCCGCGATGGTTTCCGTCAGCGCGCGGGGACGCTGGTCCGATAGCGCTCGGCCGAGCGGTTGCGCGACAGGTTCGGCAGCAGCTTGACCCGCGCGGCGTCATAGGCGGCGAAGTCGGCGGCGTCGGGCAGGGACGGGATGGTGATCAGTTCGCCCTGGAAGAAGCCGGCCAGGGCCGCGTCCACCAGGTCATCGACCTCCATCAGCATGTTCGGGTCCACCGCCTCCGCGCCGCCGCTGCCCGAGCGGTCCCAGATCTCGGTGCGGGTCGCGCCCGGAAGCACCGCTTGCAGGTGGATGTTGGGGCTGAGCTGCAGGCGCAGGCTCTGGGTGAAGTAGGTCACATAGGCCTTGGTCGCGCCATAGACGACCGATTGGAGCTCGGGGGCCAAACCGACCACGGAAGAAATGTTGACGATCGCGCCGCGGTCGCGGGCCGCGAAGGCCTTGGCGGCGGCGTGGGCCAGGCGGGTCACCGAGACGATGTTCAACTGGATCATGCTCTCGACCCGGTCGATGTCCTGGTCGATGAACGGGCCGGCCAGGGCGACGCCGGCGTTGTTGATCAGGATATCGATCGCGGCGTCGTCGGTCAGGCGAGCCTCGACCCTGGCCAGATCGGCCTTGTCGGTCAGGTCGGCGGTGATGATGTCGATCTTGACGCCCGTGTCGGTCTTCAGCTTGGCGGCCAGGGCTTCCAGCCGCGCGGTGTCGCGGGCCACCAGCACCAGGTCGTGGCCGGCGCGGGCCAGGCGGTCGGCATAGGTTGCGCCGATGCCGGTGGAGGCGCCGGTGATCAGGGCCGCGCCGCGAATGTCTTGCTTGCTCATCGTCTTCTCGTCCTTGCTGGCGGGCCCCTTGGTCCGTCGAGAGGCTGAAATGGTATGTAACTTTCAAATCGCAAGTGACTAACTTTCGATTTGCTAGCGATCGCCTATATTGAGGCCATGACCCGACGCGCCTTCGATCCTGGACAATGCCCCGTGGGCCGCACGCTGGAGCGCGTGGGCGACACCTGGAGCCTGATGATCCTGCGCGACGCCTTTCAGGGCTTGTCGAAATTTGATCAGTTCGAGAAGAGCTTGGGCGTGGCGCCCAACATCCTGACCCAGAGGCTGACGGCTCTGGTCGAGGCGGGGTTCCTGGAGCGCCGGCCCTATCAGGAACGTCCGGTGCGCCACGACTACGTCCTGACCGACCTGGGGCGAGACTTCGCGCCGGTGCTGACGGCCCTGATGGCGTTCGGCAATCGCCACTTCGCCGTCGAGGGCGTCGCCAGTCAGATGGTTGAGGCCGCCACGGGCTTGCCGGCCGAACCTGTGCTGGTCGATCGTCGCACGGGCAAGCCGATCGAAAGTCCCGACTTCGTCTACGCCGCCGGTCCGGCGGCGGGGCCAGTGGTGCTGGAGCGTGTCGCTCAAATCGCGCGTGGGCGGGGCCGCTAGCGCGCGACGCCGCTTCGATGGCGACGGACCCCAGCCCGCTTGGGGGCCGGGATGGAGGCCTTGGCGCGTCTGGCGGGCATGAGTCCGGCGTCGTTCCACCGTCACTTCAAGGCGGTCACGGCGATGAGCCCGCTGCAGTACCAGAAACAACTGCGCCTGCAGGCCGCGCGGACCCTGCTGCTGACCCAGCCGGGAGACGTGGCGGGGGCGGGTTTCAGCGTCGGCTACGACAGCGCCAGCCAGTTCAGCCGCGAATACGCCCGCCTTTTCGGCGCGCCGCCGGGCCGGGACGCCGCGCGCCTGCGGGCGTCTCCCCAGGCCGCGTTCGCGGTGGCCTGAGGAGACGAGCGGGCCCTAGTCGACGCAGATCGTGCCGGTCGACTTGCCGGCCACGATCTTGGCGTAGCAGCCGAACTGGACGTTGGTCTTCTGGCACTGGCCCGCGGTGGCGGCCTGGGACTCGGCGTTGCCGTCGGCGATGCAGGCGCCTTGGCAGTCGGCCTTGTCCGAGCAGGTCTTGCCGGCGTCGGCATAGGGCACGACGCAGGTGAGGCGCTGCATCCGGCCGACCGGCTGCATCGCGCCGCCGCGCGCGGCGCAGGCGGCCTCTTGGCTTTGGGCGGTCTGGGTGGGACCGGACGCGGTCGGCGCGCAAGCGGCCATGAGAGACAGGGCCAGGCTCGCCACGGCGAATATCGAGAACTTACGCATGCCAAACTCCGAGAAGGCGGGATGGAGTCGCATCGCGTGACGCGACTCCTTGGTTCCGGTCTGTGCGGCGCGTCTGTGTCCGCCAGATGACGAGGTCCAGGGTCAGGCGGCGCCCATGAAGCCCGGCAGCCAGGCTTCGTGGGCCGTGCGCAGGGTTTCCAGCGGGATGCTGAACAGGTCGGCGGAGGCGAAGGCCTCGCCGCCCGCCACGCCGGCCACGATGGCGTGGACGCCGGCGTCCTTGGCCGCCGCCAGCACCGCGTCCGGATCGGGGGTGGCTACCAGGTAGCGGGCCTGGTCCTCGCCGAACAGGTAGGGGTGGGCATGCTGCGGGCTGGTGGCGTTCAGGGTGACGCCGACCTTGCTGGCCAGGGCGATGTCGGCCGCGGCGATCAGCAGGCCGCCGTCCGACAGGTCGTGCAGGCCCGCGACCAGGCCGGTCGGGATCAGGCCCCGCACGAAGTCGCCGTTCTTGCGCTCCATCGCCAGATCGACCGGCGGGGGCGCGCCGTCCTCGCGGCCCAGGATCTCGCGCAGATAGATCGAGGCGCCCAGTTCGCCGTGGGTCTCGCCGATCAGCACCAGGGCATCCCCCTCGGCCACGTTGCCGAAGCCCATGCGCAGGTCGTAGTCGGTCAGCAGGCCGACCGCCCCGACCGTCGGGGTCGGCGGAATGGCGACGCCGTTGGTCTCGTTGTAGAGGCTGACATTGCCCGACACGACCGGGAAGTCCAGCGCCCGGCAGGCCTCGGCCATGCCGTCGGTGGCGCGGACGATCTGGCCCATGGTCTCGGGCTTTTCAGGGCTGCCGAAGTTGAGGTTGTCGGTGATGGCGATCGGGGTCGAGCCGGCGGCCGTCAGGTTGCGCCAGGCCTCGGCCACGGCCTGCTTGCCGCCTTCGTAGGGGTCGTTCTGGACGTAACGCGGGGTCACGTCGCTGGTCACGGCGATCGCCTTGCCCTTGCCGTGGATGCGCACGATGCCGGCGTCGCAGCCGGTGGCGCTGTCTTCCAGGGTGTCGGCCATCACGTGGCGGTCGTACTGCTCCCACAGCCAGCGCTTGGAGGCCATGTCGGGGCTGCCGACCACCTTGAGTACGGCCGCGGTCCAGTCGGTGGGGGCGGGGATCTGGCCGGGGTCGAGGCGCGGGTGCAGGGTCGGCTGGACCCAGGGGCGGTCATACAGCGGCGCGTCGTCGAACAGCGGGGCCAGGGGCACGTCGCAGACCGTCTCGCCGTGATGCTTCAGCACTAGGCGGCCGGTGTCGGTGGTGTAGCCGATGACGGCGGCGTCCAGGCCCCACTTCTCGAAGATGGCGTGGCCTTCCTGCTCGCGGCCGGGCTTCAGGACCGCCAGCATGCGCTCCTGGCTTTCCGAGAGCATCATCTCGTAGGCGCTCATGCCGGTTTCGCGCTGGGGCACCATGTCCATGTTCAGCTCGATGCCGACCCCGCCCTTGCCGGCCATCTCGACCGACGAGGAGGTCAGGCCCGCCGCGCCCATGTCCTGGATGGCGGCGACGGCGCCGGTGGCCATCAGTTCCAGCGTGGCTTCGATCAGCAGCTTCTCGGCGAAGGGGTCGCCGACCTGGACGGTGGGGCGCTTCTCCTCGGAGTCTTCCGAGAACTCGGCCGACGACATGGTGGCGCCGTGGATGCCGTCGCGGCCGGTCTTGGAGCCGAAATAGACCACGGCCAGGCCTGAACCAGGGGCGGCCGAGTAGAAGATCTTGTCGGCGTCGGCCAGGCCCACGCACATGGCGTTGACCAGGATGTTGCCGTTGTAGCCCTTGTGGAAGTTGGTCTCGCCCGCGACCGTGGGCACGCCCACGCAGTTGCCGTAGCCGGCGATGCCCGCGACGACGCCGTCCACCAGGCGCTTGGTCTTGGGGTGGTCGGGCTCGCCGAAGCGCAAGGCGTTCAGCAAGGCGATCGGCCGCGCGCCCATCGTGAAGACGTCGCGCATGATGCCGCCCACGCCCGTCGCCGCGCCCTGGTAGGGCTCGATGTAGGAGGGGTGGTTGTGGCTCTCCATCTTGAAGATGATGGCGTCGCCGTCGTCGATGTCGATCACGCCGGCGTTCTCGCCGGGGCCGCAGATCACGCGCGGGCCGGTGATCGGGAACTTCTTCAGCTGGTTCTTGGACGACTTGTACGAGCAGTGCTCGGACCACATCACCGAGAACACCCCCAGCTCGACCAGGTTGGGCTCTCGGCCCAGGCGGTCGAGGACGACGCCGTACTCCTCCGCGTTGAGGCCAAATTCGCGGGCCGTGTCGGCCATGGACTTGCTTGGGGCGGGCGAGGTGCTCATGGGCGGGCCTTCTAGCGCGGCCGGGGGGATTCCGCTAGTTTCCAAGGCGTTGGGGGCAGACCGAAATGGCTATTGAAATCGACCGCGCCGATACGGTGCAACTGGTCCACGATATCGCCGCCGCGACCGGATTGGACGTCGAGGAGGTGGTCTATCAAGCCGTTCGAACGTTTGGCCCGCTTGGTTGGTCTTGAACGCGCGCGTCAGATCGAAGCTAGTGCTGGCGATTCCACGCAACCAATCTAAGCGAGCCCTCCCATGATCTCCCGCCGTCACCTGCTGGTGCTCGCCGCCGCCCTGCCGCTGACCGCCGCCGGCGCGGCGCCCGTCCGGGTGCGGATGGTCACCGACCTGGGGCCGATCGTCATCGAGCTCTATCCCGACAAGGCGCCGATCACCGTGGCCAACTTCCTGGCCTATGCCGACCAGCACCTGTTGGACGGCGGCGGCTTCTACCGGACGGTTTCGCCGAAGAACGACAACAACCCCGCCACCATCAGCGTCATCCAGGGCGGGCTGAACCGCGACGACAGCCCATTGCCGGCGATCGCTCACGAGACGACCAAGGCGACGGGGATCCTGCATACCGATGGGGTGATCTCGATGGCGCGCGGGGCGCCGGGCACGGCGGGGTCGGAGGTCTTCATCTGCATCGGCGACAACCCGGCCCTGGATTTCGGCGGGGCCCGCAACAAGGACGGCCAGGGCTTCGCGGCGTTCGGCAAGGTGGTCGAGGGCATGGACGTGGTCCGCAAGATCCATGAGGCGCCGACCGTGACCAAGGCCGACGATCCCTACATGAAGGGGCAGATCATCGAAAAGCCCGTGCGGATTCAAAAGCTAAGCCGGAACTAAGGCAGCTTGGCCGGGGGAACGGGGTGAGTCCCGGGTCGTTCTTTTACCGTGCGCAATCTGGCGCGCTGTCAAAGGAGAACGACCATGGGCGACCAAACCCGTAATCCGCAACAGCAGCAGAATGACCCGCAGCGACAGACGCCCGGTCAGCAACAGCAACAGGGCGACAAGAGCGGCCAGCCTCAGAACGAACAGGGTCGCAATCCCGGCGGCCAAGCCGACCAGGCGGACCAGCGGAAGGACCGCTGACGATCACCCCGCTCCGTGAATGAAGGAAGGGCCGGAGGCGAAAGCCTCCGGCCCTTTTCATGCCTCCCCCTCTGGGGGAGGTGTCGGCGTAGCCGACGGAGGGGGAGTGATCGGACGGCGACCCCGTCTGGATCGAACGCCCTAACAATCCCCCCACCGGCCTTCGGCCGCCTCCCCAAGGGGGAGGGCTTTGCTACTCCGACACCACCGGCAGCTCGATAAAGCTGGCCGTGTCGCCCGCGTGATAGACCCGCTGCGTCGCCTTCACGTAATCCGCCGGCTTGGCGAAGAAGATGTTGGGCACGAAGGTCTGCGGGTTGCGGTCGTAGAGCGGGAACCAGCTGGACTGCACCTGCACCATGATCCGGTGGCCCGGCTGGAAGGTGTAGTTCGCGGTCGGCAGGATGAACTGGTACTTCAGCGGCGCATTGGCCTTCAGCGCCTTGGGCGCGCTGAAGCTTTCGCGATAGCGGCCGCGGAAGATGTCCATGCCCACGGCCAACTGATAGCCGCCCAATTCGGGCTGGCTGGGGACCTCGTCGGGGAAGACGTCGATCAGCTTGACCACCCAATCGGCGTCGCTGCCGCTGGTCGAGGCCGTCAGGTTGACCTTCGGCACGCCGGCGATCTTCAGCGGCGCGGTCAGGGGCTCGGCGACGTAGGAGAGCACATCGGTGCGGTCGGCCACCGCGCGCTGCCTTGCGACGATGGCGGTCGGCGTCGTCCCGCTAGCGCGCGTAGACGCCGAGAAGGGAGGCGCCCACGCCGTTGCAGGCTTGGGTGTCGGACACGATCAGGTAGCGATCTACACGGCGAAACTTGGCGGCGCAGGAAGGCGGCGAGGGCTCGCCCGGAAACTGGGCCTTGTATGCGGCGTCCGCCTTGGCGTCGTAATCGGAATAGAGCGCGCTGGCGCCCTCCACCAGCAGGGCGCCGCCGAAGCCGCCCGAGGGCGTGGAGGGACGGCGCGTGTTCACGGTGGAGGCCTCGACATGCATGCGGCCTTGCACGTCGCGGGTGATCGAGACGCTGCTGTTCTCGTCGCGGGACCACTCGCCCGGCCAGTCGATCTTTGAGGTTGGCGGCTTGGCGGCCTTGGTTAGACCCGCGGCCCGCAGCCAGCCCGCGGTTTGCCTGGCGGCCGCGCCGTACCAGGCGCAGGCCCAGCCGTTCCGAACCTTGCTGACCAGCACCCGGTCCTTGCCGACCACATAGCTCTTGGCCTGGCAGGCGGCGGCGTCGGGGCAGCCGTCGCCGTCCTCGCGGAAATAGGAACGTCCCGGAGCCGTGACGCGATAGGCCTCGGCCCCGCCATCAAGGGCCTGGTCGACGAAGTCAGTCAGGCCGCAACGGTTGGGGTCGACCTGGGCGCGCGCGGCGGCGGCCGTCGACAGCACGGCAAGGAAGGCGGTTCCGAAGATCATCAGGCGACGCATCGGAACCCCCTTTTTATTGTCGTCAGGCGCTGGCGAAGATACTGCGGAACAGGATCGCGCCGTCTTCCGAGCCCAGGTCGGGGTCGAACGACCGGTCGGGGTGGGGCATCAGACCCAGCACGTTGCCCTTGGCGTTCATGATGCCGGCGATGTCGCGGGCCGAGCCGTTGGGATTGTCCTGGTAGCGGAACACCACCTGGCCTTCGCCCTCGATGCGGTCCAGCGTCGGTTCGTCGGCGAAGAAGTTGCCCTCGCCGTTGCCGACGGTCATCACCGCCGAGCGCTGCTCGCCGAAGCTGGCGGTGAAGCGGGTCTGGCTGTTGACCACGTCCAGGGCCACCGGCTTGCAGATATATTTCAGCTTCTCGTTGCGCAGCAGGGCGCCGGGCAGCAGGCCCGCCTCGCACAGCACCTGGAAGCCGTTGCAGATCCCGACGACCGCGACGCCCTTGTCGGCGGCGGCGATCACTTCGCGCATCACCGGACTCTGGGCGGCCATGGCCCCGCAGCGCAGATAGTCGCCGTAGGAGAAGCCGCCGGGCAGGACGATCAGGTCCAGGTCGTCCGGCAGGGCCGTCTCCTGGTGCCAGACCATCTCGACGCGGGCTCCAGCGGAGCGCTCGATGGCGACCTTGCAGTCACGATCGCAATTGGAACCGGGGAAGACGACGACGGCGGCTTTCATGGCGCGGGCGTGTAGCACCGTTCGCGGAGGTTGTCAGCGTTCGTTCGCGGCGGAAACGCCCCCTCCGTCGGCTTCGCCGCCACCTCCCCCGTTGCACGGGTGAGGAGAAGACCGGCGCGACATCCTCCTCACCCGCATCGCGGGGGAGGTGGCGCGATGCGGATACGCATCGTGACGGAGGGGGCGTCAGGCGCCGGCCAGATTTCTGACCTCCGCCAAGGCCAGATCCACCTCGGCCGGCGAGTTCATGATGCTGGGCGTCAGCCGCACATGCTGGATGGCGTAGGGGGCCGCCGAGGCGATGATCCGGCGGCGGCGCAGCGCCGCCACGGCCGAGTCGGTCGAAAGGCCCTGGACGTCGAACGAGACGATGCCGGCCGACAGTCGCGGATCGCGGGGCGTGACCAGCCGCACGTGGGGCATCAGCGAAAGCCCCGCCTTCAACTGCTCGGCCAGTTCGGTGGTGCGGGCCGCCACCTGGGCCTTGCCGATCTTCTCGTGGAACTCGACCGCCGTCGGGATCGCCCACAGGTGCTCGAAGGCCTTGAAGCCGCCCGGAGACATCAGCGGTCCGTCGTTGTTTTCCAGCAGGGGCGCGTTGTTGATCCAGGCGCTCCAGGCGGCGCTGTCGACATAGCTTGGCACCGACGGGCGCATCCGCGACCAGCCCACGGCGTTGGCGGCGATGACGCCGGTGCCGCGCGGCCCGAACAGCCACTTGTGGCAGCCGGCCATGAAGATGTCGCAGCCCAGGCTGGCCAGGGTGGCGTCCTGGGCGCCGAAGCCGTGGACGCCGTCGACCGCCAGGATGATCCGCTCGGGATCCTGGCGCGCGGCGTTCACCTGGGCCAGGGCGGCCGAGATGGCCGGCAGCGGCAGTTTCAGGCCGGTGCTGGAATGCACCCAGGTCAGGGCGAAGGCCCGGGTGCGGGGGGTGACCGCCGCCATCAGCCGGGCCACGATCTGGGCCTCGGAGACCGTCTCGATGCTGTCGAACAGGTCGATGCGGCGCACCACCGATCCGTTGCGCAGGGCGGCGCGGCGCAGGCTCTCGTGGGTGACGTAGTAGTCCTGGTTGGTGGTGACGATCTCGTCGCCATAGCCCAGCTTCAGACCGCCATAGACCAGGGCCGCGCCCAGGGTGGTGCTGTCGGTCAGCGCCACTTGGTCGCCGGCGACGCCCAGATAGCGGCCGGCGGCGGCGCGACTGTAGCTCTGGAGGCGGCGGTTGTTGTCCTCCAGATAGGTCACCGGCCGCCAATCCAGCTCGCGACGGAACTGGTCGATCGCCCTGCGCACCGGCAGCGGATGGGTGGTGATCAACATGGCGCTCATGTTGACCTCGTCCGGCGCGGTCTGGAATTGGGCCTTCACCGCGGTCCAGTCGACCGGAGGCAGCGACGCGCCGGGCTTGGGGTAGGCGGTCGCGGGCGCCGGCTTGGGATACGAGGTTGGCGGCGCAGGCTTCGCATACTCGGGGAGAGCGCTCGGCCCGGGGGACGAGGCCGGCGGCGTCTTCGGGGCGGGGGTGGGAGCAGAGGCGGCCTGTCGCGCCAGCGCCGACCCGGCGGCCATCGCCAAGCCGGATCCCAAGAGGAAGTCCCTGCGCCCTACGCCCATCATACCGTCCCAGCCAGGGCTCAAACCCTGCTTGAAACAACTCATGAACGGTCGAACCGTTCAGGCGGGGCGGGAACGGCCCCTAGGCGCACTCGTCCAGCACCGGCTCCACCGTCGCTTGGTCCGGGGCCGGGAAGGGAACCTTGAAGGTGAAGGCTTCGGGCGTCGGGCCCTTGGCTTCCAGCAGGGCCAGCTTGGCCTTGGCCTCGTCGATCGTCGGACGATGGCCGGCGGGGACCCACCATAGGACCATGAAGAGGTCCATGTGCTCGAACCACTCGCGGCGGCGACGCATGATCCGCACGTGGTCGCTGCGATAGACGTAAGCGCCCAGGGACGGGATGTCGGTCCAGACCGACATGTTCATCGCCATCAGCGGGTCTTCGAACGGCTTGATGTCGGTGGCGTCGTCGCCTTCGCCCGTCAGCCGCCAGACGAAGCCTGGCGAGGCCTCGGCCAGGGCGTTGATCGGCGCCAGGTTGTCGACGAAGTCCTTGATCATCGGATGATCGATGGGCGCGCGTAGACGACCAAAATTGACCTGGGCCAGTTCGAACTTCGCGCTCATGGGATCCCTCCGCCGGTTCATCGAACATGGGGCGGCGAAGCTTGGAGGGAAGGTCCGGACAAAGAAAAAGCGCCGCTCCGGTGGAGGGCGCTCGTCGTGGTCGCGGTCGGGGACATGCGCAGGCGCATGTCCCCGGTCGTCGTTCTAGGCGATCTCGACGCGATAGCTTTCGATGACCGTGTTGGCCAGCAGCTTGTCGCACATGGCCTTGACCTCGACCTCGGCCTTGGCGGCGTCGGTTTCCGTCAGATCGAACTCGATGGTGCGGCCCACCCGCACGCCCGACACGTCGGCCCAGCCCAGGCCGTGCAGGGCGGCTTCGACGGCCTTGCCCTGGACGTCCAGGACGCCGGGCTTGAGGAACACTTGAACCTTGGCTTTCATGGTCACTCGCTTAGTGCACGCCGCCTTGGATGACGGTGGGCATTTCCTTCATGATGCCGAGGCGGCGGGCCACCTCGGTATAGCTTTCGATGACATTGCCCAGGTCGCGGCGGAACCGGTCCTTGTCCATCTTCTCGTTGGTCGTGGAGTCCCACAGACGGCAGCTGTCGGGGCTGATCTCGTCGGCCAGGATCACGCGGCTGAAGTCGCCTTCATAGACGCGGCCGAACTCGATCTTGAAGTCCACCAGGGTGATGCCGACCGCGCTGAACAGGCCGCTCATGTAGTCGTTCACCCGCAGGGCCGTGGCCATCATGTCGTCGATCTCCTGGGTGGCGGCCCAGTTGAACGCGGTGATGTGCTCCTCGGAGACCATCGGGTCGCCCAGCTTGTCGTCCTTGTAGTAGAATTCGATGATCGAGCGCGGCAGCGGCGTGCCCTCGGTCAGGCCCAGCCGCGTGGCGATCGAGCCGGCGGCTATATTACGCACCACGACCTCGAGCGGGATGATCTCGACTTCCTTGATCAGCTGCTCGCGCAGGCTCAGCCGACGAATGAAGTGGTTCTGCACGCCGATCGCGTTCAGGCGAGTCATCATGTACTCGCTGATCCGGTTGTTGATCACGCCCTTGCCCTCGAGCACGGCCTTCTTCTGGGCGTTGAAGGCGGTGGCGTCGTCCTTGAAGTACTGGATGAGGGTGCCCGGCTCGGGACCTTCGTACAGGATCTTGGCCTTGCCTTCGTAGATCTTCTTGCGGCGGGTCGTCATGGCTCTCGTCGAGGCCCTTCATGGTTGCGGGCGCGCCCTCTCCCTGAAGACAGGGCCGGAAATATCCGGAGAAACGAAAAGCGCGCGCGGCGGATAGCTGCGCGCGGCGTTCGACTCAAGGCCGCTCACGAAAAATGTCGTCTCGAAACTAGCTGAACGCGGCTCATGGCGCAAACGGCCCTAGTCTCATCGGCGGGATTGTGAGCGGGTTATGAACGGATCAGGCGCGATGCGACGTTGCTTCTGATTGCCGGGCGGCTCGCCACGGGATATGCAGCCGGCTCAGAGACTATTGGGGCTTTCATGACCACCTTCGACGAACGCGAACAGGGTTTCGAACGCAAGTTCGCGCTGGAGCAGGAACAAGAGTTCAAGGCGACCGCCCGTCGCAACCGCCTGCTGGGCGAATGGGCGGCCGGCCTGATGGGCCTGGCCACCATCGACGACTACGCCCGCGCCGTGGTGAAGTCCGATTTCGAGCAGCCCGGCGACGAGGACGTGCTGCGCAAGGTCGCGGGCGACCTGAAGGGTTCGGGCGTCAATGTCAGCGAGGGCGAGGTCCGCCGCAAGATGGACGAACTGCTGGCCCTGGCCCGCGGCCAGATCGCCGCCGGCGAATAAGGCTTCGCGTTTTCGATGCTGAAAGGGCCGCCCCTCGGGGCGGCCCTTTTGCGTTCACCAGACCCGCGAACGGGCTTCCGGCGCGAGGTAGTAGGTGTCCCCGGGCTTGACCCCGAAGGCGGCGTACCATGCGTCGACGTTGCGCGTCGGGCCGATCACCCGGAACGATGACGGGGCGTGAGGATCCGACGCCATCTGCTGCTTGAGCGCGTCTGGGCGGGCCTTTTCCTGCCAGGATTGGGCGAAGGCCAGGAACAGGCGCTGGTCGCCGGTCAGTCCGCCGATCACCGGGGCCGGCTTTCCGCCCAGCGAGGCGTGGTAGGCGTCCAGGGCCACCTGCAGCCCGGCCAGGTCGGCGATGTTCTCGCCCATGGTCAGCTTGCCGTTGATCTTGCTGCCGGGCACGGGCTCGTAGGCGTCGTACTGCTTGCCCAGCACCTCGGCCTGGGCGTCGAAGCGCTTGGCGTCCTCGGCGGTCCACCAGTCGCGCAGCTTGCCCGTGGCGTCGATCTTGCGGCCCTGGTCGTCGAAGCCGTGGCTGATCTCGTGGCCGATCACCGCGCCGATCGCGCCGTAGTTCACCGCCGGATCGGCGGCCGGGTCGAAATAGGGCGCCTGCAGAATGCCGGCCGGGAACACGATCTTGTTCTCCAGCCCGCCGTTGTAGGCGTTCACGGTCTGCGGGGTCATCCCCCACTTGCCGCTATCGACCGGCTTGCCCAGGTCGCTCAGCGCATAGGCCCATTCGAAGCGTCGGCTGGCCGCGACGTTGCCGTACAGGTCGCCCACGTTCAGCTTCAGCCCCGAATAGTCGCGCCACTTGTCCGGGTAGCCGACCATCACCTTCATCTTCGACAGCTTGGTCTGGGCCTCGGCCTTGGTGGCGGGGCTCATCCACGGCGCCTTCTGGATCCGCTCGGCCATGGCGGTCTTCAGGTTGGCGATCAGCTCGACCATCTGGGCCTTGGACGACGGCGGGAAGTACTTGGCGACATAGGTCTGGCCGACCACCTCGCCCAGGCTGCTGTCGACCAGCTGCACGCCGCGCTTCCAGCGGGGACGCAGGGCCGACTGGCCGGTCAGGGCCTTGACGTACTCGAAGCGGCTGTCGACGAAGCGCTTGGGCAGGTAGGGCGAGGTCTCGGACACCACGTTGAAGGTCTGCCAGGCCTTCAGGGTCTCCAGCGGGGTCTCGGCATAGATCTTGGCGATCTCCTGCACCGCGGTCTTCTCGCCCAGCACCACCTTGGTCAGCCCCGGCGCGCCGGCGGCGGCCAGGTAGTCGCTCCAGGGGAAGGGCGCGTAGGTCGCCAGCTCGGCGGCGGTGACGGGATTGTAGGTCTTGTCGATGTCGCGACGGTCGGCGACCGGCCAGCTGACCTTGGCGATCCGGGTCTCGAAGGCCAGGACCTCGGCGGCGGACTTGGCCGGATCGGCATAGCCGGCCATCTTCAGAGCGCGTTCGACGAAGGCGGTGTAGGCCGTCAACTGGGGTTTGAAGCCGTCCGTCAGGTAATAGTCGCGGTCTGGCAGGCCCAGGCCCGCCTGGCCGATATAGAGGGTGTTGATGTCGGGGGTCTTGGCGTCGGCATAGATGTCCAGCGAGAAGACGCCGCTGCCAAAGCCGTACTGGGCCGCGCCCATGCTCTTGGCGAACTCTTCCTTGGTCTTGATCGCCGCCACCTTGGCCAGGTCGGCCTTCAGGGGCTTGTCGTCGGCCGCCTCCACCTGGGTTTCGTCGGTGAAGCTCTTGTAGAGCGCGCCGATCTGGGTCGAGGCGTCGGCCGTCTCGATCAGGGTGCGCAGTTGATCCTGGGAGCGGTTGTAGACGTCGTAGCCCGCGCCCGCGGAGCCCTGGTCGTCGGGGATCTTGGTGCGCTCCGTCCAGGCGCCGTTGGCGTACTTGTTGAAGTCGGCGCCGGGCGAGACCGACTTGTCGCCGGCCGTCAGATCGACGCCCCAGTCGCCGTACATCGGCTTGCCCGCCGAGGGCGTGGCGGGAGGATCGGCCGCGAACGCGACGGTGGACGAAATCGCGAGCGCCGAAACGGCGCCCAGCAGGATGTTGCGCATGATGTTGTCCTGAATGACCCCAAACCTCGATGCTGCCCTAGATGCCCCAAGGGCGCAGATGAAAACATTGTAATGTGACGCTGGCCGCCGGCGAAGGGCTCTGCGCTCGCGGTTTGGACGTCCATTGGCCAGGTCGCTGTAAAACCATTTTCAATCTGGCCGATTAGGTGGTCTGATCACCTGACGCTCATTGGTCAGACCATGGGGCAAAGATACAAGGCGGCTCAAGTCGCCGCATCCGGGAGGACGACATGAAGGATCTGGCCAGTCGGCGCGGTTTTCTGATGGCGGCGGGAGTCGCCGGCGCGGTGTCGGCCTTCCCGACCCAGGGCGCGACCCAGGAGGTCGCCGCGCCGGGCATGGACCCCAACGCGGTCCCGAAACACCGCATCCGCTTCTCGGTGATCGGCCTCGACCACTATCACATCATGAGCATGACGGCGGCGGTCAAGCGAGGCGGCGGCGAGCTGGTCTCGTTCCTGGCCACCGACCCCAAGCAGATCGCCGACTTCCGCAAGCAGTTCGGCGACGTGCCCCTGGCGCGCAGCGAGGACGAGATCCTGCAGGACAAGTCGATTCAGCTGGTCGCCGCCGCCGCGATCCCCGACCAGCGCACGCCGCTGGGCCTGAGGGTCATGGCCTCGGGCAAGGACTACCTGGCCGACAAGCCGGGCATCATCACCCTGGAGCAACTGGCCCAGGTGCGGGCGGCGGTGAAGAAGACCGGCCGCAAGTACGCGATCATGTATTCCGAGCGGCTGGAGGTGCCGTCGGCGGTCAAGGCCGGTGAGCTGGTCCAGGCCGGGGCGATCGGCAAGGTGATCCAGACCGTCAACCTGGCCCCGCACCGGATCGGGACCGGCCGTCCCGACTGGTTCTGGGACAAGGCCCGCTACGGCGGCATCCTGACCGACATCGGTTCGCACCAGGCCGACCAGTTCCTGTTCTACACCGGCAGCAAGACGGCCAAGGTGGTCGCCGCCCAGACCGGCAATCTGGCCAATACCGATCACCCGAAGTTCGAGGACTTCGGCGACATGACCGCCGTCGGCGACGGCGGCACGGGCTATATCCGCGTCGACTGGTTCACCCCCGACGGCCTGGGCGTGTGGGGCGATGGCCGCCTGTTCCTGCTGGGGACCGAGGGCTATATCGAGCTGCGCAAGTACATCGATCCCACCGGCCGGCCCGGCGGAAATCACCTGCTGATCGTCGACAGGAAGCAGGCCCGCCACATCGACTGCTCGCAGGTGGCCCTGCCGTTCGGCCCGCAGTTCGTCGCCGACATCGTCGAGCGCACCTCGGTCGCCCAGGATCAGGATCAGGCCCTGCTGGCCGCCGAACTGGTGCTGACGGCCCAGAAGACCGCCACCCGGCCGGTCACGGCTTGAGCGGGGAGGGGATCATGAGCAAGCTTTCCCGTCGCCACGTCCTGCAGGCCGGCGCGGCCGCCGCCGTGGCCTTTCCGACGATCGTGCCCTCGACCGTGTTCGGCCAGAACGCGCCCAGCAACCGGATCAATGTCGGGGTGATCGGCGTCGGCCGCATCGCCCGCGGCCACGACATGGTCGAGACCTTCAAGTACGACCACGCCCAGGTGCTGGCGGTCTGCGACGTGGACTCCAAGCGGCTCGCGGCGGGCAAGGCGCTGGTCAACGAGACCTATTCCAAGAGGTTCGGCCGTCCCTGGGACGGGGCGCTGGCCTATGACGACTACCACGCCCTGCTGGCCAATAAGGACCTGGACGCGGTGATCATCGCCACGCCGGACCACCAGCACGCCATCCCCGCCGTCCACGCGGTGCGAGCGGGCAAGGACGTCTATCTGCAGAAGCCGGCCTCGCTCACCATCGCCGAGGGCCGCTATCTCAGCGACGCGGTGGCCGCCACCGACCGCATCGTGCAGATCGGCTCGCAGCAGCGCTCGCAGACGCCCTGGCCGCAGTTCCTGCGGGCCTGCGAGCTGGTCCGCAACGGCCGGATCGGGGCGCTGAAGCATGTCGAGGTCGGGCTGCCGGGCGACCCGTCGGGGCCCGAGGCGCCCCAGATGCCCGTGCCGCCGAACCTGAACTACGACGCCTGGCTGGGCTCGACGCCGGAGGCCTATTACACCGAGCTAAGGGTGCATCCGCAGGACTCGTTCGACCGGCCCGGCTGGCTGCGCTGCGAGCAGTTCGGCGCCGGCATGATCACCGGCTGGGGCGCGCACCACGTCGATACGGCCCACTGGGGCATGGACATGGAGCATTCGGGTCCGGTCGAGATCTGGGGCTCGGCCGAGTTCCCCAAGAGCGGCCTGTGGAACGTGCACGGCAAGTTCCTGACCCACGCCCGCTACGCCAACGGCGTGACCATGGACATCTCGGGCGACTTCCCCAACGGCGTGAAGTTCATCGGGACCGACGGCTGGATCTTCGTGGCCCGCGACGCCCCGGTCACCTCCAGCGATCCCAGCTTCGGCGCCAAGCCGACGCCGGCCCTGGCCGCCAGCAATCCGAAGATCCTGGACAGCGTGATCGGCCCGAACGAGATCCACCTGCGCCGCAGCGTCGAGCAGCACGGCGACTGGCTGGACTCCATCCGCAGCCGCAAGCCGCCCTCGGCCCCGGCCGAGATCGGCCACCGCGCCTGCTCGACCTGCCTGCTGCACCACGCGGCGATGAAGACCGGCCGCCGCCTGAGGTGGGACCCCAAGGCCGAGCGCTTCATCGGCGACGACGCGGCCAACGCCCTGCTCAGCCGCCCGCAACGCAAGCCCTACACGTTCTAGGACTCCGATCATGATCACCAAGCGAGACCTGGCCGTCGCCCTGGGCGCGGCCGCCCTGACCTTCGCCGCCGTCGCCGTGGCCCAGGAGGCCAAGCCGGCCCTGATCGGCCCGTCGGTGTTCCTCTGGGAGGATCTCAAGCCTCATGCGACCGACGTGGGGACCTACGCCCAGATCACCCGCGCCCCGACCCCCACGCTGGACGAGCTGGAGATGCACGTCACCACGCTGAAGCCCGGGACCAGCTCGCACCCGCCGCACACCCATCCCAACGAGGAACTGGTGATCCTCCGCGAGGGCCAGGTCGAGGTGCTGTCGGACGGCGTCTGGAAGACGGTCGGGCCGGGCGGGGTGGTGTTCAATGCCAGCAACAGCCCGCACGCCTTGCGGAATGTCGGCGCGACCAACGCGGTCTATCACGTGATCAACTGGAAGGGCGCGAAGGCGGCTTCATAGCGCGCTAAACAGGTTGTCATCCCGGACAAGCGCGTAGCGCGCAGATCCGGGACCGCCATGAAACGCAGCGATCAGGCGGCGGTCCCGGGTCTTCGCTACGCTCCGCCCGGGATGACAAAAGTTTTGAGCTGACCCCAGATCTCCGCCTTCTGCTCAAAGCTCCGCGCCGCGTGGGCCGGGCTGGAGGAGGGTAGGGCGAGAGTGGCGACGCGGTCGCCGATCAGCCGTGATCCCAGCTTGGCCGCCGTCCCGCCGTTGAAAGCGACCAGCCGCAGAGCGGGGAGGGTCTCGATCAAGGCCAGAAGGTCATTGGCGGCCGGGTCGCGGATGGCGGCGTCCAGGCTGCCGGGGCGCTCGGCCTCGGCGATCACGTCCCATAGGCCCGCGCCGCGCGAAAGCAGGGCGGCTAGGCGGTCTTCATAGGCCAGCGGCACGAGGCGCGTTTCGAGTACGGTCTCCATCAGCCGCCAGAAGGCGTTGCGCGGATTGCCGTAGTACTGCGCCGCGGCCAGCGAGGCCTCGCCCGGCAGGCTGCCCAGGACCAGGACACGGGTGTTGGCGTCGGTGACGGGTGGAAAGCCTGATTTGCGGGTCATGTCCGAAACTCTTGAGTTGGGGATTTTCCCCTCTCGTTCGTCATCCCGGGCCTTGTGCCCGGGACCCCTGGTTCAGCCGACGGTGAAGCGTCGTGGCGCGCTGGCGCGCCACTCATCCGCACCTGCGGCGGACAGAGGGGTTCCGGGCACAAGGTCCCGAATGACGGAGCTTTTTTGGAAAGGCTCAGGAAGGATGTCCTCCCTAACCCTGCTCCCCGAACACCCGCTTGAAGATCACGTCGACGTTCTTGGTGTGGTAGCCGTAGTCGAACAGCTCCTCGAGCTCGGCGTCCGACAGGGCCTTGGAGACCACCTCATCGGCCTTCAGGAAGTCGATGAAACGGCCTTCGCCGCGCCACACCTTCATCGAATTGCCCTGCACGGCGGCGTAGGCGTCCTCGCGCGACACGCCCTTTTGGGTCAGGGCCAGCATCACCCGCTGCGAGAACACCAGGCCCCCCAGCTTGTCCAGGTTCTTGGCCATGTTGTCGGGATAGATGTTGAAGCGCTCGATCACCCCGGCAAGGCGGCGCAGGGCGAAGTCGAGGTGGATGGTGGCGTCCGGGCCGATGCCGCGCTCGACCGACGAGTGGCTGATGTCGCGCTCGTGCCAGAGGGCGACGTTCTCCAGGGCCGGGGTCACGGCCGAGCGCACCAGCCGGGCCAGGCCCGTCAGGTTCTCGGTCAGGATTGGGTTGCGCTTGTGCGGCATGGCCGAGCTGCCCTTCTGCCCGACCTCGAACGGCTCCTCGGCCTCCAGCACCTCGGTGCGCTGCAGGTGGCGGATTTCGGTGGCAAGGCGCTCGACCGACGAGGCGACCACGCCCAGGGCGCAGAAATAGGCCGCGTGGCGGTCGCGCGGGATCACCTGGGTCGAGACCGGCTCGACGACCAGGCCCATCTTGTCGGCCACGTGCTGTTCGACGCGCGGATCGACATTGGCGAAGGTGCCCACGGCGCCCGAGATCGCGCAGGTGGCGATCTCGAACTTGGCCATCGCGAGTCGTTCCTTAGCCCGCTGGAACTCGGCGTAGTAGCCGGCCAGCTTCAGGCCGAAGGTGATCGGTTCGGCGTGGATGCCGTGGCTGCGGCCGACGCAGACGGTCATCTTGTGTTCCAGGGCCCGACGCTTCAGGGCGGCCAACAGCAGATCGACGTCCTCGATCAGCAGATCGGTGGCCTTGCTGAGCTGCACGGCGAAGCAGGTGTCCAGCACGTCGCTGCTGGTCATGCCCTGGTGCAGGAAGCGGGCCTCGGGGCCGACGATCTCCGACACGTGGGTCAGGAAGGCGATGACGTCGTGCTTGGTGACGCGCTCGATCTCGTCGATGCGGTCGCTGTCCCAGATCGCGTCGCGACCCTTTTCCCAGATCGTCTCGGCCGCGAGCTTAGGGATGACCCCCAGCTCGGCCATGGCGTCGGCGGCGTGGGCCTCGATCTCGAACCAGATCTTGTACTTGGTCTGGCTGGACCAGATGGCGGCGGCTTCGGGGCGGGAATAGCGGCTGATCATGAGCCGGGCGTTTGGTCCCGTCCGCCGGGTGAGTCAAGGGAAGTGGATTATTACTTGCTGACGTCAGGGGTGTTTCAAAGAAAGGCGCTTCCCTCCCCCTTGCGGGGAGGGTGGCCCGCGTAGCGGGTCGGGTGGGGGATCGGTGCAGGGTGTTTACTGGGTTTGCTTGCCGGCTCATCAAGCCCCACCCGACCCTGGCGCTGCCAGGGCCACCCTCCCCATGAAGGGGAGGGAAAGACGATTTGGGCGTCGATGCTCTGCGGATAACGAACAAAGTTCTGCGATTTCAAAGCCCTATATTTTTTCGACCTAACTTATCCCCACGCTCCAAACCACCCGTATCCTTTACCCACCTGAAAGCACGGGAAGGGCGCACGTACGGCGACCGTTGCGGCTCTCAGGGGTGGTCGAGCGGGAAGCGCTCGCCGGTGGTCTTCAGTGACGCTTCGCGACGGTCTGGGCAGGTTTCCCTGAAACACGGGACGAAACCCAGGCGGTGAAGGATCGGCGGACGCGGCAGGCATGCGGGGGTTACGCATGCGGTCCGGGACTGGGGCTCGCCGCCCTGGCCCGCCCGTCGGGGGCGAATGAGACCGGCTAAGTGATAAAACCACTGCCTACCGGATGCTCCTGGATAACGGCTCCACGCGAAGCGCCTGACTTCGTCGAAACGGTACTCAAACTGCAAAACCTCCGGGCGGAGCCCGGGCGCTTCGCACCCTCCCCATCATCTCAGCGGTGATCCGCGTGAGGCGGCGAAACCGTGCCAATCAAGTCCTCCCCCTGTGGGGGAGGTGTCGGCGAAGCCGACGGAGGGGGGAGGGATCGGCAAATGGCAAGAACCCGGATCGACGACCCCAACACTCCCCCCACCGATCGCTGCGCGATCACCTCCCCCACAGGGGGAGGAACGGCTGCCCCCACAGTTTTTCTGGCCTCTCCAACCGACGAACTCAATTGACCCAACCGACCGGGTAGGGATTTAAGCCGCTCAGCTTCACGACGCTCCTGGCTGATTTCCCGGCTTGGCGCGTTCTTGTTTTCATGGCTCCGTCGCGGGGCCCGACGCGGATGCTGGACGACGATCACCCGATGACCGCCGAAACGATTTCCGCGCCTTCTCGCTCTTCACGTCGGCCTCTGTTCCGCCGGCGCTCGGCGATCCCGGGCTTTGGCCTGACCCTGGGCGTCACCCTGACGGTCCTGTCGCTGATCGTGCTGATCCCGCTGTCGGCCGTGGCCATCAAGGCCTCGGAGCTTTCGCTGGACCAGTTCGTGGCCGCCGCCTTCTCCGAACGGGCCATGGCCGCCTATCGCCTGACCTTCGGCGCGGCCTTCGTGGCGGCGGTGATCAACGGGGTGTTCGGCGTGCTGACCACCTGGGCTCTCGTCCGCTACGAGTTTCCGGGCAAGGCCGTGGTCAACGCCCTGGTCGACCTTCCGTTTGCCCTGCCGACCGCCGTGGCCGGCATCGCCCTGGCCACCCTCTACGCCCCCAACGGCTGGGTCGGGCAGTACCTGACGCCGCTGGGCGTCAAGGCGGCCTACAACCCGATCGGCGTCACCATCGCCCTGATCTTCATCGGCCTGCCGTTCGTGGTCCGCACCCTGGAGCCGGTGATGCGCGACCTCTCGGCCGATGTCGAGGAAGCCGCGGCCAGCCTGGGCGCGGGCCGCTTCGCCACCATCGGTCGGATCATCCTGCCGGCACTGGGCCCGGCCTGGCTGACCGGCTTCGCCCTGGCCTTCGCCCGGGGCGTCGGCGAGTACGGCTCGGTGATCTTCATCGCCGGCAACATGCCCTACAAGTCCGAGATCACGCCGCTGCTGATCATCATCCAGCTGGAGCAGTTCGAATACGCCAACGCCGCGGCCATCGCCCTGGTCATGTTGGGCGTCTCGTTCCTGATGCTGCTGGTCATCAACGCGGTCCAGGCCTGGTCGCGGAGGTTTGTCTGATGGCCGTTCCGACCAAGGCGAACTATCGCCATCCGACCGACGATCCCGTCTGGGCCAAGGTCGTGATCATCGGCCTGGTCCTGGCCTTTCTGGGCCTCGTCCTGATCCTGCCGCTGGCGGCGGTGTTCGCCGAGGCCCTGCGCAAGGGCCTGGCCCCCGCCCTGGAGGCCATTGCGACCCCCGACGCCTGGGCCGCGATCAAGTTGACCTTGATCACCGCCGGCATCGCCGTGCCGTTCAACGCCGTGTTCGGCCTGTGCGCCGCCTGGGCGATCGCCAAGCACGAGTTCCCCGGCAAGCCGCTGCTGATCACCCTGATCGACCTGCCGTTCTCGGTCTCTCCGGTGGTGGCGGGCCTGATCTACGTGCTGGTCTTCGGCCTGCAGGGCTGGTTCGGCGACCATCTGGTCGACAACGACATCAAGATCATCTTCGCGGTGCCGGGCATTGTGCTGGCCACGGTGTTCGTGACCTTCCCGTTCATCGCCCGCGAGCTGATCCCGCTGATGCAGGAGCAGGGCGTGTCGGAGGAGGAGGCGGCCGTCTCGATGGGCGCCTCGGGCCTCTACACCTTCTGGCGGGTGACCGCGCCCAACGTCCGCTGGGGCCTGCTGTACGGGGTGCTGCTGTGCAACGCCCGGGCCATGGGCGAGTTCGGCGCCGTCTCGGTGGTCAGCGGCCACATTCGCGGCCTGACCAACACCATGCCGCTGCACGTCGAGATTCTGTACAACGAGTACGACTTCGTCGCCGCCTTCGCCGTCGCCGCCTTGCTCTGCCTGCTGGCGATCGTGACCCTGGTGCTCAAGAGCGTGCTCGAGATCGCCCAACCCGACGTCAAGCGCGGCGGCGGACACTAGAGGACGATCGCATGCGACCACCCTCTAGTTTTCTTTGTTTTGGCGCGTTTTCTTCACGCGAACCGGCGCCCACTTCGCTCGAAAACGCTTTGCTAGCCCGGAACGAACAGATCCCATGACCATCTCCATCCGTTCCGTCGAAAAGAAGTTCGGGCGCTATCCGGCCCTGAACAAGGTCGATCTCGAGATCGCCGACGGCGAGCTCGTGGCGCTGCTGGGGCCGTCGGGCTCGGGCAAGACGACCTTGCTGCGCACGATCGCCGGCCTGGAATTCCCCGACGAAGGCCAGGTGCTGTTCGAAGGCCAGGACGTGACCTTCGCCTCGGCCGCCGCCCGCCGCGTGGGCTTCGTGTTCCAGCAGTACGCGCTGTTCAAGCACATGACCGTGGCCCGCAACATCGCGTTCGGCCTGGACGTCCGCAAGGGCAAGGACAAGCCGCCCAAGGCCGAGATCGACCGCCGTGTCGAAGAGCTGCTGAAGCTGGTCGAACTGGAAGGCCTGGGCAAGCGCTACCCCTCGCAGCTGTCGGGCGGCCAGCGTCAGCGCGTGGCCCTGTCGCGCGCCCTGGCCGTCCAGCCCAGCGTGCTGCTTCTGGACGAACCGTTCGGCGCCCTCGACGCCACCGTCCGCAAGTCGCTGCGCAAGGAGCTGCGCCGCGTACACGACGCCACCGGCGTCACCACGATCTTCGTCACCCACGACCAGGAAGAGGCCCTGGGCCTGGCCGACCGCGTGGCGATCCTCAACGCCGGCCGCATCGAGCAGATCGGCACGCCGGACGAGGTGCACGACAATCCCGCCACGCCGTTCGTCTGCGGCTTCGTGGGCGAGGCCAACCGCTTCGAGGGGACCGTTTCGGGCGGGCGCTTCACCTCGGGCGCTGTCTCGTTCGCGGCCAACGGCGTCGCCGACGGCCCGGCCGTGGCCTTCGTGCGGCCCCACGACTTCGCGCTCGACGACGGCGGCTTCGAGGTCACCGTCACCCGTGCCCATGTGCAGGGCGCCCTGACCGCCGTCTCGGCCACGGCGGCGGACGGTCGCCATATCGAGATCAGCGCCTCCCGCGCCGAGGCGGCGAACTTCGCCGGCGCGGTCAGGATTTCGGCCCGCAAGAGCCACGTCTATCCGAGCTAGGCAGCACGCGCCTCCGGCTCGCGGCGAAACGGCACGTCGAACGACAGCCGCGTTCCGCACCGCCACAGCCACTCCAGCGGCCCGTACTGGAAGGCCTTGAACCAGGCCGCGGACAGCAGCAGCTGGGCCGCCAGCGCGGCCAGGCCGATACCCAGGGCGAGCGACGGGGTGACGCGCTCGTAGAGGCCAAGGCCCAGTGGGTAGAACACTGGGATGAAGACCAGCGACTGCCCGACATAGAGGGTCAGGGTCATGCGACCGGCCGGAACCAGGGCGCGCAGCACGCGCTCGCCGCCCACGCGCCACAGCTGGACGAAGATCAGCACCGAGGCGGCCATGCACGACAGGTCGAACCAGCCGCCGACCAGCAGGTTGGTCCAGAACAGCGGACCGCTGCCCTGGCCGCCGGTCTTGGCCTTCAGCAGGTGGCAGATCGCGGCCAGCAGGACGACGACGACCAAGGCGACCACACGGCCTCGACGGAAACGTCCCGGATCGCCGAAGAAGCCGATCCGGCCCAGCACCAGTCCGATCAGGAACAGGCCCAGCACCTGGACCAGGCGGCCGGTCTCGATGAAGAACCACCATTTGTTGACCTGGCCGTCCCAGAGATTGGCGCGGAACACCTGGCCGATGTCGCCGCTGAGATAGACCGCCATCGCGGGGTCGGTGAAGAAGTGCGCCTTCCCCTGCGCCCAGGACGCGCCGGCGGCGCCGGCCGCGATCCACAACAGGAGGTAGGGCTGCAGAAAGCAGACCGCCGCCACGGCCAGCAGGACGCGGTTGGACCGGACCTTGTCGAAGGGGATCAGCACGAAGCCGGCCAAGGCCAGCACGATGATGATGTCGCCGCGATAGACCCAGCCGTGGAGAACGCCGATCACCGCCAGCAAGGTCAGGCGCCAGGCGAAGCGGCCGGCGAACGGCTGCCCCTGGCGCGCCGCGCCGTCCATCATCACGAAGAAGCTGAATCCGAAGCACAGCGCCAGCAGCGAGAAGGTCTTGCCCATGAACAGGGTGAAGACCGTCGCGGTTACCGGGTTCGGCGTCGGGTTGGACCAGTAGAGCTCGAAATATTCCAGCATATGGACCAGGAACAGACCCATCAGGGCGTAGCCCCGCAAGGCGTCCACGATGGCGAGACGCGGCGACGCGCCGTTCGGCCCTGCTGACATCCGCGCCCTCCCCAGGTCGTCGTTTTTGCTGCGGGGGGAACCTAGGATGCGTCGCGGCGGGAGGTCTACTGCTGTTGTTGCTGCTGTTGCTGGCGCTGCTGCTGTTCGCGGATGGCGTCGGCGCTGGCCCGACGGCGGTTGGCCGAACCGAACGGGGCCGAGGGGCGGGGCATGCGCAGGAACTCCGGCTCGGCCACCGCCGCCCGGGCCCGGCGCACAGAGACCCCGACCGCCAGGTGGCTCTCGGAATCGCCCTTGTAGACGCCACGCGACGGGGTGACGTCGCTGTAGTCGCGACCCACGGCCACCGCCACGTGGCGCTCGCCAGTCATGACATTGTTGGTCGGATCAAAACCGACCCAGCGATAGCTGGGCAGGAACACCTCGACCCAGGCATGGGTGGCGTCGGGATCGGAACGGTCGCCGGCCTCGCGGTCGGTGAACAGGTAGCCCGAGACGTAGCGGGCCGGTATGCCCCAGGCCCGGCAGACCGCCAGCATGATATGGGCGAAGTCCTGGCAGACCCCGCGGCCCGCGCTTAGCGCCAGGTCGATCGGGCTGTCGGCGTCGGTGACGCCCGGCTGGTACTCGAACGCCTTGTAGATCGTGTCGCACAGGGCCTGGACCGCCGAATAGGGATCACGGCGGCGCAGAGCGTCGATGTCATGCTCGGCGATGAAGGTCTCCAGGGCGGGCGTCACATGGACGAAGCCGTGGGGCCGCAGATAGTCGAAGCACTCGCCCTTCACGAACGCGCTCTTCAGGCGCTCCCACTCGCCCATGTCCAGCGGCAGGGGCCACTCGAGCACCGGCTCGGTCTCGACCGCCGATCGAGCGATGATGGTCAGGCCGTCATGCGGCTGGGGCACGTCGAAGTGATAGACGGCGTTTCCGAAGCTGTCGGCGTAGGAGAACACCTGGGCTGCCGGCTCGATGTCCAGCTCGAAGCTGACCAGACGTTGGCGCGCGCTCTTCTGGGGCTGCATCCACAGCTCCATCAGGCTTTCGCGGACGGGCCGCTCGTAATGGTACTGGGTGACGTGGCGGATCTCGAGCAACACGGGCGGTATTCCTAGGCGCCGTCCCTAAGCGGGGAGACGCATCTCCAGAGGGTAGGCGACGAACGTCTCATAGATCGCCTGGTGGATGCGAGCGCACTCGTTGGTCACCGTCGTCAGCAACTCACCGGCGCCCTGGCTTTCCAGCTCTCCGACGTCGGCGAATTCCAGCCGGGCCTTCAGCCGGCCGGCCAGGCGTTCGGGCGCCGCGCGGCCGGTGGCCTCGACGTGGCGGGCCAACTCGCTCAGGTGCTTTTCGATCTGGTTGGTGGCAAAGCGGATCGAGCGGGGGAAATCCTCGTCGAAGACCATGAACTCCAGGATGTGCCGCGGCTCGATCTCGGCGGTATAGACCCGCAGATAGGGCTCCAGCGCGCAGCCCATCCGCAGCAGGCTGACCAGCGCCAGATGGTCGTTGACCCTGGGGCTGTCCTCGGCGAAGCACGCCTCCAGCAGGCCGGCGATCAGTTGGGCCCGTTCCAGATACATGCCCACCATCATGAACCGCCAGCTTTCGCCATGGCTCATGGTGGTGTCGGCCGCGCCCTTGAACAGGTGCACGTCGGCGATGATGTCGTGCAGGAACGTCACCGAATTGTCGGCGAAGTCGCGGCCGGCGTTGCGGTCGATCACCTTGAGGTACAGCAGATTCAGCCGTTCCCAGGTCTCGGTCGTGATCTGATCGCGGACCTGGCGGGCGTTCTCCCGGGCTCGCGATAGCGACGAGACCACCGAGTTGGGATCCGAGCGGTCCAGCACCAGGCCGTTGGCGGCCTCGAAGGCGCCGGCCTTCAGGTCGGTCTCGCCGACGGCGGACAGGGCGATGCGCACGGCTTCGGCCCCGGTGTCGGTCTGGTCAAGGGTGGCGTTCAGCATCACCGTCGACAGCCGCGACAGGTGCTCGGCCCTCTCGATATAGCGGCCCAGCCAGTAGAGGCTGTCGGCGACCCGAGCGAGCATCATTCGAGCGAACCCTTGCTGCAAGACAGAGCGAGCATCATGCGAGCGGACCCTTGCTGGAAGAGGGAGCGAGCGTCATTGGCCGGCTCCCTTTTCGCCGTTGTGACCATTGCCGTTGTGGCCGTTCTCCTCGGCCAGCACCCAGGTGTCCTTCGACCCGCCGCCCTGGCTGGAATTGACCACCAGCGAGCCGCGCTTCAGCGCCACGCGGGTCAGGGCGCCGGGCGTGACCACGGTCTTTTCGCCCGAAAGAATGAAGGGGCGCAGATCGACGTGACGCGGCTCGATGCGGCCATCGACCAGGCAGGGCGCGGTCGATAGCTGGATCGTCGGCTGGGCGATATAGTTGGCCGGGTCGGCCTTCAGCGCGTCGGCGAAATCCGAACGCTCCTTGGCCGAGGCGTGCGGCCCGACCAGCATGCCATAGCCGCCCGAGGCCCCCACCGCCTTGACCACCAGCTTGTCCAGGTTGTCGAGCACGTGGCTCAGCTGGGCCGGCTCGCGGCAGAGGAAGGTCTCGATGTTGGGCAGGATGGGCTCCTGGCCCAGATAGTAGCGGATGATGTCGGGCACGAAGGCATAGACGGCCTTGTCGTCGGCGACGCCCGTGCCAGGCGCGTTGCACATCACCACGTTGCCGGCCCGGTAGGCGTTGAACAGCCCCGCCGCGCCCAGCGACGAATCGCGGCGGAAGGTGAGGGGGTCGATGAAGTCGTCATCCACCCGGCGGTAGATCACGTCCACCCGGCGCAGACCCGTGGTGGTGCGCATGTAGACCATGTTGTCATGAACCACGAGGTCGCGGCCCTCGACCAGCGGCACGCCCATCAGCCGCGCCAGATAGGCGTGCTCGTAATAGGCCGAGTTGTAGACGCCGGGCGTCAGCACCACGACCTGCGGGTTCGACCGCCAGTCGGCGCTCATGCTCTTCAGCGTGGCCAGCAGAAGGTCGGGATAGCGCTCGACGGGCCGAACGCCCGCCTCGCGATAGGCGCCTGGGAAGGTGCGCTTGGAGGCGTCGCGGTTGGCCAGCATGTAGGACACGCCCGACGGCACTCGCAGATTATCCTCCAGCACCGCGAACTCGCCGTCCTCGCCGCGGATCAGGTCGCTGCCGCAGACATTGGCGTAGGCCTTATGCGGAACGTAGAGGTTCTGCATCTCGCGGCGGTACGAGGGCGCGCCCAGCACCAGTTCGCGCGGCACCACCCCGTCCATCAGAATCTGCTGCTCGCCGTAGATGTCGGCCAGGAACATGTTCAGCGCCTGCAGGCGCTGGGTCAGGCCCGATTCGATCTTGGCCCATTCCTGGGCCGGCAGGATGCGCGGGAACAGGTCGGTCGGAATGATCCGCTCGGTGGCGCTGTCCGCTCCATAGACGGTGAAGGTGATGCCCTGCAGCAGGAACGACCGCTCGAGCATCCGTTGCCGATCGGCCAGTTCGCTGGCGCCCAGCGAGGAGATGCGGCTTTGCAGCGCCGCGTAATGGGCGCGCACGTCGCCACCGCGGGCGATCATCTCGTCATAGGCGGCCGCAGGCAGGTACGCCGCCCCCGTCATCGGCAAGGTGGGAGTATCGTCGATGTCCAGGATTTTCGCCGCCACGCCTATGTCCACTTTGTCCGCCCTACGCGTCATATTGAGAGGACGCGTCCCGATCCAGCCTAGAACGCGCAAAAGGCGGAAGCGGTGCTTTTCTTGTCGCGATGATGGGATGCGCGACGCTGCTCAACTTTTAGGCGCCGCTCGGGCGTCGACGGGGCCATGGCTTGGAAGTCTTTCATACATTTCACCGCGTGACAGGCGGCGGGGGGGCGACTACAGGGGGTTCGGGGCGCTCCGCGCGGGGACTTGAAGGCTTGGTGCGTAAGAGATTTGCCCTCGGTGTGACCACGGCGGCCCTGCTGGCCGCCGGCCATGCCGTTGCGGCCGAACCCGCCGCCAGCATCACGGGCGTCGAGGACAGGGCGCTGCGCGAGGCGATCCAGCGCGCCATGACGGAAACCAAGGCGCCGCCGCGTAGCCGGTCGGAAGCCCGCCGTCGCGCCAGGGACGCCGGCGATGACGCCGTCGCGGTGCTCCGTTCGGAAGGCTACTACGCCTACGTTGTCGAGCCCGACGTCTCCGAGGCCGATCCCCCTCGCGCGATTCTCAAGATCACCCCGGGGCCGGCCTTCGTGATCGCCGATCCCAAGCTGGCCTGGAGCGGCGCCGCGCCTGACGAGGGCGTCGTGAAGCGGGCTGAAAGCGTGATCCGGCTCACCCCGGGCGCGCCCGGGCGCTCCGCCGATGTGCTGGCCGCCGAGGGGCGGGTCGTCTCCCAGGTGCAGCAACTGGGCTATGCCGACGCCGCCGCCGAGCCGCGCGAGGTGGTGGTCGATCACGCCGACCATACGGTGCGGCCCACCTTCCGTATCGCGGCGGGCGACCTGACCCATATCGACGGCATCCAGGTGGTGACGCAGGGCCGATCGAATCCCGCCTGGGTGCAACATCTGGCGCCCTGGAAGTCGGGCGACGTCTATGAGCCCGACGACATCGCCGAACTGGAGCGCCGGCTGCGCGACACCGGCGTGTACGACACGGTCTCGGTCTCGCTGGCCCCGAAGGACCAGGTGCTGCCGGACGGGTTGCGTCCGGTGATCGTGACCCTGTCCGACCGCAAGGCCAGGACGGTGGAGTTGGCGGCCAGCTATTCGAGCACGGACGGGCCGAGCGCGGACGCCAGGTGGATCCATTATAATCGCTTCCGCCGCGCCGACACCACGACCCTGACGGCGCGACTGGGCCGTGTGGACAGCCGGCTGGAAGCCGAGCTGGCCCTGCCGCACTGGAGACGCAACCAGCAGACCCTGAAGCTCAACACCGCCATCTTCCGCGAAGACACCGACGCCTACGTGGAAACCGGCGCCCACATCGGCGCGGACCTGACCCGGCGGCTTCGGACGACCGTCTACCGGACGTACGGCGTCTCGCTGGACCTGGCGCAGGTCGAATCGCTCACCACGGTCAACGGCGTCACGACCGATGTCGAACAGAACTTCGCCACCTTCACCCTGCTGGGCGCCCAGGCTTGGGATCAATCCGACAGCGTTTTGGATCCGACCCGGGGCTGGCGACTGGATGTGCGGGGCGAGCCCACCGCCATCACCGGCGACCTGACTATGGCCTTCCTGAAGCTGCAGGCGCAGACCACGGCCTATCTGCCGTTCGGCCAACGTCGGCGCACCGTGTTGGCGGGGCGGTTCAAGGCCGGCCAGATCCTGGGCGGGACCATGCCCGATGTGCCGGCCTCGAACCGGTTCTATGCCGGCG
>ERZ511473.291-NODE-291-length-98330-cov-37.237082_pt1 | contig 98330 bp, 95 predicted proteins | sample MGYA00374947_ERZ511473 | MGnify/ENA primary metagenome ERZ511473 (study PRJEB26303, sample SAMN06343854) | sediment metagenome | isolation source: hot spring sediment | place: Canada: British Columbia | collected 2012-09-26 ... | reverse complement strand
TTTCTGAGACCTGGAATGATCGTCTTGGACATCGGCGCCCATCATGGCTTCTACACCTTGTTAGCCTCTCGCAAGGTTGGACAAAAAGGAAAGGTCATTGCTTTTGAGCCATCGCCTCGGGAGCGTCGCAAGTTGATTTGGCATTGCCGCTTAAATCGCACCGACAATGTTTGGATAGAAAGTTGTGCCCTCGGAAGTTTTGACGGTGAGGCGGAACTTTTTCTGGTGAAGGGTAAGGAGACGGGTTGCAACAGCCTACGCCCCCCGAAGGTCAATGAACCTACTCAGCCGGTGCGTGTGCCTATCATGAGGCTGGATGAATATCTGCGATGCGAGGGTATTGAGCAAGTGGACTTTATCAAGATGGATGTGGAAGGTGCGGAATTGGAAGTCTTGCGAGGAGCCGCTTTTCTCCTTTCCCGTAAACCCCGCCCCGTTTGGATGATGGAAGTGCAGGACATTCGCACGGAAGCCTTCGGCTATTCGGCAAAGGACATCGTGGAATTCCTGCGACAGCGAGATTTCCACTGGTTCAAAATCACCGCCCAAGGCATGCTTTTGCCCTTGACAGACCCTTCGGAATTGCATGATTGGCCTGTTTACAACTTTGTCGCCGTGCCAGTAGAGCGATTGATGGAAATTCAAGAGTTCGTGAAGGAGAGGGTGCCTTTATGCCAGTCATCCGAATAAGCGTGTCCATCTACTTGCCCGATTGAAGCATGCCGAACTTGGTTGCTCTGTCTTGTGCAAGTCATGAGGGTAAAGGCGATGCCGACCAAGTTCCAGTTATTGCCGCAAGACATAACTGAGCGGCTCAAGGGATTGTCCGAAAAAGTGGCGGGTGTGGAGGGGCTCGTTGCCCTCTGGTTGTTTGGTTCTTTTGCCCGAAGTGAGGTAACGCCCATCAGCGATGTGGACTTGGCATACCTGCCCGATGAACGGCTGACAGGCGACGCTTTGGAACGGTTTGACAGCCATCTTTATAGGCTCATCGCCGAAACCTTGCACACGGACGAGTTTTCGTTGATCAACTTGCGACAAGCCCCCGCATATTTTGCTTGGCGGGTAGTGGTGGAAGGGAAACTGTTATGGTGTCGTGATCAACTTACCCTCGCACAGGTGGTAGAAGAAATTTTCCGACGGGCGCCCGATGAGCGTTGGTTGCACCAAGTGGGTAATGCGGCGTTCTTGGAGGGATTGATCATAGCGGATATGAGGGTGGATAAAGACAAAGTGACTGAGTTTTTGCGCCTGATGAGCAATGATTTGCAAGATCTGCGAGAGCAAGCGCAGGTATCCAAAGAAGTTTATTTAGCAGACCGTAACCGCCAAGCCATTGTAGAACGGAGGCTGCAAACCGCCATTGAAAGTGCCATTAACATCGGCAATCACCTTATCGCTCGGCTCGGCTTGCGGGCTCCGCAAGATTATGCCGATGTTTTCCGCATCCTAGGCGAAGCGGGCATATTGCCTTAGGATTTAACCGAACCGATGCAAGACATGGCTCGTTTCCGTAACCTATTGGTGCACCTTTACCGGACAATTGACCACGAGCGAGTTTTCAATAATTTGCCCCATCGCCTCACCGTTTTAGAGCGTTTTGTCCAAATCCTTGCTTCGCGGTTGAGCCAGCAGCAAGGAGGATAAGACAAATGACTTGGTTTCGTCATATACCCATTGAGAAGGTCAAAGAATTTTGGGACCGCCGTCCCTGCAACATCCGTCATTCGCCCAAACCTGTCGGAACGCGGGAATACTTTGATGAAGTGGAAGCCCGCAAATACTTCGTGGAACCACATATCCCTCGGTTTGCCCAATTTGAGCGCTGGCGGGGCAAGAAGGTGCTGGAGATTGGCTGTGGCATCGGCACAGACACCATCAACTTCGCCCGACATGGGGCGCAGGTAACTGCCGTGGAACTTTCGGAGAAATCACTGGAGATCGCTAAGAAACGGGCAGAGGTCTACGGGCTGCAAGACCGAATCCGTTTCTACTTAGGCAACGCAGAGGAACTTTCGTCCTTCGTGCCCGTTGAGCCCTATGACCTCATCTATTCCTTCGGCGTAATCCATCACACACCTCATCCCGAACGGGTCATTGAAGAAATGCGTCATTATGCTCACCCTGGAACAGTGGTTAAAGTCATGGTTTATCACCGATACTCTTGGAAGGTGCTTTGGATTCTCATGACCTATGGGAAAGGACAAATTTGGCGCCCAATACTCTGAGGCACAAACAGGTTGCCCTGTTACTTACACCTTCACAAAGCGGGAAATACGCAACTTATTGGAACGCTACGGTTTTCGGGTAACAGAAATCTGGGTAGATCACATTTTCCCCTACCGCATCCCTGATTATGTGCAATACCGCTATGTCAAAGTTTGGTATTTCCGCTGGATGCCTTACCCCTTATTTCGTTGGTTGGAGCGCCATTTCGGTTGGCACTTGTGCGTGACGGCGGTGGCTGAATGAAACTGCGTTATGCCCGTCATGCGGGGCAGAAATTTAAAGGACTGAAGCGGCATGGGTTTGAAGTGACTCGGGAGCAAGTAGAGGAAACGCTTCAGTCACCGGAAGCGGTTTTCCCGCAAGAAGGTGGGCAGTTCATTGCCCAGAAAACCGTGAGCGAGCGCCACCTATTATGGGTTGTCTTCAGGGCAAAAGGTGAGGTGAAAGTTGTGATTACATTCTATCCAGCACAGTGCTATGAAAATCGTGTATAACCGCAAATTGGTTGGCACCACAGGAGTTTGATAGTCTGTGGAGAAGAAGGTTACTCTCTCTGTCATCGGGTTAGGGAAATTGGGGGCGCCGATGGCGGCTTGTTTGGCTGCGAAAGGGTTTCCTGTCATCGGTGTGGATGTGGATGCCCGCAAAGTGGATGCTCTCAACCGAGCCCAAGCCCCTGTCTTTGAACCAGGGCTGCCCGAATTACTTCAAGTCGCCAAAACGCGACTGAAAGCCACTCAGGATATCCCAACGGCTGTTTTAAACTCAGAAGTGACCTTCGTCGTCGTTCCGACACCCAGTGAACCCGATGGCTCTTTCTCCCTCCGCTATGTCCTTCAAGCCTGCGAAGGTATCGCCGATGCCTTGCGGAAAAAATCTTTGTGGCATCTCGTCGTCATTACCAGCACAATTTCGCCCGGTTCTATGGACAACTCTATCCGCCCTTTGTTGGAAGAGCACAGTGGGAAAAGAAGTGGCATAGACTTCGGACTTTGCTACAACCCGGAATTCATCGCTTTAGGCAGCGTCATTCGGGATTTCCTCAATCCTGATTTTGTCCTGATCGGAGAATCCGATGAACGGTCGGGTCAAGTGCTGGAAGGCATCTATCGGCAAGTTTGCGAAAACAACCCGCCCGTCGTGAGGATGAACTTTATCAATGCCGAGTTGACCAAACTGGCGGTGAACACCTTTGTAACGACCAAAATTAGTTTCGCCAACATGTTGGCACGCATCTGCGAAAAGTTGCCGGGAGCCGATGTGGATGTTGTCACGAAGGCTTTAGGGTTGGATAGCCGCATTGGGACGAAATATTTAAAGGGCGCTGTCAGTTACGGCGGACCTTGCTTTCCGAGGGACAACTTGGCACTAATTGCAACGGCGCAGAAAGTTGGAGCACCTGCCGACATTGCGGAAGCGACTGACCGTTTCAACCGATGGCAAGTTAAGTGGTTGGCAGATTTTGTGCAAGAACACCTACCTGAAGGTGGTGCGGTCGGGATTTTAGGGTTGGCATATAAGCCAGGCACCGATGTGGTGGAAGAATCCGTCGGGTTACTTTTGGCGCGAGAATTGAGAGAGCAAAGGGTGCGAGTTATCGCCTACGACCCTGCGGGGGTAGAAAATGCCCGACGGATGTCGGGAGATGGAGTAATTTTTGTGAATTCACCTCAGGCATGCATAGACTTATCGGATATTGTCGTTGTCGCGACACCTTGGAAAGAGTTTCGTTCCCTTCCGAAAGAAACGTGGGAACGCCACAGTCCACCCCGCGTTGTCATTGATTGCTGGCGGGTGCTTAGGGGATTAGAAGGTTGTGACGGCGTCATCTATGTGCCGTTGGGGAAAGGAGGCTTGAGGAGATGCTGACTATCTTCTCTACTTGCAAACCCTTTCGGGGTCATTTTGCTATTATCCAGCGGAATGCCATTACCAGTTGGACGCTTTTGCGCCCCAAGCCCGAAATTATTTTGTTCGGTGACGAGGAAGGTGTCGCTGAAATTTGCCAAGAGTTAGGCTTGCGGCATGTGCCAGAAATTGCCCGCAATGAATTCGGGACGCCTTTACTGAATGACCTCTTTGAGAAGGCTCAACGGTTAGCAAGTTATGACGTTCTTTGCTATGTTAATGCTGATATCATTTTGATGAGCGATTTTATAGAAGCGGTAAAGCGAGTGACTACTTGGAGAGAAAGGTTTCTAATGGTTGGGCGGCGCTGGGATCTGGACCTGACCGAACCGATAGCCTTTGCCGACAGCGGTTGGGAGGACTCCCTCCGAGCTCAGGCGTTGAGAGCGAACGCGCCCCGACCTGTAAGCTGGATTGACTACTTTGTGTTTCCCAAAGGTCTCTTTGGTGACATTCCTCCCTTCGCAATAGGTCGAACTACGTATGACAACTGGCTGATTTGGAAAGCACTGGCGCTTAACATTCCGGTAGTGGATGTCTCCCCTGCTGTTATCGTGGTTCACCAAAATCACGGATATTCCCACGTCCCAAACGGGGAGAGGGGCGTCTGGCAAGGAGAGGAAGCACAGCGCAACTTTCGACTCGCCGGGGGCTGGACGCGATGTTGCACCATAGCCGATGCGACACACTGCTTTGATGGTTCTGTCGTAAGGTTAAACTTGACCATTGAACGCCTGCGGCGGAAGAAGGAAATGTTTCTGCGTTGGCTAATTGACGTAACCCGACCTATCCGCCACAAGCTTGGTATCCGGAAGGCGCCATAGGTGTGAGAGTCCTCTTTCTCTGTTACCAGCACGAGCTCTACAGAGAGGGACAGGGTTATTTCAAGGCCTTCCGGCGGCAAGGTATCGATGTAGACGGGGTACCCAACGGTTTCCCGGCCAACGCGGAAGTAGGCGAGTTACTTTCAGATGGTCTATCATTGATCGTGCATCCGGAGATATCGGCTTTGATTCCCAAAGACCTTGATCAAGCTCCGGTTCCAACAGTCTGCTTCCAAATAGACACCTACACTTACACTCACCGGCGTATCTGTTGGTCTATGCTTTTTGATTATGCTGCCCTCTTCCATCCGGGCTTTGAAGATCGGTTTCGCCGTGCGGGCCATCCGCGACCCCTGACACTGTTACACGCCATAGACCCCGAAAGCTTCCAAGGACCAGAGCATGAACGGGTGTTTGACATTGGCTGGGTGGGGCGCACTGATGGGCCTTACTACAGGACCCGCCGGAAAGTGCTTCCCTTGCTGGCGCAACGGTTCCTAATGAATGACTGGCAGCGGCGGTATTCATATGAGGAAATGGTTGAGGTCTACAAGCGCTCCAAGATCGTCGTCAACATCAGCAGGGATGACTACCCCCAAGACCTTAACCTTCGTTGTCTTGAGGCAATGGCAGCAGGCGCCTTACTAATTACCAAATTGCCAACAGAGCTGTCTAGGGTTGGTTTCCAAGAAGGAGAACACTTTATTGGTTATACCAATGAACAAGAGCTTTTGGACCTTGTTCGTTACTACCTTAATCATGATCTAGAACGTCGGCGTATAGCAGAAGCTGGGCGCACGAAAGTCTTGCAGGAGCACACCTACGACCGGCGGGTGGAACAGTTGCTGCAGACGTTGGCAAAAGACAAAGGTACCTTGTTTGCCCCTGCGAGGCGGTGGTCTGAAGATAAAGTGCGCTTAATTTACTTAGACTACTACGCTGGACATAATTTGCTTGGCCTGGCTTGGGAGGAGCTCAAAAGAATTGTGAGGTTAAACCCGCAGACTGCGGTTCAAGCACTTGGTCCTATTATTGGTGCATTGAGGCGGAAATGGCGATAATCCCTTGGGTATGCCCTCAGTGTCAGGAAGAGTTGAACCAAGAAGACTTATCTTGTAATCGGTGCGGGCAAAGATGGTCAGTCTGGGAGGGGATTCCTGATTTTGTTGGGGATTCTCGGGTGGATTTCTACGAAGAGAAGGGGGAGCGCTACCACTTCCCCAAAGCCTTTCCTCAACGGTTGAAGACACGCATCGCTATGTTCTTCGCTGATGATGACTTCTCTACGAACTTCTATTTTTTAGAGAGGACAATGCGCAAACCAGGGACTGTCTTGGATGTTGGGTGTGGTGGGGGCAACATGTTTTACCTGTCGGTAGGCCCTACTGTTGGCATTGACCTGGCTTTCGCCTCGTTGAAACGAGCCAGTGCCGTTTATCCCCAGGTGGCTCGGGCAAAGGTTGAGGCCTTGCCTCTGCCTAACAATGCTTTTGATTATGTTGTGTCCACCGATGTGTTAGAGCATCTGTCTCCGACGGTTAAGGACAAAGCCTTGTCAGAGATGACACGGGTCTTGAAACCAGGGGGGTTGATGATTCACATTTGTCCAGTAGATAGCCATCACTTCCTAATGCGGTGGGCAAAACGGTTTCCCGAACTGTATCAGCGATATTTTATTGACCTGGACGGGCACGAGGGGTTTGAAACTGCCTATGCATTGCTGGAGCGGTTCCGACAGCAAAAACTCCGTGTGGTTCGTTTATCCATCCGGAAGGGATTCATTTGGTCTAAATGGGAGGTGATAAAGCGCTTTGACAATGAATACCGCCAGACAGCAAAATGGTTGGATAGGTTAGTTCAGTTGGCAAAGTTTTTAGGACATAACCGATGGATCAACCATGGGGTAAATCCTATCCTTTGGGCGTTGGATAAGTTGTTAACAGCCTATTTTGGTCTTGATCACGCCTATCGCGTTGGGGTTTGTTTGGAGAAACCGAGATGATCTCAGAAGTCTTCATCCTCACGCCGGAGCCACCAGACCGGCCAGGCGGGGTGGAACGGTTTGTGAGCACCTTCATGTCACTTGCGCAGGAGCATGGATACAATGTGCGGGTGTTCCATCGGGAAAATTGTGCCCCAGCCCGGTGGAAAAGCCCTTGCCCATCTAACAAAGTTGCATGGTTTCTTGCCGGGCTTCTTCAAGGCTACTACATTGGGAAGGCTGCCCAGCAAGGCCTTCATCCAGCGGTCCAGTTGGTCTTGTCTAATTCCACCATCGGTTGGTTCCCGTTGGGAGATAAAGTCAAACAGGTGCATTTTTATCACGGAACTTATAGAGGGCAGGCAGAAGCAATCCGACCCTTCATCACGCAAAGGGGTTATCTTAAGTTGAAATGGTGGGACTCTATGGTCTTGGAGCGGTGGAGTGGGAAGGGAAAGCAAGTTCTTTGCAATTCCGACCAAACTCGGGAAGAAGTAAGGAAGTTCTTTCGCATCCACGGCACAACGATTTGGTATCCGTTAGATACAAAACATTTTTGTCCTATAGACCGAGCAAAATGTCGCCAAGAATTAGGGTTAGCAGAGAACCGTCCCGTCGGGTTATTTGTCGGAAGCACTCAACCTCAAAAGGGTTTTACAATTATTTCATTCCTTATTCGTTCTTTCCCCCAGATTCAATGGGTTTTAGCGCTTCGCGGGGCAACCGCGACCGATCGAGATTTGAATGAAAAAGATTTCAGGCTTTTTCAGAATGCATCCTATGAACAACTGCCTCTCCTTTACAATGCTGCAGACTTCAGCTTGTGTCCTTCCCGCTACGAATCATTTGGCTATGTCGTAGCGGAAGCATTAGCCTGCGGCATACCTGTCATTGCCACTCCGGGCGGCGCCAGTCGCTTGTTTTTGGGCTCACCACCCCTTAATCAGTTCCTGATTAAGGACCCCGACGATAGAGAAGCCTTTGTTAATGCGGTCTCTGAAATCCTATCCGATCCCGAAGGCTATCGACAAGTTGTGCTTAAAACGGTTCGCCCGCACCTTGAGGAACTCATGGCACCCGAAAATTGGTGGCGAAGGTTTTGTATGACTGTAGGATTAAACGAGGGTTAGATAAATGAATGATGCCACTCTTATCGCTCTCCTTGGTCGCCGCGATTATCCGACGGATGCGCTGGAGGATTATTGCACTTATTTGAGCGAAGCGTTGAGAAAGCGTGGTGTGGATTTGCATCTCGTTCGCATGCCCTGGGCAGAGATGGGATGGGCGAAGGCGATGCTCTGGCTCTATCGCCAAAGTAGGGAGTGGCAAAACCAATGGGTTTTGATGCAATACACGGCGCTGGCGTGGTCTATGCGGGGGTTTCCCACCAATTTTCTCTGGGCGCTTTGGCTCCTCCGCCGACATTGCAGGCAAGTCGCCATAGTTTTCCACGATGCCCGCGGCTATCCCGGAGAGCACCTTATTGACCGATGCCGTCGCGCCTGGCAGCACGCCGTCATGCGCGCAGCCTATCGTTGGGCAGATAAATCCATCCTCACTATCCCGTTAGAGCGCGTTCCGTGGTTGCCTCCCAATCCCGTTAAAGCCGTGTCTATTCCCGTCGGACCAAACATTCCTGAGCCTGCCACGCATCCCAACTCTGTTGACCTGTCTATCAAGACAGTGGCGGTTTTCGGCGTGACGGGGGGCAATCATATCTCACGAGAAGTGAAAGATATCGCTTATGCTGTTCAGCAGGCGGCAAAAGTGTTAGCACCTAAAGGACAGAAAGTTCGGTTGTTCGTGCTTGGTCGCGGTTCAGAGGAGGCAAAGCCTGCATTCCGTGAGTATCTTGGAAATGTAAATGGCGTGGCAGTTTCCGTATTAGGCTTGTTGCCTGCCAAAAAAATTGCGGAAGTCCTTGCCCAGGCGGACGCTTTGCTGTTTGTGCGAGGACATATTTCGGGGCGACGAACAAGTGCCATCGCAGGAATTGCGTGCGGGCTTCCAGTGGTGGCTTATGAGGGAGTGGAAACGGGATTTCCTATCACAGAAGCGGGAGTTTGGTTGGCGCCGCAGGGTGACTTGGAGGCGCTTTCGGAGGGGTTATGCAGAGTATTAACCGACGAGTCACTTTGGCAAGCCCTACATCAACGCAGCGTTCAAGCCTATCGGCGTTATTTCTCCTGGGACGCTATCGCAAATCAGTTCTTAAAGGTCTTGGGCAACGAGGTGACACACGATGGACGAACTTAAGGGCTGGATTGTCAGCAACCCAATTGAGGTGACGATGGAGCAAAATTTGGGGCTGGTGAAAAGATTTGGAGCGCAGCGTTGATTGGATAGACCAAGCCCAATGGGACTTGGAACATGCTCGGAGCGATTTGGCAAATGGTTTTCACGACTGGGCGTGTTTTTCCGCTCAACAGGCGGCGGAGAAGGCAGTGAAAGCGGTCTTCCAAAAGTTGGGTGAGGAGGCGTGGGGACATTCTGTCGCGGACTTGCTAAGCGCCTTATCCTTGAAGGTGACCGTCCCCGAAAACCTTTACCAAGCCGCCTTAGAATTGGACAAAGCCTACATCCCGACCCGCTACCCCAACGCCCACCCTTCAGGTTCGCCTCGCCGCCGTTACACTCGTCAGGAGGCAGAAAGGTTGATCGGTTATGCCGAGCAAATCCTTCGGTTCTGTGAAAATCTTCTCGCCACGCTATAGCCGAGAGGAAGTCGTGCAGTTGCTGAAGGAAAGGTTGCCCGAATTAGCGAAGGCGCTTCCGTTGCGGCGGGTCGTTCTTTTCGGGTCTTACGCGAGGGGCAATTTCACCGCCTTTAGCGACATTGACCTTTTGGTCGTCTACGCCGACCCACCCCGCAGCGACGCTTATGGGCTGGTTAAAAAGACCTTGAACCTTCTCGGTTTGCAACCCCATGTCCTTTCCGAAAGCGAATTCACTGCTGTGCACACCGTTTGGCAAAAGATGATACAAGATGGGTTAGACCTTTACCTGTGAACCTTAAGGCGAAGTTTATGGGGCGCAAGTATCGGGTTCTTTTAATCGCCTCTCATCCCATTCAATATGCGGCACCTTTGTATCGGTTAATGGCGAAGCATCCTCAATTGGACATCCTCGTCGCTTATTGTAGTTTGCAGGGAGCGGAGAAAGGGGTTGACCCAGGGTTTGGGGTGGAGGTCGCTTGGGATGTTCCACTGTTAGAAGGCTATCCATGGGTGCATGTGCCCAACCGATCGCCCCGCCCCGGGATAGACAGGTTCTTTGGGCTTATTAACCCCGGGTTGTGGAAATTGGTGCGTCAAGGCAGGTTTGATTGTCTTATCGTCTATGGCTATGCCTACCTGAGTTTCTGGTTGGCTATCTTATCGGCAAAGAGTGCCCGCATCCCTTTGATTCTGGCAACTGATGCCACTTGCCTTGCCCCACGAGATGGACGGGGGTGGAAAATTCCCCTAAAACGCATCCTGTTGCCCCGCATCTATGGGCTTGCGGACATTGTCTGTGCCCCTTCAAGTGCAACCATAGAGTTCCTTCGTTCTCTTGGCATTCCTGAAGACTGCATCGTCCTCTGTCATTACACTGTGGATAATGACTACTTCGCTCAAGCCACTGCTAAAGTGAATCGCATTGAAGTTCGGCAACGCTGGAACATTCCAGACGATGCCGTTGTCATCTTGTTCTGCGGCAAATTAGTCCCATGGAAGCGCCCACAAGATGTGCTACGCGCCTTCGCTGCTATCAACCAACAGCCGCAAGTAATCAGCAATCCTGTTTACCTTATCTATGCTGGGGAAGGGATTCTGCGCCAGTCGCTGGAAATTGAGGCGAAGTCATTGGGAGTTACCGATCGCGTGCGGTTCTTGGGCTTTGTTAATCAATCGCGTCTACCGGAAGTTTATGCGGCTTCGGACTTATTAGTGTTACCTTCTGAGTATGAGGCCTGGGGATTAGTGGTTAACGAAGCGATGGTCTGCGGATTACCCGTCATAGTCAGTGATCGGGTGGGGGCGGAGCGTGACTTGGTGCGTCCTGGCGAGACGGGGGAGATTTATCCAGTGGGCAATGTGGCGGCTCTCTCTAGTATTCTCCGACGGCTTCTCGCCGACCCGACGCAGTTGAAACGCATGGGGGAAGCGGCACGGCGAAGGATGGAAACTTGGTCTTATCGGGAATGCATAGCAGGTTATGTAGAGGCAATAGAAAAGGCAGTGCATAGGGGAGGTGGGGGCAGGGAGACAAAATCAAAGCGAAAAGGAGAGGGGAAGAAGACATGAGTTTAAGGGATCTGCTCGTTAGGCTGGGACAAAGGTTGCCACCTTGGCTGCGTTGGAAGGTTGCAGCGTCCCCACTCTCTATCGTCATCCGCCGAGCGCTCAATTTATTGTCTCGGGAAGATTTGGTCATCGTTCCTTTGGGGGGGTCCTTTGCGAGGGCATAGGATGCGGCTGAACTGGAGGCACCACAAGGAGTATGTATTTGGCGTATATGAGCCAACAGTGGTAGAGGTTATCCAGCGTGTTGTGCAATCCGGTTGGGTTTGTGTGGATGTGGGTGCCCATATTGGCTACTTCACACTGCTCCTTGCCAAGCAGGTGGGAGCGAAGGGTAAGGTCATCGCTTTTGAACCCTTTCCGAGCAACTTCCAAACCCTTTGTGAGAATATCACTTTGAATGGATATCGCAATGTCGTCCTGGAAAATAAGGCGGTGATGGAGCATTCAGGTTTGGTATCACTGGAGCCTTACGGAGATGCTCTTTTACCATTTTCCACTTTTGCACACTTCGGCTCTGGAGGGATACCTGCGGTATCCTTGGACGACTATTTTGCGGCTTGTGAAGATAAGCCAAACTTTGTCAAGATTGATGTGGAAGGGATGGAGGCTGCAGTGCTGAGAGGTATGAAACGGGTTTTGTGTGAAGACCGCCCTATCATCGTGATGGAGCTCCATGCCTTTGACCAATATGGAGAAAACCATCCAGCGTTTGAGCCTCTAAAAGAAGCCGGCTACACAAGGATCTCGGCTCTGGGTAAGCGACGGAGAGAAATGCACATCTTGGCACAGCCAGCGTGATAGTTTTGAAGCAAAAAATACCATGACCCTTTTCTCGTTCAAGGTTCGGCTGTTCGCCTTTCTTGGAGCGGTTACTTTAGCAGGGTTCTTCAGCCGCTCACCGATCGTGCCCCTTGTCCTCTACTTCGGCTGGCTAATGGTGGAGGATTTGGTGCGTAAGTTGTGGGGCAACGATATGACCATCTATTTTGCTAAGTTCATCTTGATGCAACCGATCATCCTCAAGACACTAAAGGCATGGAGGAAAGAAAGAGATTTACTGCCTCGGATTGTGCGAGCACCATTGATGGTGTGGATAGGGGTTGTTTTGCTTAACTCTTTCAACCCAAACTTAGCCCATCCCTTAGAGTCCCTACTCGGAATCCACTCCGATTTGTTCTACCTCGTAATCTTTTTACCGGCTGGCTACTATTTGCTCCGCTCATTTCGGGAAGTAAACATCCTTTTCACCCTTCTGTGTGTCTTTACGATCTTTCCTACAATTATTGGCACTATGCAACAAACCATTACCCCAGCTTTGTGGAATGAACGCGTTTTAGAGGGCACGGAGTTGCGCCCGTTTTTGGATCGCGGGATTCATGTCTTGCGTGAAAGTTACTTTCAAGTCAACTCGGTTTTCGTTGACCCGGGGCGTTATGCTTCTTATGGGGCAATGATGCTGCTTGTCGGGGTAGGGACAGGGCTGCTATTTTCTAGAAGCCGAGTATATTCTTTTGTTGGCTGGTCGGCCTTCGGGATGTCGGCAATTAACATCCTCTTAAGTGGTGTTCGGCGAACAATGGTTACCGCTGTTGCGACGATCTTAGCATTTATTTTGTTAAGCGCTTGGACGAAAAGAGGTGTTGGGAGAGCGACCCGTTTAGGGATACTCTTGGTCAAGCGATTGCCCCTCGTGGCAGGAGTTTTCGCTCTCTTGTATGCTGTGGCTGCTCAGCCGATTGAGAAGGGGATTAGATATTTTTCCAGCACTCTGTTTGGGACAGAGACGATGCAGTCTGAGGTATCATCGCGCTTGCCTGGCTATGTAAGCCAGTTAAGCCTGATCCCTAAGTTTGGTCTTTTAGGACAAGGAACAGGGAGCGCTTCTTTAGGGAAGCAATACCTTCAGACAAGACTAGGGCTTTCTACAACGCCATATGTAAGCGAAAACGGATTTACGGACAAGGCCTCTGCCTATGGTATCTTAGGATTAACGGTTTGGGTTTGGCTTTTGGGAGCGATACTGATAGCGTTGTGGGATGCCCGAAAGAATGCCCCTGACCCCCAACGCAAGGCATTTGTTACCCTGATTTTCAGTTGGTCAGCATTTTTCTTCACCATCACTCAACTTTGGGGGTCTCAGATCATTCAGGACTATCTTAACCAGTCCTTTTATTGGTTGCTGATTGGGGTTGCCCTGTCCTGCCCACAGTGGGCATCGCATCAACCTTTGAAGATGGTGCAATTAAGAAAAGCAGTGGATGGCAATTTGCGGTGGTCGGAGGGATTGGGACAATGAGAATTCTTCTGAACATAACGCCCAGTGAATTAAAAGAAACCAGCGGTGATATGTCTTATCTGCGAGACCTCCTTGCGCTGAGGGTGGGCGACCTTCAATATGAGACGCTCAACGACACGCCCACCCCTTTACGCACCGTGAGAAAGGTGTTCTGGCATTTGGGGCGATGGTGGGTGCCTCAACCTTTGCGCCGTTCCCTTTTTATCGCTTCTCAAAGGAATTTCGTCTCGCCATCTATGATGGCAGGGAAAATGGCGGATGTTTTTCACACCCATCTCCTGCTCCCTTGGAATGTAGCAACTTTGCGGCGCCGTTATCCCATCGCCTTCAGTTCAGCGGGCATAAGCCCACCATGGTATTACCGATACATCGGGCGTGGGCTTTACGAAGATGTCGTGGCCTATTACAACCTCGTAGGCAAGATGGTAGATGTCATCATCGTCTGGACAAATTCTTGCGCCCGCCGGCTTATGGAAGAATGCCCCCGCATTCAAGCGGTAGTGCGTGTCGTCCCACCCTTCTACCGAACGGGGTCATCAGACCAACCTTCCTTCCCTAAAACAAACCCCATCACACGCTTTTTATTCGTGGGGAAGGAGCCAATTCGTAAGGGATTGGCAGAAACGGTAGAAGCGTTCCTTCATGTCGCAAGGGTCAAAAGGGATGTGGAACTTATCGTCGTCAGTCGCGATGTCCCATCCCATCACGGTGGCTGACTTGGTGCGGACGGTGATAGATGTTTCGGGCAAGACCTTGCGCGTCCACTATGTGCCTGGTCCAGTAGGGGTGCGAGCCAGGAACTTTAGCAAGGAGCGCATCAAATCTATTGGTTGGCAGGCGAAGGTTTCTTTGCGGGAAGGCATCGCCCGCACCTATGCTTGGATTTGGGCACAACTTGCTAAGCAAGGACGTGCTCAGCCTCCAGTGCCTCTTAGGGTTGAACAATGGTTAAAATAACACAAGTTGCTACCCAGTTAGGGTCACAATTTGTCCAAGGTAGGGGTGGAACCCACTGATCATCTAAGGCAGTGGGTTGGCTACCTATCACGCCGCCATCAAACGATGGGGCTTGCATGATCGTGTCCTCTTTCTTCCGCCAAGACAGGATGTGGAATTTTATTATGCAGCAGCCGATGCCTATGTTGGACCTTCCCTTGAGGATGCTTTTTCCTTGCCGCCCCTTGAAGGGATGGCATGCGGTTTGCCCGTCATTGTCAGTCGTCATTCCGGCGTGAGCGAAATCATCACCCACGGTGTGGACGGATTTATCCTGAAAGATCCACAAGATGCTGAAGAACTCGCTCGCCTGATCCGCTTCCTTTACGAGAACTCAGACCTGCGCCACCACATGGGTGAAAACGCCTCCCAAACTGCCAAACAATACACATGGAAAAAGCATACTCAGAAGATGCATGAGACTTTTCTGCTTGCGGCAAAGGACAAAGGACAAAGAGAGGTCATGGATAGAAAATGAAAATCCTTGTATTGTCACCATCTGCGAAAAAACGAGGTGGAGTGCAGCGATATTCATCATGTTTTGTCCGTGCCTTGCGAGAATTGCTGGGCGAAGACAAGGTGTGTATGTTGGAAGTGTCAGAATGCGCAGGGCAAGATGGCTTAAAGCGGTTGCCAGCGAAAGCGAAAGTGCGGTTTGCGTTTCAAGCCTTACTGACTGCGTGTTCTTGGCGTGCCGATGTAATGATAGCGACCCATGTTGGTTTGGCACCGCTGGCTTGGTTAGTAAGCAAATTGCTTCGCTGTCCCTATTGGATCGTTGCGCATGGCATTGAGGTTTGGGGGAGCCTAACGAGATGGAAACGAGTAGCCTTACGCCGAGCCGACAAGGTTTTGAGTGTCAGTGCCTTTACCCGCCAACGCCTCGTGCAGCGCCATCAAGTGCCAATGGAGCGAACTGTGGTTTTACCGAACACTTTGGATGCTGCCCTTTTGAACATCGCCCCTGATGGCAAAAGGGTCAAAAGGCAGTTAGAGGATCGCCGTGCTATTCTGACCGTCGGGCGGCTGGCGGCATCAGAGCGTTACAAGGGACATGACATCGTTCTTCAAGCGATGCCGAAAGTGCTAAAGAAGGTGCCGAAGGCTTGTTACCTTATCGTCGGTGACGGGGATGACCGAGGGCGGTTAGAGGCATTGGCGGAGCAATTAGGTGTCCAAGAACAAACCCACTTCTTCGGTGCTGTGAACGATGCAGAGTTGGTCGCTTGCTATCAGATGTGTGATGTTTTTGCGATGCCGGCACGAACCATTTTGGACGATGAAGATCCCAAAGGTGAGGGCTTTGGCATCGTGTTTCTGGAGGCAATGGCGTTCGGTAAGCCAGTGATCAGTCCGAATTACGGCGCACCGACGGAGTTCATCCGACACGGCGAGCACGGTTTTTTGGTGAACCCCGACGATCCCAACGAGGTTGCCGAAGCCATCATTACTTTGCTTACCCAACCCGACCTTGCCTTCCAAATGGGCGAAACTGCCCGCCAATGGGTCTTGAGCGAGTTCTCCTACGAGAGGTTTAAGGAAAGGTTGCTGGAAATTTTGCTGAAGGAGCCGATATGCGCATCTTGAAAGTGACCCAATCCTACGAACCATTTTGGGATAAAGGCGGACCTGCCATTAAGGTGCCTGCCATTGCCAAGCGGTTAGCGCGGCAGGGGCATTGGGTTACGGTGCTGACGGCGGATTATGGGTTGCAAAGGGCAGAGGACAAAGAGCAAATCGTTGGGGCTGATGGTGAGAGGGCTGAGGTGATTTATCTTCGGACAATTGCCCGTTATCGGGCGATTACGGTCAATCCCGGCGTTATCCCGTTTTGTCTTTGGCGTTTGGGAAATTTTGACATCGTGCACATTTATGGCTTATATGACTTGCTCGGTCCGACAGTTGCCTTTTTTTGCCGTCGCTTCGGCATACCGTATGTTGTGGAGCCGATGGGGATGTTTCGCCCGATTGTCCGCAATGTGCGGCTGAAGCACCTCTATCTTGCCCTTTGGGGAAGACGGTTGGTTTTGAACGCTGATGCTGTCATTGCCACCTCAGAGCAGGAACGGCAGGAACTGATAGAAGACGGTGTCCCTGAAGAGAAGGTCGTCCTGCGGCGCAACGGTATAGAGATACCTGACCGATTGCCAGATTACGGCGCTTTTCGGAAACGATGGCATATTCCATCCGACGCAAAAGTCGTGCTTTTTTTGGGACGATTGGTGCCTATAAAGAGTCCTGACATGCTCATGGACGCCTTCGCCAGTTGCTTGAAGAAAGAAGGCAACGCGAAAGCGTGGCTCCTTGTCCTTGCTGGTCCCGACGAGAGGGACGGGTATCGGGAATACCTTCAGGCGTATGGCGCAAAGTTGGGCATCAAAGATCGGGTGTTATTTGTAGGTCCACTGTATGGGGAAGAGAAGTGGGCAGCCTTGCAGGATGCCGATGTCTTCGTCCTTCCGTCCCAACACGAAAACTTTGGTAACGCAGTGGCGGAAGCCGTCGCCGCCAACACACCTGTTATCGTCACCGACCGTTGCGGCATCGCGCCAATGGTGCACGACCAAGCCGGTTTGGTCGTGCCTTATGACCGAGAAGCGCTCACAGAGGCACTGTGGCGACTACTGACAGACGAAGCCCTACACCGACGCTTGCGTCAAGGCTGCCGAAAGGTTGCTGAAGCCCTTTCATGGGATGAACCGGTGGCACAAATGGTGCGGCTTTACGAGGCATTGAGAGGGGTTCGGCGATGAAATTATCGGTCATTATCCCCTGCTACAACGAACGCCCTTACATTGAACGGGTGCTTCAACGAGTCGTCATGGCTCTTCCGCAAGTGGAGAAGGAAGTCATTGTCGTGGATGACGGTTCTACCGATGGAACCCGCGAATGGCTTATGGAAACCTTTGGTGTCACCAATCCTCACCCTATCTTCATTACTTGGGCGGAAGAAACAGGGTGGCAAGTGCAATCCCTGCCCTTGAGGAAGGGGCAAGAGAAACAAGGAGACGGGGCGTCGGCGCCCCGACCTTGCACCCTTCGGGTGATTTTCCACGAGCGCAATAGAGGGAAAGGGGCGGCGCTGCGAACAGGCTTTGCCGCTGCGACGGGAGATGTTTTGGTCATTCAAGACGCCGACTTGGAATACGACCCAAGAGACTGGGAAGAGATGTGGCAATTGATCGCAGACGGTTATGCCGATGTCGTCTATGGCTCACGCTTTTACGGTAAGCCCCACAGAGCGCTTTACTATCATCACTTTTTCGGCAACAAAATCATTTCCAACCTCGTCAACCTGCTCTGCGATATGACCTTAAGCGACATTGAAGTCTGCTACAAGATGTTTCGGAGAGAGGTCTTGGAGAGCATTACGCTAACTTGTGACGATTTCGGCTTTGAAGTGGAGTTCACGGTAAAGGTCGCCAAACAAAAGCGTTGGCGGATTTACGAGGTAGGTATCCGTTACTATGGGCGAACCTATACTGAGGGCAAGAAAATCAACTGGAAAGATGGATTAAAGGCGCTTTGGTATATCGTAAAGTTTTGGGCAAAAGGGTGAGAGCACCTTGAAGGCGGTAGAGGACTTCTATGAGGGTTCAGAGTTAGAGGGATTACGCTTCGCCACTAATTACTATCGTTGGCTCTACGAGGAATTTCGCCCCTATCTGCGAGGTCGTTGCTTAGAAATAGGGGCTGGGACGGGGACTTTTTCTAAGTTCCTCCTAAGTTCCTCCGTTGAAACCTTATGGTGCCTTGAACCAGCAGCGAACCTTCTCCCCTTGTTGCGGTCGGAGGTCTCAAAGAGTGGTAAACCTGTCAAGGTCATTCAAGCCACGCTGGCACAGTTTGTTGCCTCGGCGCCTGAGCCCTTTGATTGCCTCGTTTGTGTCAATGTTTTGGAGCACATTGAAAAGGACGAGGAAGCGATGAGGCAAATGCATGATTTGTTAAAAGGTGGGGGACATCTTTGTCTCTTCGTTCCTGCCCTCCCTTGGCTGTATGGGAGTTTAGATGTCCAATTGGTCACTATCGCCGTTATACGAAACGCCGCCTTGAAGAGTTGGCGAGGCAGGCTGGCTTTGCTATAGAGAAGTTGCGCTTCTTCAACCTATTGGGCGTTATCACCTGGTTTTTGATGGGGAAAATTTTGCGCTGGCGAACTTGGAGCGCAACACCGGTGGCGGCTTATGACCGACTCATCATCCCTTTCCTGCGTCGGTTGGAGCAACACTTTTCACCTCCCTTGGGACAAAGTCTGTTGATGGTGGTGCGTCGTGAACCCTGAACGGTGTTGGCTTTTCATCCTTCTTCTCCTGACCCTCCCTCTCGTCACCCCTTACCTGCGGGGAGATGGGATCGGTTACTACGCCTACATCGCCTCATTGGTTATTGACCACGACCTTTACTTTGAGGATGAGTATCGCCACGCCGACCCGTTGCATTACCGCAACTACTTTGATGCGCAAGGGCGGTTGAAGCCTCACCTTTACACCCCCACGGGGTTCGTGGAAAACCAATTTTCCGTCGGTCCGTCGCTTTTGTGGGCGCCCTTTTTCCTGACTGCCCATGCCTTCACTTCCCTCTACAACGCCTTTCCTTTCCCCCACACCCCCATCCCGCAAGACGGTTTCTCCTTGCCTTACCGTTACCTTTGCGCACTGGGCACTGCCCTTTATGGTTTTCTGGGCTTGCTCTTTGCGTTCTCGGTGGCAAGGCAACTTTTTGACGAGTGGGTCGCCTTTTGGGCGACTTTGGGACTCTGGTTCGCTTCGGGGTTGCCCGTTTACATGTATTTCCTGCCGTTCATGTCCCACGCCCATTCCGCCTTCGCTTGCAGCCTTTTGATCTGGTTCTGGTGGCGCACTTATCACCAACGGGTGACCGCCGATGACTTGACCACCTCCTGCCTTCGGTCGTGGCTTTTTCTTGGGCTGCTTGGCGGCTTGGCGTTCATCACCTACTATCCCAACTTGCTCGTGAGCCTTTTTGCCGTCGCTGACCTTGCTGAAGTGGCGCACCGTGCCCGATTACGCCCTTGGCGCTCCGCCCTCGCTTCTGTCGCCATTCCGACAGCGATTTGGGTTTTCGGTCTTTTCCTTGGCTGGCTTCCTTTGGGGTTGGTCAAGTGGGTAATTTACGGCTCTCCTTTTCAGTTGGGTTATAGGAAGTCTTGGTGGTTTTTTGACCCCCGCCTTTGGCAAGTGCTCTTCTCGTCAGAGCATGGGCTTTTCAGTTGGACGCCTATCCTCTTGCTGGCGTGCCTCGGGTTCATCCCGCTCATCCGCCGTCATCCCGCTTTGGGCTGGCGGTCTCTCTCAACCTTCCTCGTTTTCTGGTATGTCATCGCCAGTTACAACGACTGGCATGGGCAATCGTCCTATAGCAACCGTTTCTTCCTTTCTTTGACGCCTCTTTTCGTTTATGGCTTAGCGGCGCTATTAGCGATGGTGCGGGAACGCCTCAATGCAACGGCGTTTCGCTTTGTCCCTGTCCTCATTGCCCTCCTTGCCCTTTGGAACATCGGTTTCATCTTCCAGTGGGGCACGGGGTTGATCAACAAGCGGGGACCGATTTCATGGGCAAAGATGATTCGCCAGCAATTGACGGTCGTCCCAAAAGAGATGCCCCGCACTGCCTTCCTGCTCGTTACCGACCGCCAAAGGTTGCTGAAAGAGATAGAGCGGCGAGATATGGAAGAGGCACGCCACTATCGCATCCGACGGTGAAAGGGTTATGTGCGGGATCGCTGGGATAATCAGCACCCACCCGCAGACCGCCACATCCCTTTGGCGGATGTTGAAGCGGATGCATCATCGCGGTCCTGATGAGGGTGGTTTGTGGGGAGAGGGAATTGGGTTGATGTCTTGTCCCGATGAGTTTTCGCCTGCCTCCTTGCCCGCCAAAAGTCGGGTTTGGTTGGGGAACCGCCGATTGCGCATCCTTGACTTGTCGCCGGCGGGACGACAACCGATGAGCAACGAAGACGGAAGCCTCTGGGTCGTCTTCAATGGGGAGGTCGTTAACTTCCTTTCCCTGCGCCAAGCCCTCCAAGCGAAAGGGCACCGCTTTCGCTCTCGCACCGATACAGAAGTCCTCCTTCATGCCTACGAAGAGTGGGGCGAAAGGTTTGTGGAGCGATTGCGAGGGATGTTTGCCTTAGCCCTCTGGGATGGGCGTTCGGGAAGGGATGAGGGACGATTATTGTTGGCACGCGACCCCTTGGGCATTAAGCCCCTCTACCTTTGGGTTGACCGAGGGCAAGGGAGCAAGGAAAGCAAGGGAGATGAGATTGCTTTTACATTGCTTTTTGCTTCCGAAATTCGGGCGTTGCTGGCAAGCGGCTTGGTCACCCCTCATTTGAGCGACGCTGGTTTGTGGAGTTACCTTTGCTTTGGTTCCGTCCAAGAGCCTTTCACCATCCTTGAAGGCGTCAGGGCGTTACCACCGGGCACTTTGCTCGTCGCCACCTTAACCCCTGACGAACTGCAAATCACCTATCGCCCCTATGCCCGCTTGCAACCGTCCGTTGAAGGGAAAGAGGGATGGGCTGATAAACCTGCTACCCTTAAGGCGTTGCGGGATTTGTTGGTGGAGACGATAAGGGAATGGTTGGTCAGCGATGTGCCCTTAGGCATTTTTCTTAGTGGCGGCATTGATTCGGCTTCCGTGCTCTCCCTTGCCCGTAAGGCGTTGGGAGACAAAGCACCCTTGCACACCTTTACCATCGCTTTCCGTGAAGAAGCCTTCAACGAAGCCCCTTGGGCACGCCAAGTGGCTCAAAAATTCGGCGCAGAGCATAAAGAAGTTTTAGTGACCCCTGAAGAGGTGTTGGCTTGCCTCCCCGAGGCTCTTAGGGCAATGGATCAGCCGACGATGGATGGCATTAACACCTACTTCGTTTCGGCAGAGTCAAAGAAATCGGGTTTGACGGTCGCCCTTTCAGGGTTAGGTGGGGATGAAGTGTTTGCTGGTTACAGCACTTTTCAATCTGTCCCGCGTCTTTGGCGATGGCAAAAGTGGCGCTCAGTGCCCCTCGTCCCGAAAGGGGCTGAGGTGCTTGCCTCCCTTTTGCCTGTCCCGCCCGACACCAAAGCAAAGTTGCGGTCATGGCTCAAAGGGGAAAGTTATCTGCCCGATGATTTGGCTGTTCCTTGTTCGGCTTACCTGTTTGCCCGTGCCCTTTTTGCCCCAGAAGCGGTGAGGGAGTTGTTCCCAGCCAGTGACGGCTTGGACTTGAGCCTCTGGCACGAACGGGTGGCAGAAGTGTGGGCGGAGGCGGAAGGCTTTGAAGAACTGGGCAAAGTGTCGGTGTTGGAGTTGCGCCATTACTTGCTCAACACCCTGCTGCGCGACACCGACAGCATGAGCATGGCGCATTCGTTGGAGGTGCGCCCACCCTTGTTGGACATTGCCATCGTCCGCACTGTCCTGTCCCTGCCCAATGATTGGAAGCAAGACGGTAAAACGCCAAAGGCGTTATTGGTGGAAGCGGTCGGGGATTTGCCCTCCCCTATCGTCTTTCGGCGCAAGACAACTTTCACCTTCCCTTGGGCAATTTGGTTGCGAGGAGCATTGCGCCCTATGACTGAGCGAGCCTTAATGACATTGCCCGACTTCATCAGCAATTTGCGCCCTGAAAGGGTGCGGGCGGTCTGGCAAAACTTTCGGGACGGCAAAACCTCTTGGTCGCGGGTCTGGGCGTTGGCGGTGCTTTCCTTTTGGTTGCAAGAGAACGAGGTGACAAGGAGGTGAAAGTGGTTGAAAAGCCAACAGGTTTTTTTTCGCAACCCTTTCGGACTTTTGTGTGTCGTCGCGTTGGTAATGGCGCTCTTTACCCAAATTCGGTGCTCCGTCCGATGGTCTTATCTTCGGGGATTTGCCGAATCCATCGTTCCATTGGATGGTGCGCCTCCTGAGAAGGTGGAAGCGCTCCTTCGCTATTTCCGCCATCACCCGCCTCGTTTGAAGACTGACCCGAACAAGTGGCGTGAAGAGCCTGAGGCAACAGAAGTGCTGCGCCATGAGGAGTTGCTTCGCACCTGTGGGAGTTCTGCCGTTGCTTTTGTCTTTTTGGCGTCTTCCCTTGATATTCCTGCCAGGTCGTTGTTGCTTTTGAACGAACGGGGTGTTGTCCGACATGTCGCTGCTGAAGTGTGGTTAGATGGGCGTTGGGTCGTTGTAGACCCTGTCTTTGGGATGGCGATGAAGGATAAGGGGGGGCGTTGGCTGAGCAAAGAAGAACTGAAAAACCCTGAAAGCCTTCGTTCAGCGACCCGCAATATCCCTTACCCGTACACTTTTGACCGAACGGCTTACATTAACTGGCGGAAATTGCCCTTAGTCGGGGAAAGGATAGGAAGGTGGCTTCGCCGTCATGGTTTAGAGGAGCGGTTGGGACGACCTTTGTGGCTGGATAGCCCTGACCTTGCCCGCTTCTATTTCTGGTTAGGTCTCAGTTGCCTCAGTGGAGGTTTGTTTCTCCGCCAATATATTCGCCGACGAGAAAAAGGGGCGTGACGGCAATGATTGTCTTGGGCATCAACGCTTATCATGGGGACGCTTCAGCAGCCATCCTTGTGGATGGGGAACTGGTGGCAGCCGTTGAGGAGGAGCGGTTCACTCGCGTCAAGCACACCGCTGGCTTTCCTGCCCATGCCGTCCGCTATTGCCTTCAAGCGGCGGGCGTGACCATCCAAGAAGTAGACCACATCGCCATTCCTCGTAACCCAAGGGCTCGGTTAGTTCAGAAGGTGCTTTATGCCGTCAAACTGCCGCGATTTGCCTTGGAGCGGGTGCGAGTTCTGGGGCATTTTGGGCGCATCAAGGAAGCCTTAGCGCAGGCATTAGAAGTTGACCCGAAAGCCATCAAAGCCACTTTCCATCGGGTGGAGCATCACTTAGCCCACCTTGCCAGTTCCTTCTTCGTTTCGCCCTTTGAGCGGGCAGCGGTTTTGTCGCTGGACGGTTTGGGTGACTTTGCCAGCGGGATGTGGGGCATCGGCGAGGGCAACCGCATCACAGTGTGGGGGAGTGTCCCTTTCCCTCACTCCGTCGGCATGTATTACACTGCCGTCACCCAATTCCTCGGCTTTTGGAAATACGGCGATGAATACAAGGTCATGGGCTTGTCGGCTTACGGCGAACCTGAATTCCTTGAAGAGTTTCGGCAGATGCTGCGGGTCAACGACGGGATGGGTTATGAGATGGATTTGCGCTACTTCCGCCACCATACAGACGGACCGACGATGACTTGGGAAGCAGGCGAGCCACAATTGGGGCAACTTTTCTCCGAGGAGTTTGTGCGCCGCTTCGGCGATCCCCACCCGCCCCGAACACCTGTTGGGCGACGGGAAGAAAACTTGGCAGCCTCCCTTCAAGCCCGCTTGGAAGAAGTCGTCCTTCATCAAATTAATGCCCTTTATCGCCTCGTGGCAGAACGAACGAAGCAGCCGACAAACGCGTTGGCTTACGCAGGCGGCGTCGCTTTCAACTGCGTCGCCAACGGAAAAGTCTTTGACGCTACACCTTTTGAGCACCTTTACATCCAGCCCGCCGCAGGCGATGCGGGGTTGGCAATCGGGGCTGCCTTTTATGTCTGGCACCAAGTGCTGGGTTACCCCCGCAAGTTCGTCATGGAGCACGCCTATTGGGGTCCCGAGTTTTCCGACGCCGACATCCGACGGGCACTGGAGCGGCACGGATTGGCTTATCGGCAACTGGACAGGGAAACTTTGGTGCGAGAGACTGCCCAACGGATCGCCCAAGGGAAAGTTGTCGGTTGGTTTCAGGGACGAATGGAGTGGGGACCGAGGGCGTTGGGCAACCGCAGCATCGTCGTTGATCCCCGCCGACCTGAGATGAAAGACATCCTCAACAAGCGAGTGAAGCACCGTGAGCCTTTCCGCCCCTTCGCCCCATCGGTGCTGGAAGAATACACGGGCGAATACTATGAGCACAGTTACCCTTCCCCCTTCATGTTGTTGGCTTACAAAGTCCGTCCCGAAAAGCGCGACGAAATCCCTGCACCGACCCATGTGGACGGAACGGGCAGACTGCAAACGGTCAGCCAAAAGACCAACCCACTTTATTGGCAACTCATTGACGCGTTCCGTCAATTGACCGGCGTCCCCGTCGTCCTGAACACCAGTTTCAACGAAAACGAACCCATCGTCTGCACCCCCGACGAAGCCATTGACTGCTTCCTGCGCACCCACATGGATGTCTTAGCCATCGGGTGTTTCCTTGTAGAACGGGCATGAGAAGCGCCGCTATAATCCTTGCTGGTGAACGGCGATGGAGAAGAGTTGCTAAGTTTTTTGGCAAAAGAATTGCCTCGTTTCCTTCGGGAGCATCCCGAAGCCCGCTATGAATTGATGGGCTTGCTGGCGGAAGTCTTTGCCCGACGAGATGAGTTCCAAGAGATTTTGTCGCTGCTGCGGGAAGTCATCCAGAGGCAGGAAGAACATAGCCATGTCCCACGCAACCACAGTTTCGTCCTTGAGGAGCACACAAGTGCCATTCGTCGCCTGATGGAGCAGCAGCAACGGCTTATGGAAGAAGTCGTTCGGATGGGACGAACCCTTTCTGCTGTCGGCGCTCGCTGGGGCTACTTAGCGGAAGAAGCCTTCCGTGAAGGATTGGTTGCCATTGTCAAAGAGCAGTTAGGGTGGAAAGTAGAGAAGTGGAGACATTGGGACGAAGAGGGGTTTGTTTTTGGTCATCCCGATTGGGTGGAGGCAGATGTCGCCATCCACGACGGTAAGCACATTCTCATCCAAGTTGTGGCGAGCGCTACAAGGGGGGGGACATCACTGCGTTCTATCGGATAGGGCAACTTTATAAGAGGTTGAAAGGGGGTCAAGCCGCACTTGATTTATGTTGCCGTCTTCCTTGATGAGCGGGCAAAAGAATTGGCGCAACAATTAGGCGTTGAGGTCAGGACAGCGTAAGGGAGGCTTATCGGATGCATTGGTTGGTGCGATTGGGGCAACGATTACCGCCTTCGTGGCGTCTTTTCCTTGCTCAATCGCCTTTCGCCCCCCTTCTCCGCCGCTACTTCAATCGCCTCAAAAAGGAGCGAATAGTGACCGTTGTGTTAGCACCGCCATTAGAAGGACACCGCATGCGATTGGATTGGCAGTTGTATAAAGCCTTCGTCTTCGGCACTTACGAACCCGATGTCGTCACCGCCATCCAACAAAACCTGCACACTAGCATGGTCGCCGTTGACTGCGGCGCTCACATCGGCTATCACACACTCCTCATGGCGAAAAGGGTCGGCAAGGCAGGAAGGGTTTATGCTTTTGAGCCGCTTCCTGAGAACTTCTCGGTTCTTTGCGAAAATGTTCGTCTCAACGGCTATGAAGGAATTGTTGTGGCGGAGAACAAAGCGGTCGGAGCCCAAACGGGACGCCAACGCTTCCGTCGGGGTCAATGGCGCCCTGACGACCTTGATCCCCTCACCTCTGTCTCCTGTCTTGACCCTCAAGGCGATTTAGAAGTGGAAGTCGTGGCGTTGGACGATTATTTCGCCGATAGGCGCGTGGATTTCCTCAAGATAGATGTGGAGGGGGCAGAGGGAATGGTGCTGGAAGGGGCGCAAAAATTGCTGAAGCGTTGGACGCCTATTTTGCTCATCAGCGTGCATGGCTTTACACCGACCCATCCTGTGCTGATGATGTTGAAAGAGATGGATTATCAGTGGAAGGCATTGAACGAGTGGGGTGCGGAGCGGCATGTTTTGGCGTGGGCAAAAGGGAAAGAGCATGAGACAGAAGCGGGTGCTGGTGATCAACCAATACTTTCCCCCTGACACGGCAGCGACGGCGAAGATGGTCGCCCAATTGGTGGCTTATCTGAGCCGTCAATTTGCCGTCACCGTCCTTGCAGGTCGTCCCTCTTACAACCCGACGGAGCGCCATCCCTTTTACCTCTGGCGCCGGGAGCGATGGGGTGCGGTGGTCGTGGAACGGGTCGGCTCCACTGCCTTGCCCCGTCACCGGATGCGCTGGCGGTTGAGCAATTACTTGACTTACCTCGCTTTCGCTCTCCCAAGGGCGCTTGCTCTTCCTGCCGACATCATTATCGCAATGACTGACCCTCCATTAACCTGCCTTCTCGGTGCCTTTGTTGCCCGATGGCGAAAGTTGCCCTTCATTTACAACATCCGTGACCTACACCCTGACATGGCGATAGCAGCAGGGCTCTTGCCACCTTGTCGGTGGACGGAAAGTTGGGAGCGGTTACATCGGTGGGCAATGAGGCAAGCCGATTGGATTGTTGTGTTGGGAGAGGACATGAAGGAACGGGTGATAGCGAAAGGCGTGCCTCCACAAAAAATTGTCGTCGTTCGGGATGGCACTTTTATCCCTTCTTCTCTTCCGCCTCCTGACCACCCTATTGCCCAAGAGTTGCGCAAAGGTTTCCCTTTCGTAGCGATGCATGCGGGCAACCTCGGTTTCTACGGGGCTTGGGAGACCCTTATTGCAGCCGCCCGACAAGTAAAGGACGAAGGCATTGGGCTCATCTTCATCGGTGATGGGGCGTGCAAAACGAGGTTATGCGCTTTAATAGATGGCAACCCGAATGTGTTGGTTTTACCTTTCCGCCCGCCCAAAGAAGTGCCTTTTGTCCTCGCCGCTCCCGACCTTCACATCGTCACCGTCAAGCGGGGCATGGAGGGATTGGTCGTTCCCAGCAAACTGTATCCCATCTTGGCGGCAGGAAAGCCCGTCTTGGTCGTGGCGCCCGAAAACAGTGACCCCGCTCGCATCGTGCAACGGGCAGGTTGCGGGTTGATCGCTGACCCCGATGACCCGGCAACGGTCATAGCGATGTTGCGGTGGGCTCGGCAAAATCCTGATGCCTTGCAAGAGATGGGGCAACGAGCGAGAGAAATTGCCCCCGAATTCTCTGCTGACCGACAATGCCAAAAATTTTCCGAATTGATCGCTCAAACTATCGCTTGAAGGAGGGACGGAGGATGCGCAAAGTTGTGGTGACGGGTGCAGGTGGGTTTATCGGACACCACCTCGTCAAACACTTGAAGAAGTTGGGGCATTGGGTTCGGGGCGTGGATATTAAGCCACCCGAATATGAGAAAAGTTGGGCAGACGAATTCATCGTCACTGACCTTCGCTTTTTTGAAAATTGCATGCGTGCCGTCACGGGCATTCAAGATGTCTACCACCTTGCCGCTGATATGGGGGGCATCGGTTATATCACCAGCAACCACGCCAACCTTACCCGCAACAACATCCTCATTGATTCCCACATGGTGGAAGCGGCTCGGTTGGCAGGTGCGGAGCGCTTCCTTTACACCAGTTCTGCCTGTGTCTATCCTGCCCACCTTCAAAACACCCCAGAAGTCGGCGGGCTTCGGGAGGAGGACGCCATCCCTGCCGACCCCGAAAAGGGTTACGGTTGGGAGAAGTTGTTCGCCGAGCAACTCATCACTTACTACCACGAAGAATTTGGCTTAGATGTTCGCCTCGTTCGCTTCCACAACATTTACGGACCGCTGGGCACTTATGAGGGGGGAAAGGAGAAAGCCCCCGCTGCCATCATGCGTAAGGTGGCGGAAGCCGAAGACGGCGGCGAAATTGAAGTTTGGGGCGATGGCAAGCAAACCCGCAGTTTTTGCTACATTGACGATTGCGTGGAGGGACTGGTGCGCATCATGGATTCAGGCTACACCAAGCCCATCAACTTAGGGACGGAAGAATTGGTGACGATTGACGAACTGGTGGACATCGTGTGCGAGGTGGCGGGCAAGCGGTTGCGCAAGCGCTACAACCTATCAGCACCCCAAGGCGTTCGGGGGCGCAACAGCGATAACAGCAAACTGCGAACTCTTTTGGGTTGGGAGCCGCAAATTTCCCTGCGGGAAGGCATCCGCCGCACCTATCCTTGGATTTGGGCACAGTTAGCAAAACAAGGGCGGGCTAAGCCCCCTGTGCCCGAAGGCGCAGAGGCTTACCTTGACGAAGGAGTTGCCTTGCAACCATCCCAACGGTGAGGAAAGCCATGTCCTTTCGCACGATCGGTATTTTGGGTTTGGGACATGTAGGATTGCCGACGGCGGTTGGGTTGGCAGAACTTGGTTGGCAGGTCATCGGCACCGACAACGATGCCCAAAAGGTCGCCTTAATCGCTCAGGGCAAAAGCCCTTTCTATGAACCTGACTTGGAACCGCTCCTGCAAAAGAACTTGGCGGAGGGAAGGTTGTGGGTGACCGCCGATGTCGGCGAAGCCGTTCGGGCATCCGACATCTTGTTCATCTGCGTCGGCACGCCCCAACGCCCCGATGGCTCCGCCGACTTATCTCAAGTGGAGGCGGTCATCCGCACCGTCGCCGAAAACCTTAATGGCTACAAACTCATCGTGGAAAAGAGCACCGTCCCTGTCCAGACAGCCCAATGGATCAAGCGAACCCTTCAGCGTTATGCCAACACGGACGCTGCCTTTGATGTCGCCTCCAATCCCGAATTTTTGCGGGAAGGGACGGCGATGCGAGATTTCTTTCACCCCGACCGCATCGTGATTGGCGTGGAAAGCGAACGGGCGAAGGAGTGGCTGATGACCCTTTATCGCCCCCTTCATGCTCCTATCCTCGTCACCGATCCCAATACCGCTGAAGTCATCAAACACGCCGCTAACTCCTTCCTTGCCCTCAAAATCTCCTTCATCAACATGGTCGCCGATTTGTGTGAGGCGACAGGTGCCGATGTCGCCAAAGTAGCCGAGGGCATCGGGCTTGACCCACGCATCGGTCCGCATTTTTTGCAAGCAGGGATCGGCTTTGGTGGGTATTGTTTGCCCAAAGACCTCAAAGCCTTCATCCGCATCGCTGAAGAGCATAAGGTGGATTTTTCGCTCCTCAAGGAAGTGGAACGCATCAATGAGGAGCGCCTTGACAGGTTCATCCGCAAAGTTCGGCAAGCGCTGTGGGTGCTGAAGGACAAGGTGTTGGCAATTTGGGGGCTGGCTTTCAAATCCAACACCGACGACATTCGGGAAGCACCCAGCATCAAAATCGTTCAGCGGTTATTGGACGAAGGGGCATGCCTACGCCTTTACGACCCAGCGGCGATGGACAACTTTCGCCGCCTTTTTCCTGAAGAGCCGCCCAAGGTGCGCTATTGTGCCTCAGCGGAAGAAGCGGCGGAAGGTGCTCATGCGATTTTGCTGCTAACCGAATGGGAACGGTTTCGGCAAGTCAACTGGGATGAACTTCGGCGAGTCGTGGCGCTGCCCATCGTCGTGGACGGTCGCAATTTCTTAGACCCTGTCACCCTGCAACAAGCGGGCTTTGAATGGCATGGAATGGGGCGTCCCTCTGTCTATCCTTGCGGTGAATGACCATGCGAAAAGACAAAGTGCGGTGCGGATTACTCGGTTGCGGGGCGATGGGCAAAAGTTTGGCTACCCAATTAGTCGCCATAGAACAAGCCGAGTTAGTGTTGGTCTGCGACACCCAACCCGAGCCTGCTAAGGCGCTCAGTGAAGAGTTGGGTGTCCCGATGACCACCGACCCGCAAGGGCTTTTCGCCCGTGACGATGTGGATGCCGTCCTCATCGCCACGCCTGGCTTCACCCACGCCGACCTGACCGTGATGGCGGCGCAAGGGGGCAAGCATGTCTTCTGCGAGAAACCGATGGCGCTCACCCTCAAAGACTGCGACCGCATGATCGCTGTCTGCCGTGAAAATGGCGTCAACTTAATGGTCGGACATGTTTGCCGTTATCATCCCATTCATGCGAAGGTGCGAGAGTTAGTCGTCGGAGGCGAAATCGGTCGGTTGTTTTGCCTTGTTGTCCATCGGCTCGGTGGCGGTTATGCGGGTATTTGGGCAAGGGATTGGCGGAAAAGCCGCCAATTAAGCGGCGGGATGCTCTTGGAAGTTAATGTCCACGAACTGGATTTCTTGCGCTGGGTCGGGGGCGAGGCGACGGGCGTGTTCGCCATTGGCGACAACTTTTTGCACCCTGATTGTGACTACCCCGATTGCGTTTTGGTCACCTTTCGCTTTCGCAGTGGCGCATTAGGTTTGCTCCACGCCAGTCAAGTTTCGGCGTTGGGCGGTTACGGCGGACGGGCGGATGGCGAGAAAGGAAGTCTGCTCTTCCCATCTTTTTGGGGCAAGGACGCCCATTTGGTCATGCGGACAGCAGAAGGCGAACGAATTCTTCCCGCCACCGATTTAGCGACAGAGTCACCTATCCGACAGGAGTTGAAGGAGTTCGTGGCTTCCATCAGAGAACGGCGACCGCCCGCCATCACGGGCGAAGACGGGCGAGCGGCTGTGGAATTAGCGTTGGCGGCTTATCGGTCAATGGAAACGGGAAGCGCTGTGCATTTGCCTCTCACTGACGAAGGATGATGCGTGATGCGCGTGCTCGTCACGGGTGGTGCGGGCTTTTTGGGCTCTCACCTTTGCGACCGCCTCATCGCTGAGGGGCATGAAGTGATTTGCTTGGACAGCCTGCTCACGGGACAGGTAGACAACATCGCCCACCTGCAAACCCATCCCCGCTTTACTTTCATCCGACACGATATCACTCAACCCTTTTTCATCGCCGAGCAAGTGGATTGGGTTTTGCATTTTGCCAGCCCTGCCAGCCCGAAAGATTATGGGGCTCATCCCATTCACACCCTGAAAGTCGGTGCGTTGGGCACTTATCACATGCTGGGTTTGGCAAAAGCGCATGGGGCGAAATTTTTGCTGGCGTCTACCTCGGAAGTTTACGGTGACCCACAGGTGCACCCGCAACCCGAAAGTTACTGGGGGCATGTTAACCCCATCGGTGAGCGTTCCTGCTACGACGAAGCGAAACGCTTTGCCGAAGCCTTAACGATGGCTTACTGGCGCCAGCACGGCATTGATGTCCGCATCATCCGCATCTTCAACACCGTCGGACCCCGCATGCGCATTGATGACGGTCGGGTCTTTCCGAACTTCATCGCGCAGGCGCTAAAGGGTGAACCCTTGACCGTTTACGGCGATGGCGGACAAACCCGCAGTTTTTGCTATGTGGACGACTTGATAGAAGGCGTGGTGCGGGTGATGGCTTGGACGCCTCCCGAAGACGGCGATGAACTGGCGCGGGTCTTTAACCTCGGCAATCCTGAAGAGGTGACTATTTTGGAATTTGCCCGCCTCGTCAAAGAGGTGACGGGCAGCCAAAGCCCTATCGTCTTCCACCCCTTGCCCAAAGATGACCCAAAACAACGCCGTCCCGATATCACCAAAGCGAAAACCCTCTTAGGATGGCAACCTCGCACTTCCCTTCGGGAAGCCATTAAGCGGACAATTCCCTACTTTCGGCATATGCTTGGCTTGTCTGAACAAAAGGGCGGGAACTGAGTTGGACTGGCGAGGTGTTTCGGTGCTGATCACGGGCGGTGCAGGCTTCATCGGCTCCCATCTGGCGGAACGGTTAGTGGCATTGGGGGCGAAAGTTCGCCTCTTGGATGACTTTACGACAGGCAGAAAGCAAAACTTGTCCGCTTTCGCTCACAAAGTAGAACTTTTGCAAGGAAGCCTGACCGATATGGCGACGGTGCGCAGAGCCGTTGCGGGCATGGATGTCGTGTTCCATCAAGGGGCGTTGCCCTCAGTCGCCCGCTCCGTGGAAGACCCTTTGACCACGCATCAGGTCAACGCAACGGGAACGCTCCTTCTGCTCTTGGCTGCCCGTGAGGCAAAAGTAAAGCGAGTCGTCTTTGCCTCTTCGTCCTCCGTCTACGGCGACACCCCGACTTTGCCCAAGCGGGAAGACATGCCTCCCAACCCGCAATCGCCTTACGCCCTGAGCAAACTCATTGGCGAACAGTTCTGCCGCCTGTTCTGGCAACTTTATGGCTTGGAGACGGTGAGTTTGCGCTATTTCAACATCTTCGGTCCGCGTCAAGACCCAACTTCCCAATACGCCGCCGTTATCCCTCGTTTCATCACGGCACTCCTTCGGGGAGAGCGACCGACGATTTATGGCGACGGCGAGCAAACGCGGGATTTCACCTTCGTGGATAACTGCGTGCAAGCCAACTTGTTGGCAGCGACGGCGGAAGGCGTGGCGGGTGAGGTTTTCAATGTCGGAGCGGGAAAGCAAACTTCTGTCAACGAACTTTTCCACCTCATCCGCTCCCTCATCGGCGCCAACGGCATTGAACCTCTTTACGCCCCACCCCGCCTCGGCGATGTCCGCCATTCCCTCGCCGACATCACGAAAGCACGGGAACGGTTGGGCTACGAACCTTCTGTCCCGCTGGAAGAAGGTTTGGAGCGCACCATCGCTTGGTTTCGGTCGGTCACCTCATAGCCTTTGACCTCCCCCAATTTGCCCCCCTCAACCCCCTCATTTTGTGCTCCTTCGCCAGCAACAAGTGACCGAGTGGCTATCAGCCACGACGGAAATAGCCACGACTGAAGTGGCTATCAGCCCCAAGACTTTCCAAACACCCACCCTTTTCCCCCATTGGGACGAAAGTCACCTCGCTGAACGCTTCTGTCCTCTGACTGCCCCAGAAAGTCACCAACGCTGATTTGCTCCGCTCCTTGCGACCTTTTCGCCTTCCGCATGTGACGGTGAAAGTGTGTCTTTTTTGCCCCGTCGCTTTCGCCGACGAACGACTGATGCCAGCAAAAGTTCGGCACGGCAGGCAAAATAAATCGGCGCAAGCAAAAAGCACGAAGGAGGCAGAGAGATGGCGCGGACGGATTGGGGCATCGGCATCGTCGGGTTAGGCGGCATCGCCAACACTCACTTGCAAGCCTACCGCAACGCAGGTTTGAAAGTCGTCGGCGGCGCCGACATTGATGAGCGGCGCGCCAAGAAGATGAAAGAGCGTTGGCAATTGCCTTTCGTAACGACGGACTGGCGCGAATTGATTGACCACCCCGAAGTGCGCATCGTGGATGTGACTGTCCCGCACAAGTTGGAAGTTCGCTTGCCCATCGTGGAATACGCCGCCCAAAAAGGCAAAGCCCTCTTCGTCCAAAAACCGCTTTTGCCCAAACTGGACGACGCCAAGCGGTTGGTGGAGACAGCGGAACGCTACGGCGCACCGTTGATGGTCAACCAAAACTCTGTCTTCGTCCCTGCCTTCTTGGCGATGGAACGCTACTTGCGGGACGGCACCATCGGCACACCCTACTACTGCCAGATTGAAAACCGCGCTTGGGTGGATGTGAGCGGGCATCCTTGGTTCGGCAAGGACGAACGGTGGGTGACCAGCGACATGGCGATTCACCACTTCGCTTTGGTGCATCACTGGTTCGGCGAGTGGGAGAGCGTTTACGCTTTGATGGGGCGTGACCCGTCTCAAACGGGCGTTCGGGGTGACAATTGGAGCGTCGTTTCCGTTCGGTTCAAAAAGGGCGTGCAAGCCTGCATCATCAACAACTGGGCGTATCGGGGCAACCGCCCCCGTCCTCACAGTCGCGAGGAAATCGTCATTCAGGGTGACAAGGGTTGCATCACGGGCGACAGCGAGGAAATTTGCATCGTCACCGTTGACCCACCCGCCAAAATCTTCCCGCAGTTTCAAGGCAAATGGTTTCCCGATGCCTTCGCTAACGCCATGTGCCACTTCATTGACGCTCTGGAGGAAGGCAAACCGTTTTGGTGCAGCGGACGCGACAACTTGAACGCCGTCGCTATCGCAGAGGCTGCTTATCGCTCCGTCGCCGAGCGAAGAGAAATTCGGCGAGACGAATTGCTGGGAAGCAGCGAACAGAGAGTAGCGAATAGCCAATAGCGAACGGTGAAGGGCAACGGTTTGGGACACCAAAGCCAAGACGCAAAGCTAGTCGCTGATTGCCCATCGCTTTGGACTGTCAGAAAGGAGGGCAAAGAGGATGCGCTATCGGCGGTTGGGTAAAACGGGTTGGCAAGTTTCCGTCATCGGCGTCGGCTGCTGGGGCATTGGTGGGCAGTGGGGCGAGGTGGATGACCGAACCGCTATCGCCACCTTATGGCGCGCCTTTGAAAACGGCGTGAACTTTTTTGACACTGCTGACGCTTACGGCGAACCGCCAGGGCGCAGCGAGGAGTTGGTCGGAAAAGCCTTTCAGGGCATCCGCCAAGAAGTTTTCATCGCCACGAAAGTCGGCAATTGGGCGCGCCGACACGGACACCCCTTGCCTTACACTTCGCCGCTGCACATCATCGCTTGCTGCCATGCCAGCCTTTATCGCTTGCGCACCGACTACATTGACCTTTACCAGTGTCACATTGGCAACCCGACCGATGCCGAGGTGGAAGTATTTCTGGACGCCTTTGAACGGTTGAGAGAGCAGGGCAAAATCCGCGCCTACGGCATCTCCACTAACTCGCTGGATGCCCTTCAACGGTTCAACAAACATGGCACTTGCGCCACTTGCCAGTTGGACTACAGCATCTTGAACCGAGTGCCCGAAGGCGATTTGCTCCCTTATTGCCGAGAGCGGGACATCGGCGTCATCGTGCGCGGTCCCTTAGCGATGGGTGTTTTGACGGGCAAATTCACTCCCGACACCATTTTCACCGACGAAGTGCGGCGCAGTTGGAACGAGGGCGAGCGACGGGAACGCTTTTTAAAGCGGTTGGAAGTCGTGGAGCGGTTGCGGTTTTTGGAGCGGGACGGTCGGACGATGGCACAAGCGGCATTGCAATTTGTGCTGGCGCATCCCGCCGTCAGTTGCGCCATCCCCGGCGCCAAAAACCCTCAGCAAGCGGAAAGCAATGCCAAGGCTGCTGACGGCGAGTTGACCTCGGACGAGTTGGCAGCCATCAACGCCGTCGTGCCGCCCGAAAGCGTCGTCGGTTGAAAGGGTAGGGGAGAGGGATGGCGTCGGCGGAAAGTTACTTGAAGGCACTGCGACGGTTCGGCATCAAGCCTGGCTTGGAACGCATTCGGACGATGATGGAGTGGGCGGGAGAACCCCACCGAACCTTCCCGTCCGTCCTCATCGGTGGGACGAACGGGAAAGGTTCGGTGACGGCATTTTTGTCCGCTATCTTGCAAGCCGCAGGTTATCGTGTCGGTGTTTACACTTCGCCCCATCTGGTGGACTACCGCGAGCGATTCCGCATCAATGAGGGACGGATTTCCCATGACCGTTTTGAAGCGCTGTTGGTGTGGGCGAAAGAGTTGGCGGAACGAGTGGAACGGGAGACACCTTACGGGGCGCCGACAGAGTTTGAAGTGCTAACTGCTGTCGCCTTCCGTCACTTCGCCGAAGAGCAAGTGGACATCGCTGTCGTGGAGGTTGGCTTGGGAGGGCGATGGGATGCGACGAACATCTTGGAGCCAGACATTAGCATCGTGACAGTCATCGGCTTAGACCACACTGATCGGCTCGGTCCCGACCATTTCACCATCGCCAAAGACAAGTTGGGAATTGCCCGTCCCTATCGCCCGTTGGTGACGGCGGAGCACAAGTTAGGCGTGTTGCATCTCTTTGAGGCGACGGCGTTGCAACTGTCGGCGCGGTTGGTGCGGGTCGGGGCGGAAGTGACTTGGCGATTGCACCATGCCGATGCGACAGGCACAAATGCCACCTTCATCACTTGGGGCGGCAATTATCGCGTCCACCTGAGTTTGCTGGGCACGCATCAATTGCCCAACTTCGGTTGTGCGTTGGCGGCGGCGGAGTTGCTGCGAGAAAGAGGATGGGCAATTGACGAGGACGCCATCGTCAAGGGCGCAAGACAGGCGCAGGTGGCGGGTCGGCTGCAACTCCTTTGGCTGCCTGATTTCCCTTGCCCTGTTTTGCTGGATGGCGCTCACAACCCATCGGCAGCGACCGTGTTGGCTCGGGCGTTGCGGACGCTCTTTCGCTACCGTCGGTTGCATTTGGTGTTTGGCGTTTTAGCGGACAAAGATGCGGCGGGCATTGCTGCCAAGTTGCTTCCCCTTGCCGACACGGTTTGGGTGACGCAACCACCAAGCGAGCGGGCGTTGCCTGCCCAACGCTTGGCAGAACTCTGCGCCCCTTTCGGCAAACCGATGCAGGTGTGCCCATCGGTCAAAGAGGCGCTGATGGCAGCCGCCCAAGCGGCGCAAGGGGACGATTTGATTTGCGTGACGGGCTCGCTGTATCTCGTCGGCGAAGTCCTCGCCCTCTTCGCCCCACCGCCTTGACCTTGTGGAGATGGAAAGGCTCTTTTGTCAGTGCTACAGTTAAGCGGACGAGTTGACCGAGAAGGTAGGGGGGATTTGTGTGGCTGTAGAGCGCACCTTCGTGATGATCAAGCCTGACGGTGTGCAACGGGGGTTGGTCGGCGAAATCATCAGCCGCTTGGAGCGCAAAGGGCTGAAGTTGGTCGGTCTAAAGATGCTTTGGGTGAGCCGCGAGTTGGCGGAGCGACACTACGAGATGCATCGGGGCAAGGCGTTTTTTGACGAACTGATCGCCTTCATCACCAGCGGTCCGAGTGTGGCGATGGTTTGGGAAGGCGAAAATGCCATCGCTTTGGTGCGGACGATGATGGGAGCATTGGAGCCGACGGAGGCGACGCCCGGCTCCATTCGGGGCGACTTTGCTTGCACCAAGACGATGAACCTCATTCACGGCGCCGACTCGCCCGAAAACGCCGAGCGGGAAATTCGCTTGTTTTTCCGCGAAGACGAACTGTGCGACTACCGTCGTTGTGACGAAAGTTGGTCGTGGGGTCTCAACCGTTGAGGAAGCAACCTGACGGAGGCGTTTGTCAAGGCATGAAAGGTTTCCAACGATTGGTCTTGGGGGCTCGTTGGGGCGACATATTGGCGGAAGTGTTTGCGGCGTTGGAAAAGCCCCTTCAGCAAGTGGAGGAGTTTTTGCGCCAAGCCGTTCAATCCTCGGTGCGAGATGTGACGGCGATGGCACTGCACTTGCTATCGGCAGGGGGCAAGCGGCTGCGCCCGGCTTTAACGCTGATGAGCGCCCAGTTCGCTGGCAACATCACCCCCCGAGCCATCATCTTCGCTGCCGTCGTGGAATTGATGCACACTGCCACCCTCATTCATGACGATGTGATTGACGCCGCTGAAATGCGACGGGGTCAAGCCAGCGTCCATCGCCTCTGGGGCAACGAAGCCGCCATCATGTGTGGCGACCACCTGTATGCTCGCGCCTTCTCTATCCTCGCCGAAGACGGCGACTTGGAAGTGATTCGCACGATGGCGTCGGCATCCAGCCGCGTCTGCGAGGGAGAAATTTTGGAGTTGCAACTGGCTTTTAACCCTGACATCACGCCAGAGCAATGCCTTGAAATCGCCCGCCTAAAAACCGCTGAGTTGATGGCGGCAGCCTGTCGGGTCGGGGCAATGGCGACGGGAGCGGACGGGACGGTCGCTGAAGCGTTGGAGACCTACGGGCGTTATTTGGGCATCGCTTTCCAAATCGTGGACGACTTGCTGGACTTAGAGGGGTCAGCGGAAGAGGTCGGTAAACCCGTCGGCAGCGACTTGTTGGAGGGCAAAATCACCCTTCCCGTTTGGCACACCCTTGCGGCACTGCCAGCGGAAGAAAGAGCCCGCTTCCGCACCTTGATCGCCCAACGAACCATTACCTCCGAGCACGTTCAGGAACTATCACGACGGGCGCGCCAATTGGGTGTGCTCCATGTGGTGCGGCAAGTCGCTGACGCCTATGCTCAAAAAGCCGTCCTCGCCTTGCGCACCGTTGAAAGCAAATCCCCTTGGGCAAAGCGGATGTTGGAGCAAGCCGCCCATTTCGTCGTCCATCGGAGAGCGTGAAGGCTTTCACCCCTGCGGGTCAAGGATGTGGACAGTCGTCAATCCCGCCACCAATTGAGCGAACCGCTCCGCATCGGCACGGCTGCCGACGATGCTCCCCCAATGCATCGGGACGACATGGGCGGGACGAATTTTCTTGACGGCTTCTGCCGCTTCCTGAGCGTCCATCACATAAGTTCCACTGACGGGTAACAACGCCACATCCACTTGCCCCAACTGACCCATCTCCTCAATGACATCGGTGTCGCCCGCATGGTAAATGACCTTGCCCGCTAAAGTGATGAGGTAACCGACGCCGCCATAAGTTTTCGGGTGAAATCGTTGGCGGTCGGTTCGGACATTGTAGGCGGGCACGACTTTCACCGTCACGCCCTTCTCCATGAGGACATCCCCCGCCTTGACGACTTGCACCGTCCCGATGCCTTGTAGTTTCGCCGCCGCACTTTGGGGCGCTACGACGACCGCATCGGGTTTGGCGATTTGCCGAATCGCCTCTGGGTCACAGTGGTCAAAGTGGTCATGGGTGACAAGCACCAAATCGGCTCGCTCAGGAACTTTGCTCGGTTGGTAAGGGTCAATGGCGACGGTGACACCTTTCCCCCTGAGCAAAAAGGCATCGTGCTTGAGCCAAAGGATTTCCACGCCGTTGACCGTCAACGCCATCGCCTTTCACCTCCATCGCATCAAGTTTGTGCCTTCCTTTCTGCCCCGCCTTTCTTGCCCCTTGCCTTGTGCCCAACCCCATCCGACCAGCAACAATGCTATCGCTACGAACGGTCCGTCGCCGACTTGGTGGTAGGGTGACGGCTTCGTCATCAAAGGCAAAGAGGCGACAAGGACAGTCCGCTTTTGCCACCCTGCCCACTCAAGGATTTGCCCCGTCGGTAGCGCCAGCAGGCTGATGCCCGTGCCAGCACAGCGCGCCACCGCCCGCCGACTTTCCACCGCCCGCAGCAAAGCGACCCGAGCATGATGGTAAGGCGCCAAAGTGTTGCCAAACCAATGGTCGTTGGTCAGGATGACGAGCAAGGAAGGCGTTTTCGTGTCGCAACGGAGCAACTGCCGCACATGGAAGGGAAACAGCGACTCAAAGCAAATAGCGATGGCAGCAAGGAAAGGACGAGGGGAAGGAATCAAAAGGGGCGCAACGGATTTGCCCGGTGTCGTCTCGTCGGGACGCTGAGGGAGCCAATTCACCAGCCAAGGCAATTGCTCCCGCCAAGGGATGTATTCGCCGAAAGGCACTAACCGCGCCTTCTGGTAAACGCCGACAAATTCAGCCCCCCTTTGCGTCGGTGCAAAGACAAAACAGGCGTTGTAACTGCGCCCTTTGCGCCATTCCCCTGCGCCGACGAACAAGACAACCCGACGCTGGCGGACGAAATCTTGCAACGCTGAGTAACCCCACTGCCATCGCCCATCCACTCGCAATGCCCAAGGCAATGCCGTTTCAGACCAGACGATGACTTTCGCCCCGCGTCGGGCAGCAAGTTCGCTCAGGCGCAAATGCTCCTTGAGAATCACCCGCCATTGGCTTTCTTGGACATCGGGGCGCCATCGGCTCATCCCGAAATTGCCCTGAACGACGGCGACCGTCAGGAAAGGCGCTTGGCGGATTTGATGTCGCACCCGCTTCCCGTCCCACCAACCGAAAGCGATAGCAGCAACCAGCAATCCCATCGCCCAAAGCCCCCAAACCCATCGGCGCTCCCACCACGCCATCGCCAGCAATGCGTTGATGGCGACGAGCAGCGCGCTGAGACCGTAACTTCCCAGCCAAGCGCAAAGTTGCAGGAGGGGCAAAAAGGCGACTTGCGTGGAAGCCAGCAGCGCCCAAGGATAACCGAGGGTGCCAAGGCTGCGAAGCCATTCTGTCAAGAGCCAACCGCCACCGAGGGCAACCGCCCGCCAACCGCTGCAAGGTCGGCGTAAGAGTGCCCAAGCCAGCATCCCGAACAAAGCGACGAACAACACTTGCCAAAGGAGTGCCCCGAAAAAAGCAAGGATGCCCCAACCCAGCATCGCTGTCGGTGAAAGCCCCGTGAAGGGAGAAAGGCGGGCGACCGTCGCAACAAGCCAGTAATTGGCGGCACCGTGAAAAACGAAGCCAAACAGTAAGGCACAAAAAAGTGCCCTCCGCCAACTTTTCCCCCGCAACGAGGTGAGCAAAAAAGCCAAGCCAAGCCAAGGCAAGGGAAAGGCAAGAGGAACAAAGAGAGGGAAAAGGCAAAGCCCTGCGGCACAAAGACTTAACGCCGCGTCAGCGAGGGGAGAGGCAGCAACGAAGGCTTGGGAGGGCGATGGTGTGATGAGAGTTGATCGCTGCGCCATTCCTCTAAGCCCCCTGGCAGCAAGTCCACGATGTCAGCGAAGGGCATCACCCCGTCCAAGATAAAGAGCCGTTCATCGCCTTCGGCAATACCCTGAAGGCGGCGGGCAAAGCGAATCCCTTCGGGTGTGTGCAAGTAGCGGAGTTTGTTTTTGAGCAAACGCACTTGCCATCGCAAGGCAGCGACTTCCCGTTCCGCTTGAAGCCGTCGCTCCCGCAACTGGCAATACAAATGCACCTCATCGCCCAAGCGTGCCATCAACCCCAACACTAAAGCGAACCAGACAACCTTCGTCAGCCACATCCGCCCATCCTTTTGCCCCATCGCCATCAACCCCTTTCGCCTTTTTCAATCGGCAAAGGTGGGGGCGCTGGCGTTGACCGCCACTTGCCAGAGCCGTCGGGTCGGCAAATGCGCCAGCCAAAGTTGGGTCGGCTCATCCGAACTTGCCCTGTAAGTGTAAGCCAGCCATTGTCCATCGGCTGACCACGCAAAATCGGCGAACATGCCCATCCGTTCGTCCAACGGCGTTGCCCCTTGCCATTGTCGCCCATCCCATCGCCCAACCCAAAGGCGACCGTCCCGCACGACGGCAAGGGATTTGCCCCGCACGGCGAAAGCGGCAACGCTTTGCAAGATCGGTTGCACCTGCGCCCGTTCGCCATCCAGTTGCACCTGCGAAAGGGTGTTGCCTGTCAAGACCCACAAAGGCGGTCCGAAGGCAAACTGCGCAGGGCTCGCCACTACGCCCCTCACTTCTGTCAATTGCACCGTGTTGCTTTGACGGACGGTCACCAGCGTCACCGCTCCAAAGCGTTCCGTCAACAAGAGGAGCCTTCCATCCTCAGCCCAAGCGAAAGCGAAGGGAGTGCCGATGGGAGTGCGCCCGGTGACGGCGATTTCTCGCCCGTCAGTGTCAAAGACCTTGATGAATGCCCGTCCTTTCTCCTCCCCCAGCACCGCTAACCAGCGTCCATCGGGAGAGCGGGCAAATTGGGTGACAGCGTCGGCATAAAAGGAGGTCAAAAAACGGGTCGGTTGGCTTTGTTGCCATCGCGCCAAGTGCACTAAGGCGCTTTTGCCCTCCCGAACGAGCATCCACACTTGCTGCCCATCAAGGCTGGCTTGCGCCCCCTCCACCCTTCGCCCTTCCAGTTGCCACAGGGGTTGAGGGGTTGAGGCTTTCGGAGCGAGGCGATAAAGCCCTCCTTCTCGCACGAAAAACAAAACGGTCGGTCGTTCAGGCGCTCCCTCCAAAGTTGCCGAGCCCGCTTTGGGCAAGGGTTTCAAAGTGTTGGGGTCAACGCCCAACATCTCACCGATGCGTTGAATCCGCTCAGGCACATCAGGGTGGGTCGCAAACCATTTGTTGATGCCTTGATAGCGCTCCGTGCCCAGTTTCTTCAGCGCCGTGATGGCGGCGATAGGGTTGTAACCGGCGGCTTTCATGTAGCGGACGCCCCGAGCATCAGCGTCTCGCTCATGTTGGCGGCTGTAGCCGCGCTGATAAAGGGCGAACATCAAGTCCGTGCCGATCTGCACGATTTTGCTCGCTCCACCCGTCAAGATGTCCAATAGCAGCGAACCCGCCATCGCTTGGCTAAGTTGCTTGCGGATGTGGTCACCGCACACATGCCCGATTTCGTGTCCCAGAACAAACGCTAACTCGTCGTCACTGTCCAATGCTTCCAGCAACGCCCGCGTGATGTAGATGAAACCGCCTGGCGCCGTGACAGCGTTCAGTTCCTTTCGCTCGTTGAGGATTTTGAAGGTGTAGGGCATGTCTTTGCGGTCGCAGACGGCGACGAGGGAACGCCCGATGTGTTCCACTCGGCGGGTTTGTTGCGGGTCATCCCAAACACCGTATCGCTGCTCCAACTCTTTGGCGACTTCCTTGCCGATTTCAATCTCTTGGTTGCGGCTGATGAGGATCAACTGCGCCGAACCCAAAGTGAGCGACAGCGCCAAAACCAAACCGACGAGCGCATGACGGACACGCATGGGCTAATCACCTCGCCCAACAGGCTTTTCCGCCCGAACGGCTGTAAGCAAAGACGCATGGGATGGTCAGGGCGTTTCCTCGTGGCGGGAAGTGGATGAAAGCAGAGAAAGGGACTGAGGCGGCATCGGGGTTTTGGGGGTGGAGCGGCGTCGAACCCACGCGACGATAGGAAGGCTGACGACGAGAATTGCTGCCAACCATCTTGACCATCGCCCACCCCAAGCAATCAGAAGGGCAAGCCCCAAAAACATCGCTACTCCCCAGCGCCCAAAGCGTCGGGGGAAAAATACCGCCTTGTTGGAAGTGGGAGGGGGCGAGGGCAAAGGAAGGGAGGCTCCGTCAGGTTGAGGGTTTGTTACCTCCTGAAGAAATTGGCGGGCGAGGGTCGCTACCTGCGGTTCAGGGTGCTGCGTCAGTCGCTCCAAGATGCCTCGCTTTTCAGGGACGGGAAGTCGGGCAAGCCGACGCAGCAAGCCCTCCCAAGGCAACCCGCTCCTTTCCCCCATCAAGGCATCGGAGACCGCTTGTAACGCCTCAGGCGTCCCGATGCGAATGAGGGCTTGAAGGGCAGCGAAACGGACGGGGCGCTCCTCATCTTTGAGCAACACCTTCAAAGCGGGCACTGCTTCTGTCGCCCGCAGTTCGCCTAACGCTTGTGCTGCCGCTGCCCGAACGAGCAACGGTTCGCCTGTGAGCGGGTCAGTGCCGACGGGCGGCATCTCATCAAAAAGGGCGTGAATGAGGGGGCGGAGAGCACGGCGGTCCTTCAACTTCGCCAGTGCTAACGCCGCTTGATAACGCACTGCCTTGTCAGGGTCTTTCAACGCGGCGATAAGTGGCTCTACCGCCCGTTTGTCGCCCAATTGCCCTAAAGTTGCGGCAATCATCGGGCGGGCGGGATGGCGGGGATTTTGGAGGGCGTCAATAAGCGGGCGCACCGCTGCCGACCCCATTTGCAAAAGCAATTCCCCTGCTTGCACGCGCACGACTTCATCGTCGGACGCCAGTTGTTCAATCAATCGGGCGATCAAATCCATCGGCGTCACCTCGCTGCGGGCACTTACCATGCTAACCCGTTCAGGGGCAAAAGGCAAGGGGGCAGGGAAGGATGTGCCAAAATCGTCGGCGTGGTGATTGGCGGATGACAGGTGATGGTCAACGGACAACTTTGGCGGTCACTCCCCGATGGCAACATTGGCAACGAAATTTCTGGTTGGGTGTCCTCAATGGCATTTTGTTTAAAGTCGGCGTCACTTTCGCCCATCCGTCTACCGTGCTGGCGGTCTTTTTGACCAAACTGACGGGCAACGAACTTTTCGCGGGATTGCTGACAGCCGTAGCGGGTCTGGGTTGGTTTTTGCCACCGATGTTCGTCGCTGGCTATGTAGAAGCCCTGCCCCGCAAACTGCCCCTTTATGCCCGCATGGCATTGGGGCGAGCGTTGGGGTGGCTTTGGATGATCGCTGTCGTCGTCTTCCTCGCCCCTCGTGCCCCTTTTCTCGCCGCCGTCCTGTTTTTGCTCGGCTACGCCATCTTCACGGTCACGGGTGGCATCGGCACTTTAGCCTTTATGGACATCTTTGCCCGCACCGTTCCCTTCCGCCGACGGGGAGCGTTTTGGGGCTTACGGATGTTTTTTGGCAGCCTTTTGAGCATCGGGGTCGGCGTCTTTGTCCGCCATGTCCTCCGCCAAGAGTGGGGGTTGACCTTCCCTTACAACTATGCCGTCCTGATGGCGTGCTCCTTTTTTGCCTTCGGATTGGCATGGCTGACCTTTTTCCTCGTCCACGAACCCCCTCCTGAATGGACGCCACTGCCCAGATCATGGCAGGAGCAATGGATGACGATGAAGCAACTTTGGCGAGAACGGCGCGACTTTCGCCAACTCATCCTAACCCGCTTGCTGTTGGATTTTGAACTCATCGCCTTGCCTTACTACAGCACTTACGCCGTCACCGTTTTGGGCGCCAAGCCTTCTTTGCTGGGCGCTTTCATCGTCGCCGAAACCCTTGGCGGCATGTTCGCCAATGCCCTTTGGAGCACCCTCGCCGACCGAAGGAGCAACTTGTTCGTCTTGCAAAGCGCGGCGTTGCTGGCGGCATTGCCGTCAGGTTGGGTGCTGCTTTTGAGCGCTTGCCATTTCCTGCTCGGCTTGCCTGTCCTCTCGCTTTACCCGCTGACTTACTTTTTCTTGGCGCTGGCGACGACGGGCATCGGCATCGCCTTCACCAACTATGTGTTGGAACTCGCTGACGATGCCCATCGCTCCACCTACTTGGCATTGAGCAACGCCAGCGAGAGTGGGATGATGATGTTGCCCGTCTTGGGCGGCATCTTGCTGAAGTTCGTCCCCCATCCCGTCTTGTTTGCCATTGCGTTCACGGGTGCTTTGGTTGCTGCCCGTCAATCGCGCCGATTGCGTCCTGCCTTTGTTGCCATCCCGCCTCGCCGCTCTCCTGTCGCCCCTTGACACATCGCAGGCTCGCTGTCAAAAAGGAAACGAGCGGCGAATAGCAGGCGGCGAGTTTGAGGGTCGCTAAGTCGTTCATTGCCCATTTGCAGGTGAGACGATGGCACGGGTGTTTTTCTCGGTCGGTGATGCCTCGGGGGACTTGTATGCCGCTGCCGTCGCCCGTTGCCTTGTGAAGTTGCGTCCTGATTGGCGACTGGAGGGCATCGGCGGTGCCCACATGCATCAAGCGGGCATCCGCCTCTTTGCCCTTACTCCTGCCTTTAGCGCCTTCGGGGCTTGGTCGGCGTTTCGCATGGGCTTTTCCCTCTGGACACTTTTTCAACGGCTCTCCCGCCAGTTGCGCACCGATCCACCCGACCTCTTTGTGCCCGTAGATTTCGGGGCGTTCAACCGCCGCTTGTTGTTGCCGATGGCGCAAAGCGGCGTTCGGGTTTTTTACTTCGTCCCGCCCAGTTTTTGGGGTGTCCCGCCTGAACGATTGCGCCGCTACGCCCACCCCAACATCGTCTTTGCGCCCATCTATCCTTGGCAGCGAGAAAAATTGCTCCAAGCGGGGGCACGAGTTCACGAGTTCGGTCACCCCCTCGTGGACATCCTGCATCCCGTCCGCCAACTTTCCCCCCTTCAAGCCCGCCAGCAATTGCGCTTGCCCCTTGACCGGCGCCTCGTTGGGCTCTTTCCCGGCAGCCGCTTGACAACGGTGCGGGAAAACCTGCCCATCCTTCTCCAAGTCGCCCGAAGGTTGCACGAACGCGACAAAGCGTTGCACTTCGCCATCGGGTTGCCGCCCGATTGGCGCCTCAAATGGCTCGCTCCCTTGCTCACCTGCGATGGCGCTGATTTGCCTCTCTCCGTCCACATCGGCAACTCTCACCTTCTTTTGCGCGCTTGCGATGGGGCACTGCTCGTTGCCGGCACCATCACGCTGGAAGCCGCCTGTTTGGAAGTCCCAGCCATCGCCCTCTTTTGGACGGGCTTCCTCAACCGCCTGCAAGTGCATTGGCTTTGGTGGCAAGGTGTCAAGGTCACCCACCTTGGTCCTTTCGCTTTGCCCAATCGTTTGCTCGGCGACATCGTTATGCCCGAATTCATCGGCTGGTCGGTGGATGTGCCTCGCATCGCCGAAGTGGTCTGGGAATTGCTGACCGATGCAGCGAAAACTGAGACGATGCGTCAACGCCTCCGACAAGTTTGGGAGCGGTTGGGCGAACTTGGCGCTTGCGAGCGCGTGGCAAAGTTTCTGGCGGATTGGCAGTAACGGCAGCGAAGGGCGAAGGAGAAGTTTGAGATGCCTGACAAACTGCTTGACTGTTGGAGCGCCTATCAGGCGCGATGAGAAAGTGACGGCAGTGAAACGGGTAAATGCGCAGAACAAACGATGGGGGCGACAAAATGCGTCGCGATGCCTTCTTTCGTTTGCTGGGTTTCTTCCGACCGTTTTTCAAGCGCGTCATCCTTTGCGCCCTGCTCATCGGAGCGGCGGAGGGTTTGCGCTTTTACTTCGTCTGGCTCACCCAACACCTCTTACGCCCGTTGATTGAGCAAGGCGTGACGACCGCTTCCGACCCAATCGTTGGCATTGTGCAACGGGGCTTGCAGGGGTTGTTCCACACTGCGCCTTCTCGCCTGACTTTGCTGGCTGCTGTTTGCCTCGTCGGCATCGTCGTGGCGACGGTGCGCTCCCTTTTCTCCTTTGCCCATTCCTTCCTCGCCAACAGTATCGCCCAAAAAGTCGTCCTGAATGTCCGCCGCCACCTTTACGCCCATTTGCAACAAATGCCGCCCAGTTTCTTTGAGCGGGAAACTTCGGGACGATTGCTCGCTCGCGTCATCAACGATGTCGCCGTCCTGCAAAACCTCGTCACCGTCGGCATTGAAGACCTCGTTTCCACGCCGACCTTAATCGTCGGCAGCCTCCTTTTGATGCTCGTGTTAAGCCCGACGCTCACCCTCATCGCCCTTCTGTTGCTGCCGCTGATCGGTTGGCTGCTTTGGTTGTCGGGGCAGCGGCTTCGGCGTGCCTCTTACGAGACGCAAGTGGCTTTGAGCCACCTGACAGCGTTGCTGCGGGAGAGCCTGAGCGCCATCAAACTCATCCAAGCCTTCACCGCCGAAGAGCAAGCCCTCCGCCAATTTGACCAGCGCAACCGCCAAGTTTACGACCACACCCTTCGGAGCATTCGGGTTCGGACGATGCTGGCGCCCGCCGTGGAACTCATCGGCACGGTTGGCGTCATCGTCGGTGTCTTTGTGGGCGGCTGGTTTGTCGTGCAAGGTTTTTTGCGTCCCGAAAGCCTCGTCGCCTTCATGGTCTACTTCTACACGCTGGCAAGCAGTTTGCGCCGTCTCACCTATATCCAGTCGGTGCGAGAGCAAGTGGCGGGGGCTGCCGAACGCCTCTTTCAGGTCTTGGACACTCAACCTGAAATCCGTGACGCTCCCGATGCCGTTGACCTCACCGAAGTGCAAGGGCACATCGTGTTTGACAATGTTTGGTTTCGCTACGAACGGGGAGTTGATGTCTTGCAAGGCATCCACTTTACTATCCGCCCCGGTGAGCGGGTAGCGTTGGTCGGACCGTCGGGCGCAGGGAAGACAACGATTGCCATGTTGCTGGCTCGCTTTTACGACCCGACTGAAGGACGCATCCTCTTGGACGGCATAGATTTGCGCCGTATCCGATTGCGCAGTCTGCGCCGCCACATTGGCTTGGTCTTGCAAGACACCTTCGTCGTGGAAGGGACAGTGCGCGACAACATCGCTTTGGGTAAACCCGATGCAACGGACGACGAAATCGTGGCGGCAGCCAAATTGGCGAACGCTCACGAATTCATTGAACGCCTGCCACAAGGCTACGACACTTGGGTCGGGGAAGGCGGCACACTGCTCTCCGTCGGGCAACGCCAACGCATCGCCCTCGCCCGTGCCCTGTTGCGTCAACCCACCATCCTCATCTTGGATGAAGTGACCTCCCATCTGGATGCTGAAAGTGAAGCCGCTGTCCAAAAAGCCCTTGAGCGGGCGATGGAAGGACGCACCGTTTTAATCATCGCCCACCGCCTCAGCACCATCAAAAACGCCGACCGCATCCTCGTCCTTCAGGACGGACGCATCGTGGAAGAAGGCACCCACGAACAACTCCTCGCCCAAAGCACCCTCTATCGCCGCCTCTACGAGTTGCAACGAACTTGACCCTCCCGTGCCTTAGCGACAAAAGGCAAGGGTGAAGAGGCTTCGTTGCACAAATCGGTTACGAGATCCGTTCTTTCCCCTTGTTTTCTCATTTGTCCAAACACTTATATCCTTTTGCTTCCAACTTCCCGCCATCTGTTTCATCCCAATCCTCTATTGCCATCGTTCAAGATCCGTTGCCTTACCCTATCTCGCTTCCCCCTTCCCTTCCAATTTCTTGCCCTCCCTTTCTTTTCTCCTCCATCAACTTTCACCCCTGAACTGTCAACAATGACGACGATCCCTTCTTCCCTCTTCCTTTCCCCCTGCTAATCAAAGGAGCAAAAATAGGACAAAACCGACGGCAAGGAAGGTGTCCAAGCGAGAAAGGAGGTCGGTCACCATGTAGCGGCGAAGCGCTTAAATGGGACTGGTCAAACGAGTTACCTTGCCTTCAGAGCACCTTCTGCCCCCTTCCCTAACATTCCGCTTTGTCAGCGTTGTAACGGCACTATAACCTTTGATTGCTAAAATCTACTTAACTGTTTCCCAAAGGCTTGACACTATGCTACCAATAGCATAGGCTATAAAAAACCGAAAGGAGGCGAGAGAGCGTGATGGGACGCAAGTGTGAAAAAGACATACGGGCGGGGTGGAAATGATGGGCATTTTCACCATATCAGTTGTAGTTCTGGTCAGTTTTATCCAAAATACCCCTGAGGGGCAACGATGGATTAGTCAATGGAAATTATACTGGCGATCCATCCAAGTCACACTTGCTTTTCAAAAAGACCCCCCCCTTGGGCGAAAGTTTTCTGCCCCTTTCTTCCCTTCATCCTGTCAATGGTATAGCCTTGCCCAGGATTGAGAAGCCATTGCTTATCATCGTGGCGCGAGGATGTGAAGGATGTCCAGGCTCGTCGTTAAGAGATTGGTCGCAATTAATGTCAGCAAAGACATGGCAGAGAGCATTGGGGACGCTACTGGTTATTCAAGACAACGCATCTACAGTCCGCGCAATGGCTACAAAATTTCGGTGGCGAATCCCTGTTGTGGCTGATGAAAGGGGTGAAATAACCAGGGCACTAAATGCCTTCTTCACCCCAAGGGCTTACGGTTTTATCGGGGGTAAATTGGTCTGGATTCAAAAAGACCTTAGTTTAAGTCCCTTAGCAACGCTGAAAGAATTCTTGAGGGCGACATCTGGAGAGGAAAAGGTGAAAAGGTTGTTGGATGATTATGTCTATGAGTTGAGAGAAAAGGCATGGGGAAGGAAGGCTGCTATGGCTGTAAAGGGGGCGAAGGGACATGAATAAAATTGTGGTTTTTTATTTGCCTTCCAATCCTGACATGGTTATTGATTTGGAGTTATCAACAATTGCAGCGCTACCTCCTTTTAAAGCGGCAACATCAAGAATTCGTCCTCGCTAAAAGACGGCTTGAAGAATTAGGGCGTAACTTGCGAGGGATTAAGGTTAACGCCCTTTTCCCGATCTCCCTCCCCTTCCGACACACCTATTTAGGTCGTGCTCCGTCCATAGGGCGTGGTCAACCGGTCATTCTTTGGGTTACTTATCAAACAGGGTATTCTTTTAGGCAAGAAGTCGTGAAAAGATACATGAGATTATTGGATGAATGTCCAAGCCTTGTCCTAATTGTCGCCATCTGTTTCTTCGGTGACTTTGAACCCGATATTTCGTTGCAAGAGATTATGCAAAGGATGCGACACCCCCGAATCACTTTTCTTTATTCTTCTGATGAGGCTCTATAAAATAGCCTTGGCGCCCCTGGCACTGTTATCTTCATTGATGGCAAGGGACTTGTTCGTTATGTCGGGAAACTAAGGGCTCCTATTCTCTCTGAAGAGGAGATTGAAGATTTGATCCGTCTCGTGAAGGCGAGCGGAGGTGGGGGACGATGAAGAAAATTTTTCGCCGTAGCGGTTTCTCCCTTCCTGAGATAATTGTGGTCATCAGCATCATTGCCACTTTACTGGTTATCATACTACCGATCATTGGTAATGTGAAACGAAGAGTCTACGCCCATCAATGTGCATCTCAATTGAAACAAATTGGTATAGCGCTCAAACTGTATGAACAAGATTTTGGGGCATTACCATACTTTTTAGATAAACTCGCCCCTTTTTATGTCTCTCCGTCACTGTTAATTTGTCCCTGGGTAAAAGCAAACATTCCACAACAGATTTTTGAAAAGTGTGTTGATCTGGAGAAGGCTATAAGAGAAGGCTCTTACTTGTCAACCTATTTTTACTTCTATCAACCATCTCTTGATGACTTTTATCGTCGTGGAATAGTGCCAATAAGTTACAGCCATATCCTACAGATGCGGGGAGACGCCACACCCATTGTTTATTGCCGGGAGCATAGGCACCCTTACATAATCGTCTGTCACCCAAAATTATTTCGCCCACGATGGTTCTTCCCCGAAGCCCCCATCGTGGTGCTAAGGAGGGATGGGAGTGTAAGTTTGAGTTACAAGGGCAGCACTTCTCCTTGGATAGATACACTGGTAGACGCTTTAACTTTGTAAATTCCTTGCCGCAAATGAAGACTGTAAAGTCAAGGTGCGAGGTGATTCAAATGATGGCATACAAGTTGCGTAAAGTAACAATGTGGGTGTCGGTTGCGTTAACCTTCATAACTCTGGTATGCTCTTATGGGGAGGTGATCAGCCTGTGTCAATGGGGATGTATTGATGTCAACTCTTGTGGATGCATCATTGTCGGTCAGTATTGTGGCGATGACAATTGCTATCTACCAGCTCCTCCTTACAAGACCCGACGGGATGTGACCTATGACCTTGACTGTTGTGGTTTTATGAGTGAACAGCATGTTCGCCGTAGATTTTACGACTGCACTGACCCTTTCCCACCGTATGATTGCGAATGCAGGTGCTACTATACATCGCCATCATGGTGCCCTTGAGTTTCAAGATAGGTTGGAGAAGTGGGAGGGAATCCGTTTCCCTTTGGGGGAAGTAACGGTCGCTCTCCCAATTCACCTGGGGTTGCTTTGAAAATTAGTCATTGGGATTAATTGGGGCGGAAATCGGGGGGGCGGTCGCTCAAGCCAAAGAAGTGCAGGAGGGCTTGTCGGATGCGTTGGGCGGCTTTGCCATCGCCGTAAGGGTTGATGGGGCGCTGCATGGCGCAGTAGGCGTCTTTATCGGTTAGCAAGCGCGCTACCTCGGCGACGATGCGTTCTTCGTCCGTGCCGATGACTTTCACGACCCCGGCTTCTACGGCTTCAGGGCGTTCCGTTTTGTCCCGCAAGACCAAAACAGGCTTGCCTAAAGTTGGGGCTTCTTCCTGCACGCCACCGCTGTCGGTGACGATGAGGTAAGCATCCCGCATCAACTTCACGAACTCAAAGTAGTCAGGTGGCTCGCACAGGACGATGTTGGGATGGTCACCCATCACGCGGTAAGCGACTTCGCGAACGAGGGGATTTTTGTGCATCGGGAAGATGATGCAAGTGTCGGGGAATTGGTCAGCGATGCGTCTCAACGCCCGACAAATTTGCTCCATCGGTTTGCCCCAATTCTCCCGACGATGAGCGGTCACGAGCAAGGAGCGGAAGGAAGGATGGGAGGGATGAGATGGGCAAAAAGCGTCAAGGCGCTTTAGTGTCCAGAGCAAGGCATCTACGACCGTGTTGCCTGTAACAAAAATGCTGCGTTCGTTCACCCCTTCACGCAGCAAATTTTGCTTCGCCCGTTGAGTTGGAGCAAAGTGAAGGTCGGCGAGAGCGCCGATGAGTTTGCGGTTCATCTCTTCGGGAAAAGGTGCAAACTTGTCGCCCGTTCGCAAGCCCGCTTCAATGTGCCCGCAAGGGATTTGGTGATAGTAAGCGACCAAGGCGCCGACGAAGGCAGTCGTCGTGTCGCCTTGCACAAGAACCACATCGGGTCGCTCCGCCCGCAGCACTTCGTCCAACCCACTGACAGCACGGCTGGTGATGTCGGCTAAAGTCTGCCCTTCCTGCATCAAGTTCAAGTCGTAACGAGGTGTCAAGTCAAAAAAGTGCAGAAACTGGTCAAGCATCTCGCGGTGTTGGGCAGTGACAGTGATGACGACTTCAAAGCGCTCGTCAGCGGAAAGGGCATGGATGACGGGCGCCATCTTGATGGCTTCGGGGCGCGTCCCGAAGATGGGCATGACTTTCAGGCGGCGTTTCATCGCAGGTGACTTCATCAATGCTCCGACGCCTCCTACCGCATTGTCCCGATTTCATCGGGCGAAGGGTTAAATCTTTGGTCGGGCAAGTAAAATCGCCAGCAAGCAAAAGATGAGAGTGAGGGCATAAAGCATTAAGACGGCTTGGCGTTGGTCCATGCCTTTGTCCAGCAAACGATGGTGTAAGTGCTCGCGGTCGGCGCTGAAGATGGGGCGACGAGCAAGCCAACGGCGAAGGATGGCAAGGGCAGTGTCAGCGATGGGGTAAGCCAACACACAAGCCGTCATGAAAAGGACGGACAAAGCGGCGACACTTTTGACCGCCCCTAAGATGGACAAGGTGGCAAACAAGTAGCCCAATGCCATCGCTCCTGTGTCGCCCATGAAGACTCTGGCAGGATGGAAGTTGTAAGGCAAAAAACCGATGCAGGCACCAGCGACGGCAGCGAAGGCGACGGCGACCGACAATAAACCTTGGGTCGCTGAAAGGAAGGTTAAAGTCAAGGCGGCGAAGAAAGCGACCCCTGCTGCCAAACCGTCTAAACCATCAATGAGGTTGACGGCGTTCGTCAATCCGACGACCCAAACGAGGGTCAGAAGCCAAGATTGCCAGTCGGCGAGGAACAAATAGCCATCGCCGAAGGGATTGTTGAGGAAAGCAATGCGGACGCCAGAGGCGATGGGAAAGAGAGCGGCAACGATTTGCCCTGCCAGTTTCACTTTGGCAGGCAAGTTATAGCGGTCATCCAAGGTGCCGACAAGCACCAAAAGCATTAGTCCTAAGGCAACGCCGAGGGAGTCCGAAGAGAGGGTGAAGGGACGAAGGAAGAACCAACCGACAAGGGTGCCAAAAAGGATGCCGCCGACGATGGCGACTCCGCCCCAACACGGGACGGGTTGTTGATGGACTTTACGAGGTGATGGGCGGGCAAGGATTTGCCATCGGAAGGCTTGGCGGATAGACCAAGGCGTCAAAAGCAGGCTGACGATGGTGGCGACAAGGAAGGCGACAGCGACCGCCATCATTTTTCTTCCACCCCCTTCGCCCTCCCTGTCTCCAATGCCGCAATTTTGGCGAGGCGGCGACGGTGGCGTTCATCGCCACTGAAGGGCGTCGTCAGCCAAGTTTGCACGATAGACCAAGCCAACTCCTCGCCGACAACGCGGGCGCCAAGGGCAAGGATATTGGCATCGTTATGAGCTTTAGCCATGCGCGCCATGTATTCGTTGCAACAAAGGGCACAGCGAGCGCCGAAGATTTTGTTGGCAGTGATGGAACTGCCGATGCCAGTCCCGCAAATGACGATGCCAAGGTGGCATTGACCGCTGACGACCGCATAAGCGACGGCGGCGGCGAAATCGGGGTAGTCGCAAGATTGCTCGTTGAAAGTGCCAAAGTCCACGCACTCGTAGCCCGCTTCGGAAAGGCGTTTTTTCAAGTGCTCTTTGAGGGCGAAGCCAGCGTGGTCACTGCCGATGGCGATGCGGCACAAGGTGTCCATGCCCTTAAGTCGCTCCTTTGAGGTCTCCAATAACGGGGTGCAAGTGCCGTTCCACATCGTCAAAGAAGTAGCCTTCGTCCTTTGCCCGCTTGGGGTAAATGGGCAAGCGGACATAGAAGGTAGACCCTTTGCCCACGCCTTCGCTTTCCGCCCAGATTTGCCCCTCATGCAGTTCTACCAAGTGCTTGACGAGGTAAAGCCCGATGCCCGTCCCGCCGGCGGCGCGGGTCTCCTTGGTGTCAATGCGCTCAAACTTCTCAAAAATCTTGTGGAGTTTGTCTTTCGGGATGCCGATACCTTGGTCGGAGACGCTGATGAGGATGGAGTTGTTCTCGCGGACGGCGCGAACGCGCACTTCGCCGCCGTCGGGCGAATATTTGATGGCGTTGTTGACGAGGTTGGTGAGGATACCATCCACCTTATCTTCGTCGGCGACGATGGGAGGCAAGGGGTCGGGGATGTCCTTAATCAACCGATGCTTGTCGGTGTAACTGCGCTGGATCGCCAAGACGCGGTCAATGACTTTCTCCAAATCTACCCGCTGCCAGTTAGGCTGCAACGCCACACCTCGCTCAATGCGGGAAAGGTTGAGCAAGTCCTCAATGAGGCGGCGCAATCGGTCGGTCTCTTGGTCAATGATTTGGTAGAACTCGTAGCGGGTTTCGGCATCAAAGTAGCCCTCTCGGTCTTCCAAGAGGGTGGCGATGAAGCCCTTGATGGAAGTCAGAGGAGTGCGTAGTTCGTGGGAGACAGTGGAGACGAACTCCGTTTTCATCCGCTCTAATCGGCGGATTTCCGTGATGTCGGTAAAGAGGGCAATCACGCCCGTCGGGTTGCCGAATTCGTCCCGAACCAGCCCCGTTTGGACGCGGTAGATGTGCTCTTCGGGCTGGTTAATCTCCACTTCGTCCACGATTTCTGCCCGCTCGCTGAGAGCAGTCGCCAAAATGGAACGCACCTTTTCATGGGTGACGACTTGATGGTAAGGTTTGCCGATGACATTCCCGTCAGCGTTCTGGCAGAAGGCTTGCAAGGCGGTCTGGTTGATCAACCCGATTTTCCCGTTGAGGTTGACGAGGATGACCCCTGCCATGACGCTCTCAAAAGCCCGCTCCAATTGCTCGGCGCGTTCCCTCAACTCAATGTAAATTTGTGCGCCGGCAATGACGGAGGCAGACTGGCGGGCAAGGATTTCCAGGATGCGTCGGTCCTCTTCAGTGAAGGCAACTCCCCGTCGTTTGTTGGCGACGACCAAGACGCCGATGGCTTTACGCCCTATGACCCTTTGCTCCTCATCTCGTTTATCCCACATCAAAGGGACGAAAATGGCGTTGCGGATACCTGCTTCCTGAAGGGCATGGATGTCAGGATAATGGCTTTCCTTCAAGTCGTTGACGATGACGGGCACCCTTTGAGAGAAGACGCTCCAAATCAGCCCCTCTTTTGGGACAGTGCCGACAGCGCCTAACTTGAGGAACTCAATCCCGATGGCGGGCGGGTGAAGGACGAGGATATCCTCATCAGTGCGGTGGACGAAGAAGAAGCAGACTTCTGCTTGCAGCAGGCGGGCGAAGCGGGAAAACATACGCGCCAGAGTCTGCGTTAACTCCTCTTCGGAAGTGGGCGGCACCATGGCTGCCGCCTCGGTGCGGGCTTCTGCTAATTGCCGCTCCAGTTGCCGCCGCTGCTCTTCCAGTTCAGCGATTCGCCGCCGCAATTCCTGAATTTGCCGTTCCAAGTCGTCCCTATCCATGCGAAACCCCTCCAAACTTCCGATGGGTCAGCAAAATTATGTCGCAAACTTTTCCCCTCACTTTAGCCCTCATGGGGCAAGAACACCTTTCGGGGGTGGCAGACCCAAAGGTTACCTTGTCGGCGCATTTTTCCGACCCCCAAGAAAGCGCCCTCAGGGTCATAAAGGCGCACCAGACCCCCATCTTGAAGGTGAGGATGCCCCCAAACCGTTCCGACCACTGCCTCCATCCCATTCATCACCTTTCTTGCCTCCAAGCGTGTCAGACCGACAGGCGGGAACATCGGCAGGGCATCTCCTGGCGGGATCAGGTGTCGCTGCCATGTCCCTGCCTTCACCGCCTCAGAAAATTCTTCAACCGTTAGCGCCTGCTCGCTATGAAAAGGTCCGACTTGCAGCCGCACTAAAAAGTGCTGATATGCTCCGCAGCCCAATGCCTCTCCGATGTCGGCGGCGAGGGTGCGGATGTAAGTGCCCCGCGAGCAATGGACCTCCAAAAGCGCCCGCTTAGGCTTTTCTTCCCAAAACGCCAATAACTCCAGCCGATAGATGCGCACCCGTCTCGGGTTTCTGGGCACTTCCAACCCTTTGCGGGCTAACTCGTAGAGTCGCTTGCCTTGATAGTGCAGCGCCGAAAGCATCGGTGGCACTTGTTCTATCTCCCCGACAAATTGCTCCAAGACGGCTCGCAGCCTTGCTTCCGTGATGTGCTCTGTCGGTGCTATGCGGGTGACCTCGCCTTCGGCATCTTGCGTGCTGGTGCTGACGCCCAGCACCATCTCAAAGCGATACACCTTGTCCAAATCGGACAGAAACTCTGCCAACCGTGTCGCCCGACCTAAGCACAGCACCATCAAGCCTGATGCCAGTGGATCCAAAGTGCCCGTGTGCCCGACCCGTTTGATTTTCAGTTGCTTGCGCACCCATTCCACCAAGTCGTGGGCTGTCATCCCCGAAGGTTTTAACAGCAATAGCACGCCCTCAGGTTCCTGATGGGTCGCTGTCATGAACGCCTTTCTCCCCTTGCCTTTCGTCGCTTTACCGTTTCGCTTTTGGGCGGCTCCGATGAGGGCGCAATACCGTGGCGATGGAAGACAAGGAATATACGCATGGCTTTCAACACGGTAGAGACGGCTTTGCGCAGGGAGGCGTTGAGCCGACAACCCGCTGCTGCCGGATGACCGCCGCCACCAAACTGGCGAGCCAACCAAGCGACATCAGGTCCATTTTTTGACCGAAAACTTACCTTCACCAAGCCGCGCTCTACCTCCCGGAACAGCACCGCCACTTGCGCCCCATCTACAGCCCGAAGGAAGTTGACAAAGTTTTCCGTGTCTTCATCGGTCGTGTCCGTTTGCTCAAAATCCCGCAGGCTGACAGTAGACCAACAAAGCCCCAAGTTTTCCTCAAACTCCGCCTTGCTCAACATTCGTGCCAGCAATTCTGTCGCTTGGAAGGAGCGCGCCTCCACCAACTGATCCGCCATCGCTTGCGGGTCTACGCCGTGACTGAGCAACCTTGCCGCCAGCCGCAAGACCCTCGGCGTCGTGTTGCGGAAACGAAAGACCCCCGTGTCGGTGATGATTGCCGCATAGAGGCAGGTAGCGACTTCTTTGGTCATCGGCGCCTTCAAAGCATCAAGCAAGGCAGCAATCATTTCTCCCGTTGCTGCCGCTTTCGGCTCTATCCACACCCATGCTTCGTCCTCAACCTTTTCACCGTTGGTGGGCATAGGGTGATGGTCAATGATCAAGCAAGGCACTTTTGCTTGCTTCCACTTTTGAGGCAAATCTGCCCGCCCCCTTGACTGGCAGTCCAAAATCACCAACAAATCAACGGGCGGCTTGACCATCTTTTGAACACTTTCAACACTTGGCAGCACCCGATATCGGCGGGGGATGCCACCATGAAAGACCACTTGCACCCGCTTGCCCAAAGCCCGCAAGCCGAGGGCGAGGGCTAAAGCGCTCCCCAACGCATCCCCTTCGGGATCGCTGTGGGCGGTTAAAACGGGATGGCGGCATTGACGCAACCGCTCCACGATGGCTTCAGGCACTCGCATCGTTTCGCTCCCCTTGCCCTTAGCGTTCACGACGACGGCGTGCGGGTTTGGTGGGCGTCGGTTCTGGCGTCGGTGAATTTTGGGCGATTTGATCCAGCAGCGAAAGCACATGCATCGCCTTTTCAATGCGTTTGTCCACGATGAAGGTTAGGCGAGGGATGAAGCGCCAATGGACATTGCGGTTGATTTCCTCGCGGATAAGTGGTTCGGCGCTTTCTAAGGCTTGCAGGGCAGCCCGTTCCTGCTGTTCATCGCCCAAGACGGTGAAATAAACCTTGCCGTGTTGGAAATCGGGCGACACCTGCACTTCCGTGATCGTCACGAACTGAAGGCGGGGGTCTTTCAAGCGATAGAGCAAAAAGTCGCCGATGATTTCCCGCAGCAGTTTGTTGGCGCGTTCTACGCGACGAGAGCCTGTCATTGCCGACACCTGCCTTTCCGTTACCAGATTTCTATCTGCACATCTTCCACGACCACCCGCCCATCTTCTTCCACCCACTGGGCGATGCGCATCAAGGACTCGTGGACGAACTCTTTGTCATTGGCGACGCAGGCGAAGGCTAAAGTCGCCCGCTGCCAATCGTCCAAGTGATCGGCTTCGCAAGCCGAGACATTGAACCGACTTCGGATGCGGTCAAGGATGCTTCGGACGACCTGTCGCTTGTCCTTGAGCGAGTGGCTGTCTGGGATGGTCACTTCCAGCGTGCCCAATCCGACAAACACCGCCATAAGTGCTTCACCCGTAGCGAACGGCAGTGCCCATCGCTTTGGTGAAAGGGCGCTTGCGGAAAAGATAATGCCACAAATTCCGTCCCGACGCCTTGTCTTTTCCCTTGCCCGATGGGGCATAATTTAGGGCGATACAATGGCATGCTTTATTCCCAGAGGTGCATCGCGCCATGCCCCGTTACTGGATTGAGACTTTTGGCTGCCAGATGAATGTCTTGGACAGTGAAGCGATGGCGGGGCTGCTGACGAAGATGGGCTACGAGAAAGCCCGCAGCCCCGAAGAGGCGGACATTATCCTCATCAACACCTGCACCGTCCGCCAAAAACCCGACGAGAAAGCCTTTGCTTATCTGGGTGAGTTCGGCAAACTCAAGCAGAAAAAGCCCCACCTGATTTTGGGTGTAACAGGCTGCATGGCGCAACGGGAAAGCGACATCATCAAGGCACGGGCGCCTTATGTGGACTTGCTCCTTGGTCCCCGCAGCATCCACCGCCTGCCCGACCTGATCCGCACCGTCCAAGAGCAACGGCGCTTCGTTGAATACCTTGACCTTTACGATGACCCCGTTCCACCCGACCTCGTCGTCCGAAACAGCGACCTGTTCGCTTATGTCACCATCATTCACGGCTGCAACAAAAAGTGCACCTTCTGCGCTGTCCCGACGGCGCGCGGTCCTGAGAAAAGCGTCCCGCCCGACATCGTTTTGGAGCAAGTGCGCCAACTCATTGACTTGGGCTACCGCGAAATCATTTTGCTCGGTCAAAATGCCAACGCTTACGGGCACGATTTGCCCCCCATCAACGGCAAACGCCCTGATTTGGCTTGGCTCTTGGAGCGGGTTGACGAACTGGCGGCGCCTGCAAAGGTGCGAATTCGCTTCACGACCAACCACCCCAACCACATGACCGACCGCCTTATAGAGGCGATGGCGAACTTAGAGAGCGTTTGCGAGCATATCCACTTGCCCGTCCAAAGCGGCGATAACGAAGTGTTGCGGCGGATGTGGCGGGGCTATACGGTAGAACGCTACCTGAGCATCATTGAGCGGCTGCGGGAGAAAGTGCCCGGCATCGCCATCGCCACCGATGTCATCGTCGGCTTCCCTGGCGAGACAGAGGAGCAATTCCGCAACACCTTGCGGCTGATGGAACGGGTGGGGTTTGACCAAGCCTTCATGTTCGCCTTCTCGCTCCGCCCCAACACCTTGGCAGCCACCTTCCCCGACCAAATCCCCGAACCCGTCAAGAAGCGGCGGTTGCAAGAGTTAATCGCCTTGCAGAACGAAATCCAACAACGGAAAAACGAGCGGGAAGTCGGGCAAGTCGTGGAAGTTTTGGTGGAAGGACCGAGTGAAAAGAACCCGAAGAAACTTTCGGGACGAACCCGCACCAACAAAACTGTCGTCTTTGAAGGCAACCCTGATTGGCGAGGCAAATTCGTCTTCGTCCGCACGACGAAGGCATATCTTTGGGGCTTTGAGGGAGAACCGATCGGCGAAGCAAAGCAACCCTCCGAACCTGCGATGGAACTTTTAGCCATCCTTTGAGCCCTTCGGTTATTTCCCCTCCCGCTTATCGCACGGTTGATGCTTTCTCCGATGGCGCAGTGTGTTCGGAAAGTAAGCCCTACAGGAGGACGAACCTTTAGTGAGCCCAATTTTTGCCCGACCCGCCCATCTTCTTTGGCTCGGTAAGAGCCTCTCCCTCCCAGAAGTCCACTTTCCGAGCGCGCTCCAGTCGCCTTTACACGGGCGCTATGATGAGGATGTCTCTCTCCCTCACAAAGGCATGGGAGGTGAAAGGCAGGATGAAGTGGCTCGGGTTGCTGGCAGTGCTGTGCGGATTGGTCATCGGAGTGGTAGCAGCGCAAGGATTGAAGGTAGACGCCTCGTGGCGGGTTCGGGGTGAGAATTGGGATTTCTTTGAAGCTCCCAATGCCGATAACCGTTACGCTTTCCTCGGTTCTTTGCTCCGTGTCGGCGTTAACGGGCAAGGTAAAAGGCAGGATTGGCGGATAGAGTTAGCCCAAGCCACCTTGACAGGTCTTCCTGACAACGCCCGACCGCCTTCTCACGGCGCCACCTATCGGTCAGTCAACGGTGGGCGGGACGGAAGCCTATTTGTCAAGCAATTGTTCTGGCGCTGGCGAAGTCCGTCGGGATGGTCGCTGCTTTTAGGGCGTTTTGAGTTTTCTGACGGGAGCGAGCGAATGCCTAAAGACCCGACCCTGCAATGGCTACGCCGCCAACGCATCCAAGAGCGCCTTATCGGTCCCTTTGGCTTCACCCACATCACCCGCAGTTTTGATGGCGTTTTCGGGGCTTGGGAGCGACCGCAGGGCACATTCACCTTTGCCCTCTTCCGCCCTACCAAAGGTGCTTTTGATTTGCGTGCCAATGATGAATTGACCCGCGTGACTGTCGCTTACGGTTCTTGGACTTTCAACCTTGATGCCCAAAGCGATGCCCGCTTCTTTGCCCTTTACTACCGCGACAAGCGCCCTACCCTTAAAGTGGACAACCGCCCATTAGCCCTTCGGCAAGCCGACGGCGCTCCCCTCAAAGTCTTAACGCTGGGAGGTCATTACCTTCGGATAGAAGCCAACACCAAGGGACAAACCGACTTCCTTGGCTGGGGCGCATGGCAGGTCGGTGACTGGGGGCAACTGAAGCATCGTGCCTTTGCTCTCGCTGCCGAGTTTGGATACCGTTGGGAAACGCCTTGGCATCCTTGGGTGCGTTTGGGTTTCTTTTTAAGCACGGGCGATGGCAATCCCAACGATGGTTACCACAAAACTTTCTTTCAAGTCCTGCCAACCCCTCGCCTCTACGCTCGGTTTCCCATCTACAACCTGATGAACAACCGTGACTTGTTTATGCAACTGATGTTGCGACCCCATCGCCGCTTGACCTTGCGGTTAGAAGCCCACCGCCTCTGGCTCTCGCGTCTTTCTGACCTTTGGTATGCAGGTGGGGGCGCTTTCAACGACACTGCCTTTGGCTACGCAGGGCTGCGTGGTGGCGCCCGAAGGCTGATGGATGTGCTGGACTTGAGCGTGGAGTATGCTATTGACCCGATGACGACTTGGACACTCTATCTGGCAAAGGCGTGGGGCAAAGAGGCTGTCCGAGCAAACTTTGTCGGCACCAGCGCCATCTACGCCTACTTGGAACTACAGCGCCGATGGTAACCGACACGCTATTACCTTTCAAGCCATCCCACCGCATCATTGAACAGGCACTTTGTCCTTTGACGAGGCGATGACGATGGCGACATTGACACGCGACGAATTGCTAACGCGCCTAAAAAACATCCTTGCGCCCTTGATAAAGGCGCTGCGACCAGAATTCGTCTTGTTGTTTGGCTCTTACGCTTACGGTGAGCCTCATGCCCACAGCGACTTGGATTTGCTCGTCGTTTTGCCCGATGCTCCCAGCCCTGACGGTTTTTCCGCCCGCCTTGACCTCGTTCAAAAGCACCTTGTCCCTCAGAGGGATTTGCCATCCCTTGAATGGCACATCGTCACGAGGGAGGAGTTGGAGAGGGAGATGAGGAAGGGAAATGTTTTCCTTGCCGAGGTGTTGGAGAAAGGGTTGCCGCTGCACAGCGCAAGGGAATGGTCACAGGTTTTGCGGGAGGTGAGGGCGTTGATGGAGCAAGGAGAGTCGCTTTACCCACTGGATTGGCTGCAATGGGCAGAGGAAGATGCAAAAGCCGTGGAAGTTAACTTGGCGGCGGGATTGCTCAATGTGGCGGCTTATCATCTTCAGCAGGCGGTAGAGAAAGCGTTGAAAGCATTTTTGTTGGCGCATGGGTGGCGGTTGGAACGGACGCATGACTTGCCCTACCTTTTGCGACAAGCCCTACCGTTTCACCCTGAGTTGGCGGGTTTTGAGGAGTTGTGTCAGCGAGCCAATGCGTTTCTGTGGGCACGCTACCCTCGTGCTGTCAACCCGCCTCCGACAGCGCAAGAGTTATCCCATTGGTTGACACAGGCGCAACAATTGCTTTCGCTGGTTGCCGAGGCATTGAGGCGACAACCATAAGCACTGCTTGTTGGGTAAAAACGCAAAGGCAGCGAGGTGGGCGACGATGAAGTTGGCGTTTTCCACGCTGGGTTGTCCGAAGTGGTCACTGGAAGAAATCATCCGAAATGCTGTCGCTTGGGGCTATGAGGGCGTGGAATTGCGGGGCTTGCAAGAGGAAATGTTTTTGCCCAAGCACCCTGCCTTGACACCCGCCAACCGAGCAGCGACCCGACGCCGATTCCACGAGGCAGGGCTTGCTGTCGTCGCTTTGGGTTCCTCGGCGCGCTTGGGGGTAGCAGAAAGCGAATGGCAAAAGCAGGAAGACGAGGCGAAAGCCTACGCAGAGTTGGCAGCCTCTTTGCAATGCCCCGTCGTGCGGGTCTTTGGTGGCAACACCCCACAAGGAATGAGCCGAGAGAACTACTTTTCCCTCGTCGCCGAACGCTTGCAAAGGTTGGCGGAGTTTGCCCGCCCGATGAAAGTGACGATGGCGTTGGAGACGCACGACGCCCTTGTCAAGGCGGCGGATGTGGCAACCATCTTGGCGAAGGTGACGGCGGACAATGCTGGTTGCGTCTGGGATGTCCATCATTCCGTCCGTGCTGGCGAAACACCCGAACAATCGGTCAAGGCTTTGGGCAAACGCATCGTCGCCACGCACTTGAAAGATTCGGTGCGCATCAACGGGCGCATCCGCTATGTGCCGACAGGGCAAGGTGACATCCCTCTGCGGGACGCTATCAAAGCTCTCCGACGCATCGGCTATCAAGGCTTTTTGACCTTTGAGTGGGAGAAGCGATGGCATCCTGACATAGAAGAACCTGAGGTGGTGCTGCCACAATTTGTCACGGTCGTGCGGGGCTGGTTGAAGGGGATGAATGAGCACTGACGAAGGTGCAAAACGGCTGCGACCGTTCTTGTGCCTTCAGGTTCGCCGTCGTCACATTCTGTCAACCCGCAAAGGCGGTGAACAGCCATGCGCCGCTTCGTTGGCATTGTCGCTTTCGTGGTGGTCGTTTTTCTGCTTACAGGGTGTGACTTGGAGCGGGAAGTGGAGAAGGTGTTGGGGTCAATCTCCCAAGCCTTTCTGGAGATGAGTTACAGCACCAGCGATGACCCGTTGCTGGTGGAGTTGACAGAAAGTGTCGGGCGACGCGTCGCCGAAGTTTCGCCCCGTCGCGACATGCCCTTGAAATTCCGTGTCTTCAACACGGGCGAAGCCAACGCGTTTGCTTTGCCCAACGGGCGCATTTATGTCTTTCGGGGCATGTTGGAGATGACCGACACGGAAGATGAACTGGCGGCTGTTTTGGCACACGAAGCGGGGCATGTGGCGGGGCGTCACTCCCTCAAACAATTCCGCCTCTCGCTGGGCATCGGCTTGCTGGCGGATTTGCTCAACTTGGACAAACGCAGCGAAGCGCTCCAAACCGTCGCCAGCATTGCCTCCACGCTTTACCAACTTGGCTACTCCCGCCAGCAGGAAAGGGATGCTGACACTTACGGGTTGCGGTTGGCGCTGCTGGCGAACTACGATCCCGTCGGTTCAGTGGCGCTGTTTCGTAAATTCGCTCAAGAGGAAGGCAAGCGAGCGCGCTGGCTGATTTACCTGTCCACTCATCCACCTTCGGACGAGCGATGGCGACGGGCAAAAGAAGCCGTCACGCATTTAGGGAGCATTGAGCGGGACTTGCCTGCCTTCGCCGCCCACACCCGCATCGCTGACGGTTACGCCCAACGAGGCTTGTATCGTCAAGCGATGCGCCACTATGAAGCCGCCCTTTCCGAACAGCCCAACTATGTGCCCGCCTTGCTCGGTCTGGCGCAAGCAAAGGAGGCATGGGGCGAACGGGAGGAAGCCCGCCGACTTTACGAGCGCGTTTTGGAGCACGAACCCAACAATGCCCCTGCCAAAGAAGGCTTGGAACGCTTGCGCCAAACGCCACCGACTCCTTCATCCCTCACCCCTCGCCCCTCCTCCCCAATGATCCGACCCGATTTGTTGGCGCAGGTGCGGGACGAATGGGAGCGCGTTCAGAAACTTGCCGCCCAACGGCAACCTGCTGCCTTTCAAGTCGCCAGCGACACGATGGGGTTGGGACGAACCCTTTGGGAACGGCTGAGCGCCCTACCTCCCATGACCTTCGGTTATGGCAAAACGAACGGCTCTAAGGCTCGCATAACTATCCGCTTCAACTCCCGCACTGAACGGCAAGACCCTTCGCCCTTTGACCGTTGGCAGGATGAGCGACGGTGGCAAATCTTGATGCAGCGATGGGACGACAGTTACGATGCCTGCGTGGAAGCAATGCTGGCACTCCACGCCGTCACCGCCGAATGGGAAGGGATGCAGGATGAGGTTCGGCAAGCCATGACGATGTGGGCGGCGATGCTGGAAGGGGCGACGAAAGGCGAGTGGCAACCTGCTAACCTTCAACCCGTCCCTCGCCCCTCGTCCCTCGTCCCGCAGCGAATCCAATCTTGGGTGGACGACGCTTTGCGGGTCGCCGCAACGCTCCATCGCCTTTTCGTGACGGCGGAGCGGGACGAAGATGACCTGCAAAACCTTAGTCGGCAAGTTCAGCGGGCTGTCACGGCTTTGACAAGCGCCGCCAGCCTTTTGCAACGGGGACGCTCCTCTTTTGACTGGGCGGCAGAGTTGCGCTTGATAGATGCCCAAACTTTTGCGAAAAGTGCCCTCGCTGACGCCAAGGCGTTGATGAAGCGGCTCACCGACAAGCGGGCGGAAGTGGAACGAGCGTTGCTGACGACTTACCGAACCCGCCTGAGCGCTTTGGAAGAGAAAACGCCCAAACCCATCGTCACTCAACTGCTGGCTTACCATTTGCGCACACCGACGGAAACGGTGACAACCGTGCAGCGGGCAACGCCCGATGCGGGCGCTGCCGCTATTTTGCTAACTGTCGCCAAAGTTCAACGCAAAGATGCCCCTACTTTAGCGAAGGTATTGGACTTCAAAGGCGAATGGCTCACCCGCCTCATTCCCGAACGCGCCCCATCAGGTGTCAAGGTCGCCCTGCGATGGCTGACGACGGCGTGGGAACGGGAGTTTGAGCCGCCCAAAGACGACGAAACGAAAAAGTGACAAGGCGGCGAAAAAGGTGTTGCCGTGCAGAAGGAGGGAAGCCGTCATGGGCAAGTGGGTGCGGATGGTTGGCGTGGTTGCGTTCGTCGCAATGGCGCTCCTTTTGCCGCTGTCATTGACAGCAGCGCCGCCGAAGAAGCGGTGGCGCATCGCCATCGTCCCCAAAGCCTTGACGGGCGAATACTGGGTTCGCTGCCAGCGGGGCGCGCAAGCCGCCGCCAAGCAATTCGGTGTGGAGTTGCTCTTCATCGGTCCGTCGGCAGAGACAGAGGTGGACAAGCAGATTGACATCGTAGAGAACTTGCTGACACGAGGCGTGGACGCCATCGGCATCTCTCCGTGCGATGGGAAAGCCCTCGCTCCCATCATTGACCAAGCGATAGAAAAGGGTGTGCCTGTCGTCACCGTTGACTCCGATGCTCCCAAAAGCAAGCGCCTCGCCTACATCGGCACGGACAACGAGAAAGCGGGCGAACTGGCAGGACAGCAATTGGCGAAACTGATGGGCGGCAAGGGCAAAGTGCTCATTATTAACGGTGTGCCGGGAGCGGAGAACTTGATGCAACGCATCAAAGGTTTCAAGCGCGCCATCGCCAAGTTCCCGCAAATCCGCATCGTTTCTGAGCAAGCCTGCCAAAGCGACCAAACCTTAGCCCTTAACATCACCGAAAACGCCTTGACCGCTCATCCCGATTTGGGCGGCATTTTTGGTGTTAATGCGCCCGGTGCGCCGGGGGCGGCGCAGGCGGTCAAGGCAGCGGGGAAAGCGGGGAAGGTCAAAATCGTCGGCTTTGATGCCCTGCCCGATACCCTTCGCTTTTGCGCTGAAGGCGTCGTCCAAGCCATCATTGAACAGCGTCCCTATCGCATGGGTTATCTCGCCGTCCGCTACCTGAAGGAGGTGCTGGAGGGCAAGAAAATCCCGCGTTGGGTGGACACGGGCGTGGACATCATCACGCCGCAGAAAGCCAAACAATTGCTCCCTAGACAGCGCCCATGATGCCCCAAGGGAATGCCGATGGACTTTGGCTCGTCATCCCGACTTACAACGAAGCCGAAAATATCGTCCCACTTCTCTCGGCAATCTCGCAAACTTTGCCGAAAGCCCATCTCCTCGTCGTGGACGATGCCTCGCCCGATGGGACGGCGGTGCTGGTGGCAGCGATGCAACGCCACTTTGAACGGGTGCATCTTTTGCGGCGTTCGGGCAAACTGGGCTATGCGACGGCGATCGTGACAGGGCTTGAGTTTGCTTTGCGGCAAGGTGCGACCATCGTCGGGCATATGGACGCCGATTTCTCCCACGACCCGAAAAGCCTTCCTGCCTTGCTCCATGCTTTGCGGCGAGGTGCTGACATCGCTATCGGTTCGCGCTATGTGGCGGGTGGCGGCGTTGTCGGTTGGTCGCTCTTTCGGCGCGTCCTTTCGCGTGGCGCTAACTTCCTCGTGCGCGCTGTCTTGAATTTGCCCGTCAAAGATAGCACCAGTGGTTTCCGCCTCTATCGGAAAGACGCCTTGCAACGCCTCGCCCTTCATCGCTTGCGGGTGGAAGGCTATGGTTTCCTTTTTTTGAGCACGGCGTTGGCGGTTTGGAATGGCTTGAAAGTGGCAGAAGTGCCCATCGTCTTCGTGGACCGAAAAAGGGGCAAATCAAAACTTTCCCGTCGCATCGTCGCCGAAGCCGCCTTCGCCCTTGTCAAGGTTTGGCTTTGGCGACAAACGGGGCGATGGTGGGGCAAGCCTTTGTGGGGGGAACGGGACGAGGGACGCTGGACGGGGGACGGGCAATGGGACGAAGAACAAGGGACGCAGGAAAGGGAGGGAGGGAAGGGATGAAGGCGGGAAAGGGATGGCAAAGGGTGCGCCCTGAACTTGCCTGCGGGATCATCCTCATCGCTTTGCCGACGCTGTTGCTTTGGTCGGTGACCTTCGGCGGCAAAACTTTGGCGCCTGTTGACCTGTTGCTTTTGATGCCACCTTGGAAACACCTCGCCAAAGAGCGCTTCCCTGAGTTTCGTCGGGTGAAAGCACCGCTTTTGGATGTCGTCCAGCAATACTTCCCTTGGCGCAAATTCTACGCCGAACAGATGCGGCGGGGCGAACTGCCCCTTTGGAACCCCTTCATGTTTTGCGGGACGAGTTTCGTCGGCAACGGCATGTCCGCCATCTTCTACCCACCCAACTTGCTTTTCATCGTTCTGCCCGTTGAGAGGGCATTTGGTTGGGTCGCATGGCTGCACCTTGTCCTTGCGGGACTTTTCATGTTCGGCTTTCTGCGTCAATCTCTCTCGCCGCCGTCCGCCTTGACAGGCGCCATCACCTTCCAACTTTGCGGCTTCTTCATCGCATGGCTTGCTTACCTGCCCTTGCTTTGCACTGCCGTTTGGTTGCCAGCGGCGCTATGGGCGATGGAGAAGGGATGGGAGACGAGAGAGGGGAAGGTGGGCAACATTGCCCTTGCGGGAATGGCGTTGGGGATGGCGTTATTGGCGGGGCATCCGCAAATCGGCTTTTATGTCCTCTGGGCATTTGGCGTTTACCTCGCTTTGCGGGCGTTGATGGCAAGGTCGCTGACGCCTTTGCTTTGGGGCGTCGCTGCGTTGGCGTTTGGACTTGCCTTCGGAAGTGCCCAACTTTTGCCCTTGTTAGAGATGGCGCAGTTAAGTTTCCGCAGCGGGGCGGAAGGATGGGCGGCGGCTGCCGCTAACCGCTTGCCCCCTGACCAATTCATCCGCCTTTTCCTCCCGTCCTTTTTCGGCGATTGGCGCAGCGGCACCCATTTCGCTTGGGATTTTTCCCGCTTCAACTTCGTGGAGCGGACGGGTTACCCTGGTGTCATCGCTTTCCTTCTGGCTTGCCTTGCTCTTTCCCGACGGCAAACAACCAAAGTCAAGGAGCGATGGTTGGGCTTTTGCTTCGCTGCCTTCGGTTTGCTGGCAGCCTCTGTGCCCTTTGTCCATCGTTTCATGGCGCTCAATTTGCCAGGCACGCAAGCCTTCGTCGGCATCTCGCGGGCGCTGTTTTTGTTTGACTTCGGCATAGCGATGCTTTGTGCCATCGGTGTGGAAACTTTAACGGACGCAGGACGAGGGGCGCAGGACGAGGGAAGGGAAAGGCGGCAAGCCCGCAGGTCGGCAGGTCAGCAGGTCGGTAGGTCGGAGAATCGGCAAGTTGTCGGGACAAATTGGCTTGGGTTGGCAGTTCCTCTCTTGCTGATGGCGGCTTGCATCAGTTACGGTGTCAACGAACATGCCGACACGGCTTTCCATCCTGTCCTTCGCGATTTCACCCTTTCGCAACTCTTTCGCTGGCTTCTCCTGACTGCTTTGGGTGTCTTCGTCATCGGCGTTGCCCTCGCCGCAAAGTCGCTCCCTCGTCACCCGCCACCTGCCTCTTTCCTCTCGTCCCTTATCGCCCGCTTTTTGCCTTGCGCTTTCCCGCTCCTTGTCGCCGCCGATTTGCTTTCCTTTGCGTGGGGGCAACATCCCGAAGCGGAGCGGGCGATGGCGTTTTTTGAGACGCCCTCCATCCGATGGCTGAAGCGAAACTTGGGCACGCAACGGTTTGTCGCCGTCGGCACCGATGCCATCCGCCACTGGACGCCCTCCAACACGCTGATGGTCTACGGCTTTCGGGACGCCCAAGGGTCTGACTCGCTTATGACGAAGCGCATCTATCGCTTTTTGCAGGCATGGGACAACCATTCGCCCTTGCATCAAGCCTTTGCCGTCCGAAACTTTGCTTCGCCTTTGCTGGATTTGATGGCAGTGCGTTATGTCCTCGCTGCCGTGCCGTTGTCGCCAAAGGAGCGGGATGGTTTGCGCCTTGTCCACACAGGCGAATGGTGGGTTTACGAAAATCCTGACGCTTTGCCTCGTGCTTTTGTCGTGACCGACTGGCGTCGGGCAAATTCGCCCGATGATGCTTTGCGCCAAATCACTCGCCCAGAATTTGCCCCTCACCGATGGGTTGTCTTGGAAACTTCGCCTCTTTTCCTTCGTTCGCCCGCTTTGCCTTTCCGCCCTTTGCTCTCTGCCTCTCGTCTCGTTTCCTTTCGCGATGCCATCAACCGTGTGGAAATGACGGTGCGATTACCTCAGCGGGCAGCGTTAGTGTTGGCGGATGGCGTCTACCCAGGTTGGCGGGCTTGGGCGAAGGGCAAGGATGAGCGTTGGCGACCCTTGACAGTGTTGGTCGCTGATTACGCTTTTCGCGCCGTTTTGTTGCCATCGGGCAATTGGCGCGTTGTCTGGGTTTACTACCCTGCCAGCGTGGCGATTGGGCTCTTCCTGAGCCTTGTGGCTTGGGGTATTATTGTGGCGGTGGTCGTGATGCAGCGGCGCAAGATAGCCGACAGGCAGTAAGGGCAGGTCAACAACCGCTGATGCTTGATAGGTGCGGGAGAAAAAGCGATGCTCAGCAAAACAAAAGCGGGCGGGATTGACCGCATGGGGAAGGCGCTTTCCGTTGCTGCCTATCTCAGAAACCTGTCGCCGCCCATCGGCGATGTTGCCATCGCCGTTGCCATCGGGATAGTGGCGTTCCTTTGGCTGGTGCTGACGGCGGGCGACATCGGGGTCGGTTACGACGAACCCATTTATGGCGGCTATGCCCTCAAGTATTTGGCGTGGCTGCAACTTTGGTGGCAATCGTGGGCGAGGGGCGATTTTTTCAACCCCTTCCGACCCGAAGTCATTGACCTTTACTGGCACGCCAAAGATATGCACCCACCTATCCCGAAATTGGTCGCTGCGTTGGGTTATGCTTTGATGCGCCCTCTTGTCGGCGACGACTTTGCGGCGATGCGGTCGGGGACGGCATTTTTGTTTGCGGCGATGTTGGCAGCCCTCTATTGGTTTGGGCGCGAACCCTTGACAAAAGCGGGGGCGCTTTTTGCCGTCGGCGCTGTCGCCTTCATGCCCCGTCTCTTCGCCGACGCCCACTTCCTGACGATGGACAGCCCTGTCACGGCGACAACCTTGCTCGCCACCCTCGCCCTCGTTCGGTTGCTGGAGCAGCCAAGTCCTTGGCGTTTGCCGGGAGCATGTTTGGCAACGGGGATGGCGTTTGCTTCCAAAGCCAACGGCTTCCTGACCATTCCCGCAGCCTTCCTCCTCGCTTTCTTTGGGACAAGGGACGAGGGACAAGGGAGATGGCATGGACATGGTGCTCTTTTGCGCGTTCTCTTGGTCGCCCTCACAACGGTCGGCGGCATGGCGTTCCTCTTTGCGACTTGGCTTTGGCTTTGGGTTGACCCATTCCATCGCTTCCGAGAATATTTCACCTTCCACGCCAAGCATTTCTTCGTCCACACCTTCTACCTCGGTCGGCTGTGGGAACTGGCGCCTTGGCATTATCCGCTTGTCATGACCGCCGTCACGGTGCCGACCATCACGCTGCTGATGGCTCTCATCGGGACGGTCTTGACCCTTTGGCGATGGCGGGTGACGCCGATGTTGGTGAAGATGGCGCTGCTCAGTTACTTCGTCCAAATCGCTCCTTTCCTTTTGCCGACGACGCCCAAATACAACGGCATCCGCCTTTTTGAACCTGCCTTCCCTTTTTTGGGCATCTTGGCAGGTTACGCTTTTGGCACGATGGCGCAAGGGTTGATGGCGTGGCTGCGGGCGAAAGCGGCGCAATGGGTTTCATCACCTCACCTTTGCGTCGCTGCGTTGGGTCTTGCGTTATTGGCGCCTGCCGCCCATGGGACGCTGACCAGTCATCCTTTTGGCTTGTCTTACTACAACGCTTTGGTCGGTGGCGTTCGGGGTGCGAGGGCAAACTTTGAGGTCACCTATTGGGGCGTCAACCTGTTAAGTGTGTTGCCCTTCCTCAACCGCCAGCCTAACGGGACAAAGGTGCTGTTTTTGCCCGGTTGGGCACTTTACCCGACGGTGGAGTTTTATTGCCACGCCCAAGCCCTTCGGTGCGCCGAAGTCAGTGGCAAGCACCTTCAACCCGAAGGGCTGATTCCTTTGGGAAACCCAAAAGACCTGCCCTTCGCTGACTTCCTCGTCTTCCAAGCAAGCCAAACAGAGTTGAAACTTTTGGAGCGGGAGAATCGTCAGCTGGGCAAGTTGCTTTGGACGCTTTGGGAGCAGGCGAAACCCGCTTTCGCTGCTGTCTACGATGGCACCGTCATCGTCGGCGTTTACGACCGGGCGACCGTTCAGCGGTTTGCGACACAAAGCGATGCACCAAACCGACGAAGGCATTAACCCTTCGCAACAGGGAGTGGTCAGGTTGCAAGCGAGCCTCCGCACGAGTTTTTGGGAGCCGATGGTGGTGTTGGTCTGGCGGGAATTGCGCGTCCGCTACAAGCGGACGGCTCTGGGCTTTTTTTGGTCGTTGGCACCTCCCATCGCTCAAGCCTTCCTCTGGCTCATCGTCGTCAAGTGGTTTCTGGGCGTCAAAGTGCCCAACTTCTCCGCCTACTTGCTCTGCAACGCTTTCACTTGGCAGTTCATCCAAAACGCCCTGCTGGACGGCTGCTCGGCGGTCATGTTTCACATGCCGTTGGTCAAGGCTTTCCCGATGCGCCGAGAAATCCTGCCCCTCGCCTCCCTCGCCAGCAACTTCGTGCATTACTTGTCGGCGATGTTAGTGTTGTTCGCCTACTTGGCGCTCGTCGTCTACCGAGAGTATTTGTTCGTCTGGCTGTTGTCGCGGGGCACTTGGCTGTTGCTGTTGCCCGTTGCCGTAGCGGGACTACTCGCCTTGCTTGCGGGTTTGGTGCTGGCGCTTTCATGCTTGACAGTGCTTTATCACGACCTCAAGTTCGTCATGGACAGTTTCGTCCTGCGCCTATTGTTTTTCGCCTGTCCCGTCATCTACTTCACCGAGCAAGTCCCAGAGGTATGGCGTCCCCTTTACCTTCTCAACCCTTTCGCCGTTTACCTGACTACCTTGCGGCAAATCTTGCTGCCGCCCCCGCAGTTCCCTGACGGTCGCCCGCCCTTGCCCTTTGACTGGGCACATTTTGCCCTCGCCCTCCTGCTTTCGGCATTGGCGCTCTTGGTGGGCTGGTCGGTCTTTCAGCGCACTAAGCGCCAACTGGCGGAATGGCTATGAAGCCCCCTGACAGGGCAACCTACCTTCATCACCGAGCATAGTAGGGCACTGTTGACATGGACAGGGCAACGCGCTAAAATGGCGGGCGACGAATGGGTGAGGTGGGCAAGATGCCGTTGAAAGTGACGCGGCGGGTGGAGCGCCGTAGCGCCCAACCGCTTTACCTGCAGGTCAAAGAGGCGATCAAAGGGAGCATTGAGCGGGGCGAGTTGAAGCCTGGCGAGCCGCTGCCAGGGCGGTTGGAACTGTGTCGCTTGTTCGGGGCAAACCGCCTGACCGTTGACCGCGCCGTCGCCGAATTGGTGCGGGAAGGTTGGCTGGTGGCGATCAAGGGCAAGGGCACTTTTGTCGCCACCCCGCAAGAGCGTTCCCGCCAACAAACTGTCCTCACTTTCGCCGTCGTTTGGTCGCATTATGGCATCCACGAAAACAACATCTACTGGGGTCCGCTCCTTCGGGGCATCAGTCACGAAGCGGGCGAAGTCGGGGCGCGCTTGCTCTTCCGTGAAGTCCCGCCTGATTTTTATGCCGATTTGTTCCATGAAGTGCGGGCAGATGGGTTGATTATCTTAGCACCCCTCGTGGAAGACGAACTCATCCTGCGGCAATTGCGCGCCCGCCACATCCCCTTTGTCGCTACCTCTTCGGCTTACGGCGATGAGCGCTTGCCCTGCGTGGACACCGACAATTTCGCAGGCGTTAAAGCGGCTTTGGAGCACCTTTGGCAGTTGGGTCACTGCGACATCGCCATGATCAACTTGGATTTGAAGCAAACCGATTTGCTGCGGCGGTGGGAAGCCTTCCAGAAGTTGATGGGCGATGCGGGCTACCGTCTTGACCCCCGCTGGGAACTTTTGTTTCCCGACCGACGCTTAGGTGTTCGGGAAGAAGTGGTGCGCCAGTGGTTGGACAGCGTTCCGCTGCCGACGGCGATTTTTGCCGCCGATTACGAGACGACCTTGGTCGTCCTGAAGGTGTTGCGGGAACGAGGCTTGCGGGTGCCTGACGATATCTCCGTCGTCGGTTTTGACGACCCTGCTTCCGCTGCCTTTTTAGACCCGCCGTTGACGACGGTGCGCCAACCTGTGGAGCAACTGGGACGGCGTGCCGTTCAGAAACTCACAGATGCCTTGCGTAAGGGGGTGATGCCCGAGGGGACGGAACTGTTGACACCCGAACTCATCGTTCGCCGATCTACTGCCCCTGCCCTTCAAACCTTGACATCCCCAGGGCAGGAGGCAAAATTAAGGGTGCCGTAAACTCAATCAAGGAGGTGCGTTGTCATGCGGCGTTCGGCGTTCACACTGATTGAGTTGCTGGTCGTGATTGCGATTATCGCGGTCTTGGCGGCGATTTTGTTCCCCGTCTTCAGCCAGGCTCGCGAGAAAGCAAGGCAGGCGGTCTGCACCAGCAACGAGCGCAACATGGCTATGGCAGCGATGCAGTATGTCAACGACTATGACGAGCGGCTGATGCCAACGGAATGTTGGTCTTGTGGCAACCAGTTGGGTGACCGTCACGATCCTAATCGGCGCTGGCTTGTCCGCATTCAGCCTTACATGCGCAACATCCAAATCTTTGACTGCCCATCAGGAGGGACGGAAACTTTGGACTTTAGCCCACCCAAGTGGTCACCGGGGGGAGACCCTCAAATTTGGGGTCCCCCCACTTACGCTTGGGGCTGGACTTTTCCCGGCACATGGCGGGGGCTGCGGATCGGCTACGGCTACGCCCTTCGCGTTGCAGGATGGACAGACGGTAGTGGCGATCCCGGCAATCCTAACAAAGTCTCACAAGGGCGGAATATTGCTGAAATTCGCTCCCCCGCTAAAATCCGTCTTATCTCGGACTCTGCACACAAAGATGCCTGTTGCAATCGGGTAGTTGTTGCCAATGCTTGCGGCTCTGGTTGGTGGTGCGGCGATCCTGACGGTGGTCCTTGGACAGATGAGAAGCGGGAGAAATACACTCGCCATCACCAAGGCACCAACTACATCTTCTGTGACGGGCATGTGAAGTGGTTGCGGTGGAATGCTGTCTACCGTCCCGACAACAGCATCATCGGCGAGATGAGCGGTTGGGGCGAGTTTTAAAGAGGGGTGAGGAGTAATGCAGCAAAAGGTCTCGACCGTCGTGGCCGTTGTTATCATCGTTGTGGTTCTGCTTATTGCCGTTTTCGTCGTCTGGCGGAAGACAGGGGAGAAGCCTGTCATCGGTTACGAGGAGTTCCAAAAGCAGATGCAAGGGCAACCGATGGGAGGACCGCCAGGAGGAATGCAACCTGCTCCCCGCCCGCCGGAAAAACGACCCACCCAACCAGGGGGTTCCACGCCTTAAGAATCCCTACGACTTGCGGGAATTGGGCAAGGATGGCGCTCCTGAGAGGGGCTTAGCCTCCCTCGGGGGCGTTTCTTTTTGTTTTTCGGGGCAAAAATTTGGGGCACTCAACGAGATGACAGGGACGGCGCTTTGTGGGCGCTCCCTATGAACCCGTGCAAGTCAAGTCGTTCCAACAAGGCGGTGAACTCCCGCAAAATCCGTCGGGGGGCTAAGGGGTCGGCGAAGAGGACGGTGCCCAGTTGGACGGCGATGGCGCCTGCTGCTAAGTATTCCGCCACATCGCTCCCGCTCCAAATCCCCCCAACTCCAATCAACGGCACCTCCTTGCCAACTTGCCGAAGCCGTTGGGCGACTTGAAAGACTTTGCGGACGATGAGGGGCTTAATGGCGGGTCCCGATAACCCTCCGAACCCTGTGCCTAACCGAAATTGCACCGTCCCAAAGCGGGTGTCAATGGCGAGGGCAGGGAAGGTGTTGCAAAGGCAGAGGGCGTCGGCGCCTGCTTCCACGCAGGCTTCAGCGATGTCGGCGATGGTGTGAGGTTCAGGGGAAAGTTTCACCCACAATGGCTTCTCCCACACCGACCGAGCCGCCGCGACAACTTCCGCCGCCGTTTCGGGCGCCAATCCGAACTCAATCCCGCCTTTGGCGATGTTGGGGCAAGAGATGTTCACTTCCACCGCCGCCAACGCTTCCGCTCCCCGCAACTTTTCACAAACTTGCACAAACTCGTCCACTGTCTCGCCGTTGACATTGGCGATGAGAGGCACAGGCAAGCGATGCAGGCGTTCGTTGACCTTACGCACTAAGGCGTCCACGCCGATGTTTTGCAGCCCGATGCTGTTAAGCATCCCTGCTGCCGTCTCCGCCACACGAGGCGGCGGGTTGCCGAGACGCGGTCGGAGCGTGACGCCTTTCAGGACGACAGCACCAACGGCATCCCAACTCCATCCCTCAATCCGCTCCATCTCCTCTCCGTAACCGCAACACCCTGACGCCAAAATCAACGGCGTCCGCAGGCAAATGCCCGTGACCGTGACGGCAAGGTTGATTTCGCCCATGCCTTCGTCCCTCCTGAACGGCGGCGATTAGCGACTGGTGAAACGGCAACGAAAGGCGATTGTTTTTGCTTCCGTCGTGGCTAATAGCCACTCCAACAGGCGCAACCTAATTTCTCAGGGCGAACTGCCGTTCGCCCTATCATTCGCCATTCGTTACTCGCTGCCGTTTCCTAACTTGCCTATCTGCCCACTGCCCATCTGCCTGTCGTTTAGTTGGATGCTTTGCCCCGAAGGGCTGTTTTGGCGACGAGCCAAAGCAATTTGGGGATGGCGAGCAGGCGGGGCAAGCGGCGCTTGGGGTCTTTCAGCGTCCGATAGAGCCACTCCAAGCACAACCGCTGCACCCATTCAGGGGCTCTTTGAACGATGCCCGCATAGACATCAAAACTACCGCCGACACCGATGCAAAGGGGCACTTGCAACTCATCGGCGTGCTTGGCGATCCACTTTTCCTGCTTAGGGATACCGAAGGCGACAAAAAGGATGTCAGGTTGCGCTGCCCTGATTTGAGCGATGACCTCTGGTTCTTCGTCAGGTGAAAAGTAGCCGTGATGCGTCCCGACGATTTGCAAGGTGGGGTAGCGCGCTTGCAAGTTGCGGGCTGCCATCTCTGCCACTCCCGGTTTTGCCCCCAGCAGAAAAACACGCCATCCCTTTTGTGCCGCCCGCTCACATAACTTCGCCATCAACTCCACGCCGGGCACCCGCTCATAAACAGGCAAGCCCAACAACCGGGCACTCCAGACGACCCCGATGCCATCGGGCGTGACCAAATCGGCTTGTTGGACGATGCGCCGAAACTCTTCGTCTTCCTGCGCCCGCACCAACGCCGAGGCATCGGAGGTGACGACCAAATGGGTGCGTCGCTCCGCAAGGAAGCGCTCCAAGATGTCCAAGGCTTCGTCCATCGTTACCGCCGCCACAGGCACACCCAGCAAATTGACGACGCCCTTCCCTTCCTTGCGAGCACTGAACCGCACCGTTACCCAGAAGGCAATGACGCCGACCAAAAGCCACATCGCCATCAAAAGCAGTTTGACGGTGAAGTGAATTGCTACCAACCGAACGAGCAACAAAGCAAGCAAGCAAAGGTAAGCGTGGGCAACGGTTAAGAGCCAAAAAGCGCGTCGCTCGTTCACGCCCTCGGCAGTCAGCAAATCAAAGAAACTGCGCCGATGGGTCGGCAAAGCGAACCCGCCTGTCCGCAACCGATAGGTGACTTCCAAGACAGGAACGCCCAACGCCAGAGCGGGAGCGATGAGGATGAGGAACGCCGTGTTTTTCAGGGCTCCTGCGACACTTGCCATCCCCAACAACGCCCCCAACGACGCTGCCCCTCCCGCTTCGGCAGGCAACCCCCAAAGGGCTATGCCAAGCATAGCGCCGCTCAAAGCCAGCGCCGATGCGAAATGCGGTTGCGCTTGCGTCATCGCCACGATAGCGGCAAAAGTCAAACCACTCAAACTTGCGACACTCCAAGTCAATCCCCGAAGGCGCGCCGTCGGGCGCCAAAGCGCCGCAAAAAGCCAAAGCCAAAGCGCCGTCAAGGGAAGGGCGAAAACGCCCAACGAGACAAATTGGGTCGTGAAGGGCAATTTCACGCTCTCCACCTGCAAGCCCGCCGAAGCGACAAGGCAAGCCCCTGTCAGCGTCGCCAACTCCCGCACCCATCGGACGGGATGGCGGGAAGCAAGACCCGCCACCAAAACCCAAAGGGATGCTGCCATCGTTAGCCTGAGCGGTTGGCTTGCGCTTAGAAAAACAGCAACCGTTGCGACGGCGGCGAAAGGCGGCAGCCACCAACTTGCCGTCTCCTTCCGCCACCAGCGCAAAAAGATGCCCGAAAGCCCACCGACGGCTATGCTTCCGACAACGCCGTCCATCGCCTATCACCCAACCGATGAGTCCAAATGCCCTTTCACATTGTGGCAGGCGACACAAAATTTGGACGACGGCGGTAGCGATTTTTGCGGCTGACGCCGCTCCTACTGATGGCTGTGAAGAAGGCAGGGAAGGAAGCGATGCCGGAATTTCGCTTAGTGCTGGCGGTGACGGTGCGAGCGCCCATAGAGCGCGTCTTTGCCATCCTTGCCGACATAGAGCGCTACCCCAAACTTTTCCGCTACATGCATGACTTGCGCATCGTAGAGCGGCAGGGCAAGGCGGTGTTGGCGGAGGTGACAGAGGATATGTTCGGGCTGAAAGTCTTTCGCGTCCTCACCCGCTTCACCTTTGACCCGCCCCGAAAGGTGACGATGGAGCAAGTGCGCGGTCCTTTTGACCGCGCTGTCGGTTGGTTCGCTTTAGAACCCCAATCGGACGGGACGACGAGGTTAGAACATGGCGTGGAAATCGCCGTCAGCGGCATCTTGGGTTGGTTGGGCAAAAAGGTGTTAGAAAGCGGGTTGGCGAAACGGCGGATGACGGAAGAAGTGAAAGCCATCAAGGTGGCAGCCGAAGGGCAAGGCAAATCAAGGGCTTTCGGAAAGTCGCACCTTGAATAACCCGTCGGCACGGAAGAAACTTTGTCATAGCAGATGGTTTACTGCGGCAGATGTTGTCGCGGCTAATTTGTCGCAGTTGATAGCCGCAACTTTCCGAACATCCTCAGGCAAATCTTAAGCGGCGGAGGAGAAAGGGTTATGCGTCCTCAACTTTCTGAGACGGTGCGCCGACGCTTGGTCGCCGACTTTGAACGCTTCATGGACGCCCCCCTCCCTCAACCCCTTTGGCAATTCGCCTTGGAAGGCTATGGGATTGACTTGCGGTCTACTTACGCCGACTTTCCCGTTGCGTTGTTGCTCGGCAAAGCCAGTGGGCAATTAAGCATGGAGCCACACCAAATTCGCACCGATGCGAAAACGGGTTTGGGCTTTTGTGTCCTGAAGACGGTCATCGCCGAAGACGCTCAGGGCGATCGCTCTATGCAGGCATGGGCAATCCCCGTCACCCGCATGAAGGTGGAACGCATTCGCGGGAAAGATGGAACGGAAGGTTGGACGGTCACTTGGGTCGGACGGGGTTGGCATAAAAGTTTCGCCGATTACTTGCGCTTCTTCAATGCCGCCCTTTCCATCGGCGCCGAACGAGGCATGCTCGTCGTCCCATCCGTCAAAGCCCACCTACCTGCCTCCCTTGACGAAGAATGGCGGACAGGTGAATACGACTTCACTGTCGGCGAATTGTTGAAGGTTTGGCGGCGCCACCATCCCAAAACGCCGATGCCTTTGGAATTTGACTTCAGCCCGACTTTGGCAGGGAGCGATCGGGCAAGACAGCAGGAAAGCATTTTGCGTTGGCTCGTGGCTGTCCCAAAACTCCTTCGGCAGGCAGCCGAGCGGGCGACGGGTCTGCCCTCGTCTCAAGTCATCCGCATCGGCATCAAAGTCTTCAATGCCCTCTTTGACGACGATTTCCAACTGACGATGCTGCAAACGCTGCTGACGGAAGTGGCAAAAGGGCACGGCGCCGACTTCCTCATTTACGCCAACCGCCTTTTTGACCCGAAGCGAGAATACGAAGGTGTCAAGGGCGCCGCTTACGGTGGACCTGACCTAAGCGCCAGAAACTTGCGGGTGCTGTCGCAACTGACAGAAAAGCGTCGGCGAGGCGAGTTACCTGCTTGGCTGCCCATCAGCGGGACGGGCGATGTCAGTCGGGGCAGCATCGCTTTCCGCTACCTCCTTTGTGGCTGCACCACCTTGCAAATCCACACCTTTTTCCAACTGCCTCTCTCCTGCTACGCCAAACGGACAGGTAGCCGCATTGAGCGAGCCTTGCACCAGTTGCTCTTTGACCCCGACAACGGCTTACTGGCTTGGCTTCTGATGGTGAAGGAGCGCTTAGGCGTTGAACCTTTGGCGATAGACACCCTGACACAGCACAATTGGGAGACGGCAGTGAGTGGCGAGTAGTGGTTAACCAAGCGGGCGAGGCTTTGCTAAGCCGAAAAATTTTTCGTTGCTGAGGTGACGACGGATGCGCCGCATTTACAAAGGCATCGTCAAAGGGGGCGTCCTCGTCTTGGAGGGCGATGGGCATTTGCCCGACGGGACGGAGGTGACGGTCATCGTGGAAGAAAAGAGCGCAGCAACAAAGACGGTCTGGGATGCACTCGCTGAGATAGTGGGGATATTTAGCAGCGGCTTGACCGATGTCAGTGAGCGCAAGGACGAGTATGTGGCGGAAGCCATTGAACGCCACCATCGCCCAGACAAGGTGCGAGAGGAAGGGGCATGAAGCGGATGAGTTTCGGTGATGCTGGCTTCTTTTTTGCTATCGTGGATGCCAACGACCGCTGGCACAAAGAGTGCGTCGCTCTGTTAGCCGAACTGAAAAAGGGCGGCTGGCAGTTAGTGACGACTTTGTTAGTTGTCGCCGAAACCCATGCCTTGCTACTGCGCCGCTTCGGGTCGCATGCTGCCGTGCTGTGGCTCAAGCATACTTTGCCTTTCGGCAGGTCGGGCAAAAATCTGGCTCACACTAAGTTTCGCCCCCCAAAAGAAACCTTTGCTCCCTTTGCCAAGCCTACCAGATTGCTTGCCAGCCAATAAAGGCTGATGGAAAGTTCAAGGCAAGGTGAGGCTGCCGAGGATGACAGGAACTGAAGCGCCTGTCGCCGAAGGTAAGTTGCCCGCCAAGCCCATGACCGTTCGGTGGGCTAAGATGGCAAAAGCGATGGCTTCCTTGGCATCGGCGTTGATGCCCAATTCGTCGCTGCGTCGGATTTCTATCGGTGCCAAACGCTCCCGCAGCATCGCCATGAGCGTCGGATTGTTTGCCCCGCCCCCGCTGACAATCACTTCATCCACTTTGCCCACTTTCGGCAAGATGAACCGTCGGAGAGCGTCGGCGATGCTTTCCGCCGTGAACGCCGTCAAAGTGGCGACGACATCGCAGGGCGTCAATCGCCATGCTTCCGCTTGCGCCAACACTTTCCGCAGGAAGCCTTCGCCGAACATCTCTCGTCCCGTTGACTTGGGCGGTCGCTGTCGCAAGTAGGGATGGCGCATCAGCCAAGAAAGCAACTCCTGTCGCACTTTCCCTTCCCTTGCCCATGCCCCCTCATGGTCGTGCGTTTGCGCCCCGTTCGTGAAATGGCGCATCGCCCCGTCAATGAGCATGTTGCCTGGACCCGTGTCAAAGGCGAAAACTTCTTGCGCTGTGGCACTTGCGGGCAAAACGGTCAAGTTGGCGATGCCGCCGATGTTGAGGGCAAGGCGTGTCTTGTGCCGATGGCGCAGAAGCAACCAATCCACCAGCGGGACGAGGGGAGCCCCTTGACCGCCTGCTGCCATATCCTTTGCCCGAAAATCGCTGATGACAGCGGCGCCCGTTCGGAAAGCGATGACGGCAGGCGAGGCAATTTGCAGCGTCCCAACTTTCCGTCGCCACGACGCCTTATGGTTTTTGCGTCCCGATGGAGGCAAGTGGCGAACGGTCTGCCCGTGACTTCCGATGAGGGCGACCCGCTTGAGGGACACACCGCCTTGCTGAGCAACTTTTTGCGCCGCTTCGGCGAACAATTCGCCCAGCGCAAAATGAAGCCAGCAAAGGGTCGCCACATCCCCGTCATGGCAAACCTGCAACACAGCGTCGCGGACGACAGCAGGGTAGGGAAGGGTGATAAAAGCGACGGTCTCTATGTGGTCGGGGCGCTGTCCGACAAGGCGCACCAACGCAGCATCCACGCCGTCAGCGGAAGTGCCCGACATCAGCCCGATAACCCATCGCTCTTTTGCTGCCACATAGTCCGCCAACCATCGCCACACCTTCGGCAACATTTTTGTCACCGCGTTGCCCGTTCTTGTTCCGCCACGACTTGCCCCGTCGCCAAATCGTAAATGCGGTCACAAGTGACGCCCGTGTCCATGTTGAAGAGGCGGATGAAAATCTGACTGCCAAGGTATGCCCGCACTTGCACGAAAAAGCGTTGCCCGTCTGCCCATTTGCCTTGCTGTTGCGTCGCTTTCAGCATGTCCACGACGGCATCCAAAACGGTCATTGGGTCTCGCCCCTTCAAGGGTCAGTGGTCGTGACAGGCATGGTGCTGCATTGACATCTTCTCAGCCCTTTGCCCCTCAGGGTGATGATGGTTGGCGCAGAGGTAATGGTCGGCGCAACCGTTGGCTTCCAGTTGTAAAGTGGCGTGGTGGATGGCGAAGCGCTGCCGAAGCAAAGTCTGTGCCCGTTGCAAAAGGTTGGTCGGGTCGCGCAATCCTTCCTCGCTGACGACGAGATGGGCACTCAAGTAGCGGCACTGCGAGCACAAACTCCAGATGTGCAAATCGTGCACCTGCCGAACATGAGGCAAAGAGAGCAAGGCATCGCGCACCGACGGCGTGTCAATGCCTTTGGGCGCCCCTTCCATGAGGATGTGGGCGGCTTCCCAAGTGACATGCCCCGCTTGGTAGGCGATGGCTGCCGTGATCGCCAAGGAAATGGCAGGGTCAACCCAAAACCACCTCGTCACCGCCATGATTGCCCCAGCCACCAACACACCCACCGAAGACGCCGCATCGCCGACGATGTGCAAAACGGCACTGCGGACATTGAGGCTGTGATGGGTGTCGCCATGAAGCAAGACGAGGACGAACAAGTTGGCAACCAACCCGATGGCAGCGATGACAAGCATTTCGCCCGCCTTCACGGGCACAGGCTTGAGAAAGCGCTCTATCGCCTCCCAAAGTAGCATCGCACTGATGACCAAAAGCGAACCGCCATTGAAGGCGGCGGCGAAAATTTCCAAACGATGCAACCCGAAAGTATGTCGGTCGGAAGGTGGGCGGTGTGCCAGAGCAACCGTTAGCAAGGTCAACGCCAGCGAAAAAGCATCGGTGGCGACATGGAAGGCGTCACTGAAAAGCGCCAAACTGCCCGTCCACCAACCGCCGAGCAGTTCGGCGAAGAAGATGGCGAAAGTGATCGCCACCGCCCAAATCAATCGCCGTTGCAATCCTTGTTCATGCTCAGGCAAAGTTCATTGCCCCCTTCGCAGGACAGGTCACTCCAATTTTGTTGCGCCGCTCCCCTTTCGGCATCACCTTGCATCATTTTAGTGGCTTGGAAAGGAGGCAAATGGGATGCGCTGCCGTGCCACGATTTGGCTCTTGCTTTTCGCCGTCGCTTGCGTTTCCGCCCAGACACCGCAGGAAGCCTTGGAGGCGTTCCTTCGTGAACCTGCTTTGCGCGGGGCGTGGGTCGGGGTGTTGGTGGAGACCACCGACGAAACGCCAAAAGTCTTGCTCGCTCACGATGCCGATAAACGCTTCATGCCCGCTTCCAACGCGAAACTGTTCACCGTCGCTTTGGCGCTGGAGCGGTTGGGCGAAGATTTCGTCTTCCGAACACCCCTGTTGACGGACGGCAAGCGGGAGGGCGCAACGCTCGTCGGCAACCTTTACCTTCAAGGTGTCGGCGACCCATCCCTAACGCGCCAGCGACTTTTGGAGCTGGCAAAGCAGGTGGTTGCTCAAGGCATTCAAGTTGTCAAGGGCGATCTCGTCGTGGATGTCAGCGCTTTCGCCGACAACCGCTGGGGTGTCGGATGGGCTTGGGATTACTTGGCTTACGGTTACGCCCCTGAAGTTTGGGCGATTGCTTTAGACCGCAACGCCATAACGGTGCAAGTTGCCCCCGCTAACCTTGACGGGGCGCCAGCGAAAGTGACATTGACGCCACCGACGGATTGGCTGACGATAGACAACCGCATCCAGACAGTGGCGACGGTCAATGAAGCCGATTGGAGTTTGTGGCGGGAGGCATGGGAGCGAACTTTGCACCTTTGGGGTCGCATCCCTTTAACTGCCAATCCCGAAAGCGTCCGAGTCAGCGTCCCCAATGTGCCCCACTATGTCGGCACTACTTTCCGACAACTGCTCAACGAAGGCGGGGTGCGGTTAGAAGGGTCGTTGCGCATCGGCAACACGCCTGACAAGACAAGGGTCATCGCCGAAACGCCTTCCGCTCCCTTGCGGGAATTGGTTCGCTGGCTCAACAAAGTTAGCGACAACCTTTACGCCGAAATGCTTTTGCGGGCTGTCGCCCTGAAAGGGCTGGGACGGGGCGATGTGGAAGGGGCGATGAGCCTTTTGCGGGAACAACTGAAGGTGTGGGGCATTGAGCCGACAGAAGTTCGGCTCGTGGATGGCAGCGGGTTGTCGCGGCTGAACATGGTCACGCCCCACGCTCTTGTCCGACTTTTGCAAGTCGCCCGCCGACGACCTTGGTTTGCGGCATTCCGTGAGAGTTTGCCCATCGCAGGCGTAGATGGCACGCTTGCCAACCGCTTTCGTGGGACGGCTGCCGAAAAACGCCTCGTCGCTAAGACTGGGTTCATCGGGGGTGTCGTGACGATTTCGGGTTACCTTCAGCGGCAGGACAAAAGCGAGTGGGTTTTCAGCGTGATGGTCAATCACTTCACTGCCCCGACGCGGGAAGTCCAAAACGCCGTTGACCATTTCCTTGCGGCGTTAGTGCGTTAGGTCGTTTCAGCGAAAAGGAAGCGCCCGCAGTTTTCGCAAGTCGGCAACCCGTCAGGGTCACGGAGCGCCCGCCACACTTCGGCGGTGACGGTAATGCGGCAACCGCCACACAAGTTGCCCTCAATCTTGGCGACGGCGATCCCGCCCCATCGCTCCCTCAATCGGTCGTAACGCGCCAAAACCTCCGCAGGCAACATCGCCCGCAACCGCTCCCGCTCTTTGAGCAACGCCTCCCGTTCCTGCTCCAGTTTCGTCTTCATTTGCATCGCTCGCTCCCGAAGGAGTTTCAAGGTTTCTTGTTGCTCCTTCAGTTGCTCCTCCATCTCCTTCAAGCGATGCTCGCCGTCTTCTATGCGCAGCATGAGTTCCAACATGCGGTCTTCCAGATGGTCTTTGCGTCGGCGCAACTCCTCCAGTTCCGCTTGGATGTGCTCCACTTCTCGCGGGTTACGGATGAGTCCGCTGGCGAGGCGGTCTTCCATCTGGCGGAGTTTGGCTTCCGCCGAATTCAGTTCCAGTTCGTTGTCCAGCAACTCCTGCCTTGCCCGACGGATGTCCGAGCGAAGGTTGTCTATCTCGGCGAAGACCCGTCGGATTTCCGCCTCCGTCCGATCGCCCGTGTCCAAAGTCGCCAGCGTCCGTTCAATTTCCTCCAAGCGGCTATCAGTCACTTGTAGTTGGTAAAGGAGTTGAATGGTTCGCATCGCTTTCACGCCCCCATCGTTGAGTTCGGCGGACGAATCGGCGACACCACTCCGCTTGCTGATCAAAGCGTGCCACTACCAAACTTTCGGCTAACTTCAACATAGCGTCGGGCGCGTTGTCGGTCAAGGCGCAGACCCGCCGCCAGTAAGAGATGGCGCGCCGATGTTGCCCGCTCAAACTCAACGCCATCGCCGCCGCAAAGTTCAACGCCACATCATCGCGATGACGATTTGCCAGTTGCGTCCATCCCTTGACGGCGTGCGCTAAATCGCCCTTTTGCTGATACAACCGCAGCAGCAACTCGTAAGCGGGCAAAAAGTCGGGACGCATCGCTATGACTTTTCGGCAATGCGTCATCGCTTCGCCGAGGCGTCCAAGTTTTGCCGCCTCTTGTGCCCGCTTCCAAGCCGAAGAGGCGTCAGGGAAGGCAGGCAGCGCATTGGGCGAATTGGGTGGCGAAGCGTCGGCGGATTTCAGCCAGCCTGAAAGTTTCGCCCGTTGGTGAGATGGCAAGCGATTGAGAGCCACTTGCAGCAATGCTATCGCTTCCTTTTGGCGGTTCAGTTGTTCGGCGATCAACCAGAGCGCCCCTGACAGGCGGGCATCTTGCTGGACGCGTTGGGCAACCCGTTCAAAAGCGCCGTCCCGCCACAGTCGCAAAGCCGCTTCGGCGTAAAGGGCTGCCGCTTGCGGCTCGTCGGGCATTTGCGTTAGCAACCTTTGGGCTTCCTGAAGCGCCGCCGCAGGGGCATCGGCTTGGAGCATCAATCGGATGCGTTCCGCCCGCAGAGATGGGTCGTCGTTGATCGCCATCGCTTTGTCCAGCAGGTTTAACGCTTTTGAGAAGTCTTTCGCCCTCTCCCACACTTGCGCCGCTTTTACCAATGCTGCCAGTTTCGTTTGCCCGTTGCGAGCCGTCTGGGCAAACCGCTCCCAAACCGCTGCTGCCCTTGCAGGTTCGCTTGCCAGTTCCCAAAGTTTTGCCGCCACTTGCACGATACGGACATCACCTTTGGCGAACATTTGGGAGCGTTCCAACCGCAAAGCGGCTTCTTTCGTCTTTCCCAGTTCGTCCATCGCCTGCGCCCACCAGATGAAGACTTCCGCCGAAGGGCGTTTTTGAAGGAGCGTCTCACAAAGTCGCAGCGTCTCAGGAGCACGCCCTTGACAAAGCCAGATTTCTACGAGCGCCCCGACGGCTTCCAAGTCAGGATTGTCAAGGCTGCCGATGCCTTTGAGCAAGAAGGGTTCGGCTTCCACCCACTCTACCCGCCGAGCGTGCCAAAGCCCCATCAAGGCGTTCAAGCGAGGATGGTCGGGAAAGCGCTTTAGGGCAAACCGAAGGATACGACCCGCCCTTTCAAACTCACCTGCCCGCATCAACGCTTCCGCCCGCAGCACCCGCCATCGTGGGTTGTCGGGTTGACGCCGCTGCGCCCATTCGTAAAGTTTCACCGCCCGCTCAAAATCGCCTAACCGCATCTCCAAATCCGCCGCTTCAGCGATGACTTCCACTGGCGGACGGCGGAAAAGGGCTTGGTCGTAAGCCATCCGCGCCTTTGCAGGTTCGTTCAAGTCACGGTAAAGCCGAGCGAGATGGACGAACGGCTCAAAATCTTTGGGACGCAATTTCGCCCAACGCAGCAAACTTTTTTCGGCATCGCGATAGTGCCCTAACCGCACCAAGCACTCCGCTTCCGCCTTAGCGACTTCGGTATCATCGGGAAAACGCTTCGCCAGCCAACGGACATGCCACAGAGCCTTTGCCCACTCATTGCGCTGGCTGTAAAGGTCAGCGAGGGCGCGATGGGCATCGGCGTTGTCGGGACGCAAGTGCAAAGTGCGGCGAAAGTATCGGATGGCTCGTTCATTGTCGCCCGCTTGGGCGAACAATTTGGCGCACTCCATCGCTAACTTTGCATCAGTCGGGAACTGCTTCGTCAGCGCTTCAACTTGCTCGGCGGCGGTCTTGACATCTTTGAGTTGCAAGGCGATGCGAGCGAGCGTCAACCGAGCGTCGGGCTCTTTCGGAGAAAGTTGAACGGTTCGCTTGGCGTGGTGAAATGCCTTTCGCGAATTGCCCTTGCGTTCGTAGTAGAGCGCCAAGTGGAATTGAACTGAGGCTAAATCGGGAACTCGGTGAGCGAGCCAGCGCAAGTGATACGCCGCTTCGTCCCATCGGTCCATCGCAATCAAAACGCGGGCAAGATGGACGCGAAATTCGGGTTCGTCGGGTCGCAAGTGAACTGCCCTTCGCAACGCTTCCCTCGCTTCGTCAAGGTGACCGAGATGCTCTTGAACTTGCCCAAGGGTTGACCAAACTCGTGGGTCTTTGGGCAACTTTTGCGACAGCCAACGCAAATGTGGGAGCGCCGCCGAAAAATCGTTAAGTTGCAACATCGCTTCCGCAAGCAGTTTTCGGGCTTCAATGTTTTCTGGCTGCTTTTTGACGAACGCTTCCAGTTCCTTTCTCGCCCCTTCCCAATCACCCTTTTGGGCAAACTTTTGGGCGCGCTCTAAAACGGTTCGCTCCTGCCGCTTGGGCAGCACTTTCAAAGGCGACGGTTGCGTCAACCCTAAACCGACGGTCAACAGCATCAAGGCGAAGAAAAGGAAAAGTCGGCGCACTGACATCACCTTCGGTCACTTTCAGGCTGCGTCAGGAAATTCCATCGTTCAAACGGGACATCCTTTTGCCGCCACTCCTCAAGGTGTTGGCGGACGAATTCTATCACCTTTTTGCCAGGGGCAACCATCGTCGCAATTTCCCTACCTTCGGCGTTGCGCAGCAAGAAAAGAATGGCAAGACCTCCGTAGGCAGGTCCATAGCGAGTCAGCCAACCGACCTTAGTTACCTGAAAGCCCCGCGCCAACCAGTCTTGAAGGTATTCAAAGTTCAGGTCAGGCATAGGCGACCAAGTTTGCTCGGCAAGGGAAAGCAGGTCCTCTGGCGACATCTGCTCCACACGGAGGGTAGGGATTTGCTCCAAAGCCTTCGCCATCCGTTATCACCTCTTCAAGTGAGGCGGTTCGCCCTCACCAAAACTATGCACCTGTGAAAGGAAGTGGTAAAGCGTCCAGTAACGGTTGCCGAATACATCGGCATAAGTGACTATCTAAGCAGCGTCAAGGGCAAGCAGTTGCTGTGGGTAGGGGATGAAGAACTCTCGCGAAAATTCGCCAGCCCCGACGGGATCAAGACCGCTAACCATCAAGATGACGCCCGTGCCCCACTCGTGGAGAAAGTAAACCACTTCCAATGCCACTCCGACCCCAATGTTGCAAAGGCGATACAGTTCTACAGGGGGTGCTGGCGGAACCGCAGGCACAAGGACGGGTGGCTCTACCCGCAAGACAGGTCTATGAGCCGCCATGCGGGTTCGTTCGGCTTCCCGTAGTTGCATCCGCATCGCTTTGAGTTCCTCGTCCATAATTTGCCGTTGCTGCACCATCACCCAAAGGATGGCGGCGTAAATGGTGGCGATGAGCAAATTCAAGGCAATGAGAGCCAACTCAAAAGCGCCCATCACCTTCCCCCTTTTTCGCCGTAAACTTCGTCGGGATCAAACACCCGCTCTTGAAAAACTTCCAGTCCGCCGTCGGGCGTGACTTTGCGGAAGAAGCAACTGGGATAGCCTTCGTGACAAGCCGCCCCGCCGACCTGCTCAACCTTGATGACCAGCGCATCGGCATCGCAGTCCACCAGAATTTCCCGAACGAGTTGGACGCGCCCTGAATGTTCGCCCTTCATCATCAACTTTTGGTGGCGCCTGCGCCAGAACCAAGTCTTGCCCGTCTCAAAGGTCAGCCTGACGGCGTCGCGGTTCATGTAAGCGACCGTCAACACTTCGCCCGTTTGGGCATCTTGGATGACGACGGGAATCAGCCCATCGTTGCCGAACTTCAATTCGTCCAGAAACTTCGCCATCATCCCACCTCCATCCGACGGAATGAGCGCCTCCATCACTTTGTCACCAAGGCAAAGCGTAAGACGGCGAGTAGGCAAACCGCTCCATCCCGATGGTCAGCCGAAGAGCCGTCGCAGGCAACAAATGGACGGTTAGGTGACGGCTGTTGACGATGACAGGAACGGTGTCGGGAGCGTCCGCCTCCTGCGCCGTCGTGAAGCGATGCTCGCCGAAGGCACCCGCTTGCACCAAAACGGTTCGCTCGCAAAGCGGGTCGGTGTTGACCCAATGAAGGACGATGCCGTCAGGCAGCATTTGCTCCACGAGGGCTGCGACACCTTCGGGCAATCCTGCCCGCCGACGCTGCGGGTCAAAGAAGCGGACGCGACAATGGAGCAAACCGCCATGATAAATCGCCTGCGGGCAGCCCAGCATTTGCTGCACCAAGCCATCGCAAAGGACGGGATGGCGGTCTTGCCAATGATGGACATCCCATTCGTGACAGCGGGAGAAATCGTCGCAGCGCATTATCTCCAACCGTCGGCTCATCTCAGCAAAGTGGTCGCTTAATGCCGTTTCGGGAAAGGTGGGGTTTTCACCTGCGATGAAGGAGAACCAGCCAGCGGGGTGGTATTGACCGCCCTTGCCAAATCGCCGATACTTTTGTGCCCACTCCCTTCGGTCAGGGAAAGCCTCCAAGCGTTGGCGGTCACGCGAGTCTTGCGAGAGGTGCCAAAGGTGAATCCACCAACGGGGGTCAGGCGGTCGGTAATCAAACCAACCTTTGTCGCCATGCCGATGGGGAATGACGAACACGCCCTCTTGTTCCTTGCCCAGCGACCAAAGCCAATCCAATTGGGCGCGGGGCAACTCAAGGTAACCGCTGTCGCCCGTCAGCAAGAGGGCATTGGCAGCGGCGACGAGGGCAGGCTCAACAATGGTCATGGCACCATGCGGCCAGCGCCAACCATAGTAGCCGCCCCACCATTTTCCGCCCATGTTTTCGCCGATGTGTCCCGATAGCCCTACATTGTCAGGCAAGAGCCCACCGTTTCGGCGCGCCCGCTCCATCCACGCTTCCACATAGTCCAAAACCCAACGGCGATATTTTTCGTCGCCCGTGTAAAGGTAGGCGTGAGTGATGAGGCTCGTCGCCGTCAAGTTAAGGGGCACATCGCCCGCCATCATCCGCTCGTTCATGCGCTCCAAGATTTCGGCGAACATCGCTTCGTCCATCCAGTCCGCTTTCGCCATCGGGTCATCGGGTAAACCAGGCAAGTCTTCAAAAGGGGCAAGGTAGTGGGAAAGGACAGGGCGATGGGTGCACCAATCGTCGGCGGTCACCCTAAAGCGAGGTCCTTTGCTGCCGTTGATGGGCGAAGGGATAAGTTTTCGGTCGGCGTCCCAATTGGGTGCTTCAGGGTCTTCACCGATGTAAAAGGCAGCGAAACGGATGGCGCGCCACCGCTCCTGATAACTGGTCGGGTCGGCGAGGGCGAGATGGTAAAGCAAAAGATTGCCTTCACCGTGATGCATCCAGTCGTAGTCGGCGAAAAACTCGCGGTGAATTTGCCCGTAGTGGGTGAATTGCCAAGTCAAGGCATTCCATTCCTTGCGGGCGAGAGGCAAAAGGGCATCGCTGCCGCCCAAAGCGAACAAGAGCGGAAAACTTTGGAAACTCTCATAACCATCGTCAGCGCCGTCCATCCCTGGCCATTCGTCGCGCCAAAGGAGCGTCCCGTCAGGGCGGGTGTAGCGGTCAACAAAAGCGATGGCTGCTTCGCTCATCACTGCCATTAGTTGGCGTTGCCAAATTGCCCACGACGGCGGAACGATGCGGCGGGTTGCCCGAAAGACATTTTCTCCGCCCTTCCCTTTGTCACTCATTCGTTGTCACCTCCTTCAACGGCTATCGTCCGAAAACTCGCTTGGCATAATTTAGGGCGTCACCCATGTGAGGCGTCACTTTCAAGGAGGTGTCGGGCGATGCGTCGGGCGATGGCTCTTGCGGCGTTGTGCGGGTTGGTCATCGGTGGGCTTTGGGCGCAGCAGTCGCCTCAACCCAAGACGGAAAAGGTGACTTTGCTTATCCCTGCGACGCGCTGAGGCGGATGCGTGCGGGCGCCGTCAGCGTCCCTGCAAAGCCTTGCAGGCGTTAAAAGCCTCAGCGATTTCACCCCACAGACGAAACGCGTCGTCGTGGAGTATGAAGTCGGGCTTGTCAGCCTCACTCAATTGGTCGCTGCCGTCGCCTCTTGCAAACCCCTGCATGGTGAACCCTATGCCGCCAGTGTCCTCTTGAAAGTCAAAGGGCTGACGGCAGACAACGCAGCAGCGGTGGAGCAAGCCCTCAAACGCGTCAAGGGCGTCGCCAACGCCAAAGCCAATCCCGCTGACGGCACCGTTGCCGTTGACCTCGTTGTCCCTAAGCCTGAGGACAAGGAGAAACCCGATGTGTCCTTAGACCGCCTTCTCGGCGCCATTGAAGGGGCGACTGGGTTGAGCGTGGAAGCCAGTTGAAGGACGGGTTGTTGGCTCCTCGGTGGCGCTGACTTATCCGCCGCTTTCACCGAAGGCGGCGCATGACAAGCCCTGAAGGCACTTTAGGAACGAAGTAGGTCGTCTTCGGGGGCAGGCGAAGTCCTTGTGCCGCCACTTCCCGAACCAAGTCCAAAGGCACGGGACGCAAAAGGATGGCAAGGCAACCTTCTTGCTGGGCAAAAGTGTGGGCATTTTTTGCCTCCTGCGTGTAACTGACGATGACACTTTCAGGGGCAATGCCTGCACCTGCCATCACAATCGGCAAGACAGCGTGATGCAAAATGGCGGTGTCCACTTTCCGCAAAGGCGGTGGCAATTGCTCCAATGCCTGTGCGACACCACTTTCAAACCCGTAGACGAAAACTTGCTTGACCCGCTCTTGGGCGACGATAAGGAAAGAGACGGTCGGTGCTTCCGCAAGGAGGCGCTCTAACCCTTCGTCCGTCCCATCCCAATTTGCGTTGACTGTCCGAAACCGTCGCATCAACTCCCGCAGCAACCGCTCCACACTTTCAGGCTGAGCGAACCGAAAAAGCCGATGGGTTGGTAGCACCGTCGCGTTGCGTTGGTAATCGGCGAGGACGATGCCGACAAAGTTGGCAGGATGGTCAGGGTCGCTTCGGGTTTCAGGCAACTCTTCCCGAAACTTCAATGCTGTCTCATAGCGATGATGCCCATCGGCGATGACGAACCATTGATTTGCCAGCCATCGGTTGACCGCTTCGGCAAAGGCGGGGTCATTCACCCGCCAGACCAAATGTTCCACGCCATCCAGATGCGCCCTCAGCCACGCCCCTCCTTGGGTTGCTGCTCGCAACAACGCCTGCCATTCGCCCGTTTCGTCACTAATCAGCCCGTGCACTTGGCTGAGTTCAGCACCTGTCGCCCGCAGCAAAAGCAATCGGTCGCTCTTGGGTTTGGGCATCGTTAGTTCATGGGGACGCACCCAACCCGTTTCGTAATCCAGCAATGGGACGGTGGCAAGGAGCGCCCAATGTTCCCGTTGAGCGCCCCGCCACAAGAAGCGTTGGGCATAGACAAACAAGGCGGCTTCCTCTTCCTCCCACAACATGCCCTCTTTGAGCCATTGCCGCCATAATCGCCCTGCTTCTTCATAACGGTCAAAGTGCGTCTCCTTCAAGGTGGGTGGCAGGATGAGCCGAACGATGTTGAAAGGGTGACGGGCAAGCAATTCAGCGCATTCCCGCTCGCCGATGATGTCGTAAGGCGGGGCGATGAGTAAACTTAGGTCGCCAATTGTCGGGTTGAAGATAATGGGGCGGAAAGGTTTTGCCCTCAGCCCTCGTTCTTCCATCCGACCTGATAAGCACCTCCTTTTTGCCACCACCAATGATGACGCCGCCAGTTTGCAGCGGAAAGGCAGGACGGACGGCGCTATAATGGTGCGGGCATCGTCATCAACAGCACAGGGGGCATTAGCGATGGGCAACAAGCGCACCAGCACTTTTTTGACACGGCAAGAACCTTCCCTACGCCCGCCCTTTACCCTGTTGCTAAAACGCCTTCAGGGCAAGGAAGAAGTCTTCCGAAAGGGCGAAGCCCTCTTCTTGGAGGGGGACGAACCCAATTGGCTTTACCTCATTGAGCAAGGGAAAGTCATCTTGTGCAAGCCCTTGCCAGCCGAGAACAAACTCAAAACCATCATCGCCGTCTGCTCGTCGGGCGATCTCGTCGGCGAAGTGGCGGTGTTAGACGGACGACCTTACGATACCGACGCTCTCGCTTTAACCCCTGTGACCGCCTTGCGCATCCCTCGGGAAGACTTCCTCTACGCCCTCCAAAGTGACCCGTCCTTAGCGTTACAGGTTATCAGCAACTTGGCGGCACGGTTGCGCCAAGCGCAGGAAGTCATCCGATGGCTCAGCACTCAACGGGTAGAGAAGCGACTTGCTGCGTTGCTGCTGGCATTGATGGGGCGCTTCGGCACGCGGACGGAGGAAGGCATCGTCTTGGACAGCAGTTTCAGCCGCTACGATTTGGCGGCGATGGCGGGAACGACCGTGGAGACGACCGTTCGGACGCTGAGTGCTTGGGCGCAAGAGGGCATCATCAAAAAACACCGCCGCCAAATCGTCATCGTAGATGCCCGCAAACTCGCCCAAATCGCCCGAGAGCCGTAACCGAAGCGGCATGGCAAAAGGACGAACCTCTCCCCCCTTTCCTGCGGTGGCAGCAAGTTGGCGCTGGTGGAATGGGTTTGGCGAGATGGAAGGGTTGATGTGTCACCTTTTGCGAGGCATCCAAAAAAGTTGGCAGCGAAATTTGTTTAGGCATCCCGATGGACGAGTTGAAGGCTGCCGTCTTGCATGCCCGCGAAATTCGGCGACGGTGGACAATCTTAGACACCGCTTTCCTCGTCGGCATCTTGCCTGAACGACTGGATGAAGTGCTGCTGCGTTGTGGCTTTTCAGCAACGCCCTCATAATTTCGCCGTGAGGTGAGAGCGATGCGTCAGTGGATGTTGCTTTGGGTCATCGGGATAACGGTTGCCGTCGCTTTTGCGGCGTCCGAGGACCGCACGGTCGTCATCGTCAGTTGGGATGGAGGCAAACCGTCCGTCATTCGCGCCCTCACTCAACGGGGCGAGTTGCCGACCATCAACGCGTTGATGGCGGACGGCAGTTACACCTTCACCGCTGAAACGATTGTGCCCAGTTCTACGCTCCCTTCTCATGCGTCCATGCTGACGGGCTTAAGTTACCGTCGGCATGGCGTCACTTGGAACAGTTACCAACCTGAAAAGGGCACAGTGACAGTGGCGACAGTTTTTGAACTCGCCAAAAAAGCGGGCTTGCGGACAGCGATGGTTTTCAGCAAGGAGAAGTTCAAGCACTTCGCTAAGCCGAAGACCGTGGATGTCGTGGAGTATGTTCGGGGTGATGCCGAGAAGGTGGCGGAAGTGGCAGTGCGGGTGCTGACCAATCAAAAGCCTAACTTGCTCTTCGTGCATTTCCACGACCCTGATAGCGCAGGGCATGCGTTCGGCTGGGGCAACGAAGGGAAAGGCATCCCACCATCTGATGAGTTTCTGGTGGCTCTGCGGCGATGTGATCGGGCGACAGGCATTATCGTAGCGGCGTTGAAACGACTCGGTCAGTGGACGAAAACGCTCCTCATCGTCACCGCCGATCACGGCGGGCACGACCGAACGCATGGGACGGCAAATCCCGAAGATGTTCGCATCCCTTGGATCGCTGCGGGGGGACTGGCAGCCAAAGCGGGTGCATTGAACGAACATGTTCGGACAATGGACACAGCGGCGACGGCGTTGGCAGCGTTAGGGCTTTCCGTGCCCAACGATTGGGACGGCAAACCTGTTTGGGTAGCGCTGCGGGATCGGAGGCAAGCGAACCTGAACGGGAAACTTTTGCCTATCCTCGCCGAATGGCGGGGCGCTCAATGTGGCATCACTGACGCCCAAACTTGCGTCATCACCGACGCAAAAGAGTGGGCGCAACTTTGGCGACGGATGCACCAAGGCGCAGAACCGATGCCTGACTTGCCGCAGGTGGATTTCAGCCGCCAAATGGTGCTGGCGGCGTTCTTGGGGCGGAAACCGACGGGCGGTTACGCCATCCAAATCACCCGCATCGTCGCCGACAATGGCACCATCACGGTCACCGTGCGAGAGACCGCGCCGTCTCCCAACACCCCCGTCATTCAGGTGCTGACCCATCCCTTCCACCTCGTCGTCCCGAAAGTGAACGGGACGGTGCGGTTCGTGAGGGAGCAAGACCGATGACTGCTTGCCGACACTCAGGTGACCTTTGATGCAGACCCATCGGCAACTTGCTGTCCTCGCTTCGGCGCTGGGTTTGAGCGGGCTGCTTCTTTTGCTTTTCGCCACCGTCAGCGAACCTGTTAAGGGCGAACCGTTGTCGGGCGGCATTTTAGTCATCGGGTTGGGCAAGGCGGACTTGACAAAAGCGATAGCGACCGTGAATGCCGATGCGCCCCTTTTGCCCGTGCGGTTCGTCGGCGTTTATCAGACCCGCGCATCCAAGCCCCACCAACGCCGCTACTTGACCGTCTTGCTGGCGCGCCCTGAACCCCTCCGACAAATTTTCGGTGACGACTTGCCATCCCCTTGCGCCCTTCTCGGCGATGGCGTCCCGCAATCTTTCAGGGTGAGCGAGTTGGTTCGGTGGCGTCCTGCTCTCCGCCTTTTTCAAAATGCGCCTATCCGTCGTCTTTCTCCGTCCCAGCGTGCCTTGAAGTGGACGGTTGTGCTCGTCGCTGAACGGCTTCCCGACTTGGGCAAATCGGCATGGCTTGTCCTCACCCCGCATGCGGAGCGGTTGACAGCCGCTTTAAGCGCCCAAGCAACGAAACCGCTTCTCGTCAGCCGCCGTCTTGCCCTTCGCCCGCCTTTTGCCTTCTGGACGGCATGGCTTGGTATGGTGATGCTCTTTGCTTGCGGGCATTTAGCGTTGGGTTTGCTTTGGCAGCGATGGCAGCATCTTGCGCCTGTCAACTTGTTGATGCGGGAGCGCTGGATTTACCACTTCATCGCCATCGTCTATTTCGCCCTTTACTTGACCGCCATCGGCGTCATCTATAACCGCCCCGATTTTCAGGACGCTTTGACGATGCCCTTGCAACCGATAGGACGGTGGTCTGTTGGGCATGCCCTCTTGCGACTGCCCCTTGCGTGGCTTTGGAATTGGTTCGTGCAAATCATCACGGTCATGCTTCCATCTGCCATCATCCCGCCAGCGGGCATCGTCATCGGGCACTGGCGAGGGATGGTGGAGCAAGCCTTGACAACTGCGCCCATCGCTCACGGCGGGTTTTTGAGTGGCTTGACGACGGCATTAGCGGTCTTCTGGCAGGGCGAAGCGACCATTGTGGCGATGGTCTGGAGCGGATTGCTGACACGCGCCATCATTGCGCCCCATACTTTCGGCACGGACGATTATTGGCAGGCTTACAAAAACGCCTTGCGCTTCTTTCTGCCCATCGCTTATCTCGTGGGAGCGTTAACCTTTGTGGCAACTGTTAGCGCTCTCATCGCTTTCGTGACGGTTTGGTCTTGAGTGGCAAACGGTTTCAAAGGAGGCGACGAAGGATGGCAACGGTAACGACCCGAACACGGGAAGAAATCCGTCAACTTGTGGAGGAGAAGGCGCGGCGGGCAAAAGCGGTCGCGCCCATCATGGCATCGTTGTCCACGGAGGTCAAAAACCGAGCCCTGCTGAACATGGCAGATGCCCTTTGGGAGCGGCGCGATTTCATCTTTGAGCGCAACGCCGAAGATGTAGAAACTGCCCGCCACGCAGGATTGTCTCCTGCTCTCATTGACCGCTTGCTGCTGAATGAAGGACGGTTGGAAAGCATCTGCAAGAGTTTGCACGAAGTCGCCGCTTTGCCTGATCCCGTCGGCGAAATCATTGAGGGTTGGAAACGCCCCAATGGGTTGGTGCTGCAAAAAGTGCGGGTGCCCATCGGCGTCATCGCCGTCATCTACGAAAGCCGCCCCAATGTCACCGTGGATAGCGCTGCCTTGTGTTTAAAAGCGGGCAACTGCGTCATCCTACGAGGCGGTAAGGAAGCCCTCAACTCCAACATCGCCCTTGCTTCCGTCATCACTCAGGCTGTTGCCGAGGCAGGCGTCCCTGCCGACGCCATCCAACTCATTGACATCCCCGAACGAGAAGCGGCGCAGGAATTGATGCGGTTGAACGGGTTGATTGATTTGCTCATTCCCCGTGGCGGGATGTCGCTGATCCGCTATGTCGTGGAGAACGCCACCGTCCCGACCATTGAGACGGGTGCAGGTAACTGCCATGTCTATGTCCACGCCGACGCCGACTTGGCAATGGCGGTGAACATCATCGTCAACGCCAAGACGCAACGCCCGTCCGTGTGCAACGCCGCCGAAACTTTGTTGGTGCACAAAGACATCGCCGAGCAATTTTTGCCGATGGCGGCGAAGGCGCTGCGGGAGAAAGGTGTGGAGTTGCGAGGTTGCGAGCGGACGCAAAAAATCCTCCCCGATGTCAAGCCCGCAACGGAAGAAGATTGGGCAACCGAATTCCTTGACCTTATCCTCGCCGTGAAGGTCGTGGATGATTTGGATGAAGCCATTGAGCACATCAACCATTACAGCACCAAACACAGCGAAGCCATCGTGACAAAAAGTTTGGACGCCGCCAAAAAGTTCTGCGAACGGGTGGATGCCGCTGCCGTCTATGTCAACGCCTCCACTCGCTGGACGGATGGCTACGAGTTTGGCTTGGGCGCTGAAATCGGCATCAGCACGCAAAAACTCCACGCTCGTGGCCCGATGGGGTTGCGCGAACTGACGACTTACAAATGGGTCGTCTTTGGCGACGGACACATCCGCAAGTAAGCCCTGTCTCTCATTCGCTTTATCACCCACTGATCCTCTCGCCGACCTTAACAAACCGTCAACCATGACAAACTGCCCACCACCCCGACAGGGCACTCAAGGCATGACCCGCCACATACTTTCAACTACCTTGACATCGCTTGCTATTGCGTTATCCTTTTTGCCGACCGATGGCGTCGCCGTCACGCAAGGAGGGAGCGTCAATGGGGAAAAAGGCTCTCTTTTATCAGCACTTTGGATGCTTGCGAT
>ERZ511473.289-NODE-289-length-98951-cov-22.479904_pt1 | contig 98951 bp, 81 predicted proteins | sample MGYA00374947_ERZ511473 | MGnify/ENA primary metagenome ERZ511473 (study PRJEB26303, sample SAMN06343854) | sediment metagenome | isolation source: hot spring sediment | place: Canada: British Columbia | collected 2012-09-26 ... | reverse complement strand
CGCAAACCGGGTCATGAGCAGGTAGGAGGCCTGGTCAGGAAATATTTGCCCATAAAATCGGCAGCTGCTGACAACCCCCTCCGATGCGAGTTCTCCCCTTCCCCGTCGTCCTGGCAGAGCCGTCGAAATTCCATGGTCCTCCAGCGGCGTCAGAGGCCCACGGCTTCAGCCTAGGGGGGAAGGGGCCGCGGAGAAACGGTGAGCGAAGCTCAGGGCAACAAGTCCCCGACCGCGACCTGAGCCAATGGCGCAGCTAGCGGAGAGACGGCCTCATGAGGGCCTAACCGGAGAGCCGTGCGATATGCCATCCCCTGGGGGTCTCGGTAGACCTCTAGCGTTCCCTCCGCGAGGTTCAGGATCCAGTACTCCGGAATCCCGTTCTGCGCATACATAGACAGCTTGCGGGTGCGGTCGAACTCCAGGGTCGTGTCGCTGACCTCAATGACGAGGACGGCTGCCGACGGGTGGTGTGTCCGGTAGTCCTCCGGAGAACCCGGCACAACGGCAATGTCCGGCTCCGGCTCGGACCTCTCACCCAGCGCCAGGGGAAGCTGGGCCCTCACGTCGAAGCCCGACCGGAAGACGGATTCCATCACCTTCTGCAGGCGCCTGACAGCGGTCGCGTGCGCAGGGGTCTGCGGTGTCATCTCCACGATCTCCCCAAGGACCAGCTGGACGCGCGCCTCCGGGGTGAACACGCCGGAATGTACCAAAAGTTCGTACTCTTCCCGCGTCCAGGTCTTCGTCCACACACCCATAAGAATCGCCTCTCTCACAAGGGTATCACAGGAACCGCCGCAGCTCAACAGCGGTTCGAACGACCGGATCGCCACGCGCGTCGGAACCAGGAAGATCTGGCTGCAGGCGAATTGGTGCCTTTGGCCCCACCGGCTCCTCGGAATGGTCCCTTCGCTCGAACAATTAAGGAAGGGGAGAGCGAAGGAGCTAGGGGGCTCGCCTAGCCACGAACCTGAATTCGATCTCCACCTCGTTCTCCGCGCGCAGGATCCCCAGGATTGAAGGAGGGTCGAAACCGAAGTCGGTCATCCGGACCATACCCGTGGCGGTGCCAGTGAGGCGCTCTCCCTCAAGCTTCACAGTCACAGAGAACGTCGTAGGACGGGTGACATCCCGAATCTTCAGATCCCCGGTGACCTGGAGGGTGACTTCGCGCCCCTCCGTATAGGCATTCGGGAGCCCTTGGATGGATGTCGGCCTGAACTCCGCAATAGGAAAGCGCGCTGACTCCAGCCACCTCTCCCGGATGGCGTTGTCCCGCCGAGGGTTGTCAGCAGCTGCCGATTTTATGGACAAATATTTCCTGACCAGGCCTCCTACCTGCTCGTGATCCGGTTCACGTCCATCCGGGCGTTGAAGCGGGTCAAGGCCGCCGGGAGGAGCGGAAACGTGTCGAACGTCAGTCAAGATGTCACCCTAACGCGTCAATGAAAATGTCACCCCCTGGTGGGGTCTGAGCCATGATCAAGGCGCGACTGGCACGAATAGCCACCTCCTCAGATGGCGATCGCCGCGGGAGTCTTCGTGTGAGATTCCCGCGGCGGGAGGGCATCGAATTGGGCGATGCACTCATCGCGGTAGAAGATTCTGACCCGGCCGTCCATCGCGAGGTCGACGTCCACCCATGCCTTGGCGTAGCTGATGCGGTGCGGCCCTGGGGGGATTTGGAGCACCCGGCCTTCGATCCGCACGGTATTGTCGTTGGCCACTTGACGCCGGTGGCGGACGCAGAAGACGCGATCCAGGTCCAGGCCGGGGCCTGGGAGGCGGAAGGCATGCCCGGCCTGGGCTGGAGCTTTGGCGAAGCGGCGGTTGTAGTCGGGCAGGAAGCGGTCCAGGACGGCCTGGGCCTCTTCCAGGGAGGTTGCCCGGGCGAGGCGGAGTTCGCTCTGCAGCCGATCCTGGAAGGTCCCCCAGGCGCGTTCGATGCGGCCCTTGGCCTGGGGGGAGTGGGCCAGGATGAGTTCCACACCGAGCTGTTCGAGGGCTCTGGCGACCTGGGTGGGGTCCTGGCGGCCGCGGAGCTGCTCCTCCTTGGTCCAGTGGTTGTCGTTGCGGGAGAAGATGCTATGCCGATCGGAGTAGACGGCCAGGGGGATGCCGTATTGCTCCACGATGCCGCGGAAGAGCTTGAGATAGCCCCAGACGTCCTCGTGGGGCTGGAAGTGGGCGTGGAGGACGCGGCCGGTGGCGTCGTCGATGGCGCCTACGAGGCAGAAGCTTGGCCCCCTGTTCTCCAGCCAGCGGTGCAGGCTGCCGTCGACCTGGATCAACATGCCCAGTTGGGGGCGTCGCTGACGCCGGCTGCGGTGGCGGGGCGGACGGCGCTTGCGCTTGGCCCCCAGGCCTCCGGCGCGGAGGATGCGGCGGACGGAGGAGGCGCTGATGTTGAGTCCCTCCTCCTCGATCAGCTTCTCGGTGAGGTGGATGTCGTTGAAGCCCGCGTACTTGCCGGTGGCCAGTTTGAGCACGGTTTGCACCACCTCCGGGGGGATTCGGCGCCGGGACGGTCGTCCGCGGCTGCCGTGGGCCATGCCGGCCGCACCGTGGGCTTCGTAGCGCCGTTTGAGGCGCTTGACCTGGCGGGGGGAGAGTCCGAGCGCCGTTGCCGCTTCGGCCACGATGATCTCTCCTTCCACCGCCAACTTGATGACCGATGCCCTTTGCCACTCCTTGTTCGTCAACGTGATCGTCTCCCTGTTCATGATTCCAGGGTGACAGATTCACTGACGAGTTGAGGGGTGACATTTTCTCTGGCGTATCACAGAGGAGCGGAAACAGGTTGACAATCTGTTGTTAGTATGCTACCATTTTTTGAACCGTAGGACGTGGCACGCCACCTGCTCCGCTGCGCAGCATGAATGGTCTAGTCCCCTCACAGGAGCACCGGGACGGGCTACCTGGGGGCATGAGGGGGAGAGGAGATCCCTCCGGGGGCGCGAATCCCTGGCGACGGTGGGGTCTTCTGCCAGGTGCTCGCGCGGGAGGAACTCCTCCAGCAGATCTCCCCACTTGGGGACGGGGATGCAGATACGCAGCCGCCCACGCACGCTGAGGGGGAAGCTCTTGCTCTACGGGGCCATCACGACGCTCCTGGCAACCCCCGCCATCGCCCTCTTGGAGACCTCCCTCGCCGGGACTGTGGACTGGCGGACCTTCCTGGGGAAGCTCTTCCCGCTCCTCCTCCTCGACGGCATCCTCATCCTTCCCTTGTGGGTCTTCCTCCACCGCAGCATCCTCCGCCCTCTCCAGGCGCTCACCCGAGCCGATAGGGCTACGGAGGCCGGACAGGCCGAGGGGAAGTACATCCCTGAGGAGGCCATGCCCGACCACGAGCTCGGGGAGGTCATGCGCAGGCGCAACGCCATGGTCTTCCGCCTGGAGGAGCTCCAGGCGCAAGCGGAGGCGAAGCGAAGGGAGGAGGAGGAAGCCGCCACCCGTCTTGCCCACAGCCTCCTCGGCGTGGTCACGTTCGAGGAGATCGGTGCAGCAGCGTTCCCGGTCCTCCGCGAGCGTCTCGCCCCCGATGCCCTGAGCCTGATGGTCATCGATCCCTCCGAGAGCATGCTCGAGCTCGTCGCCGCCGAGGGGTGGAGCGAGGAGTACATCGGCCGCCTCCAGCTCCCCCTCTCCCCGCCCGAGTCGAGCGGCGCCGCCTGGGCCCTGCATACGAGGACCCCAGTCGTAAAGGACCACAGCGTTTCCTCCCCTGCCTCGAGCACCCCGGACCCGGTGCGCTCGGCCGGCGTACAGATGAGCCTCCACCTCCCCATGGTCTCTGGGGAACGCAGCATCGGGGTCCTCGTCCTGGACTACCTCACCCCGCAGGATGTCCCGGAAGAGGAGGTGCGGTTCGCCGCCCTCATCTCCGGGGTGGTAGCCGTAGCCGTGGAGAGGGTGCTCGACCACCGCCGCAACCGCCTCCTCTTCGAGAGGGTCCCTATAGGCCTCTACCGCTCCACCCCCGAAGGCAGGCTCCTGGACGTCAACGACGCGATGGTGCGCCTTTTGGGCTACCCCGACCGGGAGACCCTGCTGCGCACCAACGCCGTCCGCCTCTACGTGAACCCCGAGGACCGGCACAGGTGGCGGGACCTCATGGACCGGGAGGGGGTCGTGGCCGACTTCGAGGTGCAGTGGTGCCGCTACGACGGGAGCGCCGTCTGGGTGCGGGAGACGGCCCGGACCATCCGGGATGCCGCGGGGCGTCCGGCCTATTACGAGGGGAGTGTCGAGGACATCACGGCGCGGAAGAGGTTCGAGGCGGAGATCACCTATCTGGCCGGGCACGACCCCCTCACAGGGGCCTACAACCGGCGCCGCTTCCAGGAGGAGCTCCAGGACAGGATCGCCCAGGCCCGGCGCGCTCAGGCCAGCGGAGCCCTCCTCTTCCTGGACCTGGACAACTTCAAGGAGGTCAACGACCGATTGGGCCACAGAGCAGGGGACGACCTCCTGCGGGAGGTGGTCCAGCACATCCGCCGTACCCTCCGGGAGACCGACATCCTCGGCAGGGTGGGGGGAGACGAGTTCGCCATTCTCCTCTTCCCCGCAGACGCATCGCAGGCACAGGCCGCGGCAGAACGGGTGCTTGAGGCAGTGCGCGAGCACGTCGTGTCCCTCGCAGGAAGGCCCGTGCGCCTCACCTGCAGCTGCGGAATCTCCCTGTTCCCCGACCACGGGCTCACGGTGGACGAGGTGCTCTCCGCCGCCGACACCGGCCAGTACATGGCCAAGGAGCGGGGCGGGGACAGGGTGGTGGTCTACGCCCCGGACAGCTCCTGGCCCTCCCGCGCCCTCGTGGACTGGGCGGACCGGCTCAACAGGGCCATCCAGGAGGGGCTCCTCCTGCTGCACGCGCAACCCATCCTCGACCTGCGCCGCAACCGGATCACCCGCTGGGAGCTCCTCGTCCGCCTGGCGGAAGAGTCTGCAACCCTCCTCCCCGCCGCCTTCCTGTCCAAGGCCGAGCGTCTGGGGATGATCCAGGCCATCGACCGGTGGGTGTGGGAGCAGGCGCTCCAGCTCGTCCGCGACCGCAACCTGTGCGTGCACGTCAACCTGTCCGCCAAGACCCTGCAGGACGATGAGGCCATCCGGTCCATGGCCTCTGCGCTGGAAACTTCCAGAATCCCCCCGGGCAAGCTCGTGGTGGAGATCACGGAGACCGCAGCCATCGTCAACGTCGCCCAGACCCTCACGTCCATTGAGGCCCTGCGCTCCTGCGGCTGCCGCCTCGCCCTCGACGACTTCGGGGTGGGGTTCTCCTCCCTGTACTACCTCAAGCGCCTGCCCATAGACTTCCTGAAGATCGACGGGACCTTCATCCGCACCCTCCCTCAAGACAGCGAGAACCGCCACATCGTCCGGGCGATCGCCGACCTGGCGAGGGGGTTGGGACGGCAGACCGTCGCCGAATGGGTGGAAGACGAGGCCACCCTGCGGATCGTGCGGGAGCTTGGGGTCGACTACGCCCAGGGATACTACATCGGGAGGCCCGTGCCGGTCTCCCAGATCTGATCCCCACAGGGGCCAGGATCCAACTCCGAAGGGCTCCTCAGAGGAACTGGACGATGAAGTCGAGGTACCCGCGTATGCCCCCACGCTTATGATGACGCTCGACCGACCTCCGCACCTTCCTCGGGCACCCCAGCACCTCCTCCCCGCTTGTCGAAGGATGGCTCGCAGAGTACCGCGGTCCAGCTCGTCGTGGTCGGGAACGACGACCTGTGCGAATGGTTCATCTCGACGCATCACTACATGACTCCCACTTTGCCGCTTGCGGTAGAACCCTAGGCGCTCCAGGGCCCTCATGCAGTCGCGCCCGGAGATGCGGGGGAGCTTGCTCACACCGCGACCACGATGGTCTCAAATCGCTCGGGGGGCACCGGGAGTCCGTCCTCCTACAGGGCCGCAATGTAGGCCGCGATCGCTTCGCGGATGTTGGCGATGGCCTCTTCCTTCGTCTTGCCCTGGCTCACGCATCCTGGGACGCTGGCGTTGGTCATCGCGGCTATCGCGGAGGTGGCACGTGCCTCCTCCCTCACGCTGGCCACGCATCTCGCAGGGAAACTGAAGATCAAAGCAGGAAGTGCCCTGCGACGGATCTACCGACTCCTCGCGAACCCCCGCATCCAGGACCAGCTGCTCGTCGCGCAGCTGCTCCGCCTGCTGGGAGAGAGGAAGAGGAGGCTCTTGATCGCCATCGATTGGACCGAGTGGCACGCCAACCTGCGCATGCTCCTCGCATCTGTGATCGTGGGGCGTCGGGCAATCCCTGTGAAGGCCTTGGTCTGTCAGAAACCCTTGCCTGAGTCCTCCCAGAATCTAGTGGAGGAGGCCTTCGGGAGGCAACTCGTAGACACCCTCCGCCAGATCAACCAGGAGGCGATCCTCCTCTGCGATCGAGGGTTCCGCAGGGCCTCCTGGCTCAAGTTGCTCGGAGAGCTTGGGCAACCCTTCGTCGTCCGCATCGCGAGCAATGTCTTGGTCCATCGAGGTACAGAGGCTCCCCGTCTTCTCTCCTCCTGGCCCCTTGCGCCAGGACAGGTGGTAGACTTGGGCTACGTCACCCTCCGCCAGGACCTGCATCCTTCCCACTTGACGGGAGGAGTCCGACCGATTATGATACATCTCGTAGCACCACGATATATCTTTAACAAGATGCGCGCGGAACTTGGCCCCCGGGAGCAACCCGCGCCCACAGGGAAAACAAGGAGGTGCTGGAGGGGTGAAGGATGTGCTGCGGACAGAGCGACCGATGTGGCAACGGTGGATCTTGGCCCTGGCAACTTCTGTCCTGGTCAACGAAGTTCTCCGACTCGCGGCGGTCGCAGCTTTCTCGGTACCGCCAACCTTCCAGCCCATCACGCGGCCCGCGGTAATCTTCTCGACAGCGGTGGGCACTACCGGCGGCGCCATGGTCTTCAGCTTGTTGCGCCGCTACGTATCACATCCCCTCGAGACCTTCCGGAAGGTGGCCCTGACGGTGCTAGTGGTGTCGTGGATCCCGGATGTGCTGCTCCTCCTGAGCCCGCCTCCGCAGCTCCCGCAGCCACCAACCGCCGCGGTGGCCACCCTGATGGTCCTCCATCTCCCCCCGTGGATCGCTTCCACGTGGTTCCTCACAGGAGGGCTGCTGCCTCGGAGGGGGAAGCGCTGACAGCAGTATGAAAATCAACCCGATCGGGCCTGCGCTCCTGCAGCTCGACCCCGTGCCCAATTGAAGACTATAAGGCTTTGCTAAGCCTTGTCCTTCTCGCCACGATACCCTATGCGCTCGACTATCTCCTTCGCCGAGCCGTCTCCTCAGCAATCGCAGCAGTTACTGCGGTCTACACGGTCACCATACTGATACACTTGCTCACCCCTGTCTTGCTCAAATTCGGGCCCGAGTTCAGCGCTCCGCGTATGCCCCCACGCTTCTGGTGACGCTCGACCGACCTCCGCACCTTCCTCGGGCACCCCAGCACCTCCTCCCCGCTCCACTCTGCGACACTGAGCTGGAAGCGCAGGGAATCCCGGATGAGGGTGCGAAGGGGATCCTCCTCTTCCCGTTCCAGATCCTGGATGAGCCCATCGAGGACCAGGAGTACCTGCCCGCCCGTGAGCTCCGGGTGCTCCCGGTAGAACCGGGAAATGGCCGCCTCAATGGTGCTGAGGAGAGGATGGTACCTCTCGTCCCCCCAGGAGGTCCCCGGACGCTTCGCAGGATGGGATTTACCTCACAAGCCTCGAGGCCGCGCGCACCATCCTCACCCGCAGGTCCTGCAGAGATTCGGCCTCGTCCGCTTCGAGCAGAGGAGGAGTAAAAGCGGGCGGACGGCGAAAGCTCCCCCGCCCCATACGGGGAGCTCGTCTTCAGGATCGCGATCTGACGGGGCAGGCCCGAGCTAAGCTTCCCAGGGCTAGGGCCCGAGGGTCTGAATGCCACTGACGCGGCCCCTCGCGGGTCCTCCTTCATCAGGGGCACGAAACCCAGTATCGTCGATGTCTCCCCCCGGCTACAGGCCGTACCCCCGAAAGGTGGGGAAGGGAGCACGCCCGCGCCAGAAGGCCGCTGTTAAGGCGCACCGTCGCCCTCAAGCATCCGAATTCGTCCACTCTCACACACTCTCTCCCCGAGAAGGCCCACCGCCCCGGCAGCCCGCACGAGCCGCTCCTCCCATGCCAGAAACCGCACCTCCACTCCGCCCTCTGCACGCGCCACAAGCGCAGACGCAAGGAAAGGAGGGTTTCTTGCAACAAGTCTGCAAGAATATCTCCGTGGCACTCCATCCGCGAGGACTGCTCCCAGCCCTCCAGGCCCCCCTTGAGGCGGTGGCCGATTACTGTCCTTACCGGAGCCCGCCAGACGGGGAAGTCCACGCTGAGCCGGGTCCTCTTACCTGCCCGAAGCCGCCTGGAGCTCCTCAACGCGGTCCGCGCTCGTAACCCTAGGGTAGTTGACCCTCACGGCCATTTCAGTGTAACGGACGGGGCCATCCGTTGTCACGAATTCGCAGTAGAACTGCGGCGTCGCGTGGAGATGATCGAGGACATCGGTCGGGATCCAAGCGTAGCCGACACCTGTACCCACCACAGCCTCAATCAACCAGGGGGTCCAAGACGGTGAATCCTGCCTTTGCCGCCGCAGCGGCGAGCCTGTCGTCCAACACCACGAACGGCCTCCCCCGGGGCCGGCCGTTAGACCAGACGAGGGCAGCTGCGAGCTGGAAGGAGTCTGCAACCGTAAGTCCGTACGCTTCGGGGATGCCTTCTGCGATGTCCCTTACCCGCTCGGTGGGCAGTATCTCTTTCCACACCCTTCGCAGACGCTCAAGCCTGCCGAGGACCGCGCCTATGGCTGCAGGGTCTATCTCGCCGGTGCGACCGAGCCGGGCGAAGGCGCTCCGGACCTCGACGATCGTCCCCCACCAGACGACGATATTCCCGTAGGCGCTGGCGATGCGTCTGATCCTCGAGGAGGGCGGCTGCCAGGTGCAGAGGGGGACGATCGCGCTTGCATCCCAGAAGGCAGGCTCAGTCTTCGTCACGGTCCTCACGCACGGCCTTCGCGGCCCTGCGCGCCGGGATGTGGGGAGCTGGGGCAGTCCAGAACGAGGCCCAGAATGCGGGGTCTGCCCTGCCGGATCCCGGACGGAGCTGTCCGGATGCGATGAGGGCTCGCTCTTCCTCCTCGTAATCCGCGGTGGACGAGAGTGGGATGATCTTGGCGATGGGCCTGGAGCGGTCCCGCACGATGATCTCTTCCCCTCGGCGGACGAGGTCAAGGTACGCGCTGAGCCTGTTCTTGAGCTGCACGATATTCACGGTCAACAGCATGGCGTGTGCCTCCTCCATCGTGGCCATTATAGCCATATTGGCCTTTCCGTCAAGCCCAACGCTGGCGACCTGGGCCGGTTCGGGCGCAACGAGCAGTTCGCATCCTATTCTGGCTGGGATGGTCCCACAGGATCACGGATCCGGGGGGGGCGGCGACGTTACCGCCCATTGCGGTCCGATGTCAACCACTACCTCAGAGATGACATTGCCGACCTATCATTCTATACTATCTACACTATCCACACTATGATGGGGGAGGGGAACGATGAAGTGGGTCACGCGCGGGAACGCCAAGGTGGACCGAATGGCCTGCCCGTGGCTTATCCGCCGGTTCATCGATCCAGAGGCCGAGTTCCTGTTCGTGCGGGCGGAGGAGGTACTCAACGTCGCAGAGCAGGAGGGAGCGATTCCGTTCGATGTGCCCGGCGTAGAGCTCAGCCATCGGGAGAAACGGTGTAGCTTTGAGTCTATTCTTGTGAAGTACGGGCTCGATGATCCCGCCCTCCTTCTGCTGGGCCGCATCGTCCACGGCGCTGATATCCCGCAGGACATCGGGATCGAGCCCGAATGTGCCGGGCTTCGGGCGATCGGCCACGGGTTTGCCCTGTTGCTCGGTGAAGACGACCACGAGAAGCTGAGGCTCCAGATGCCGGTCTACGATGCTCTCTACGCTTGGTGCCGGTACCGGCTCGGCATCGCTTGAGCCCGGATGGACTGTGTGTCGAGTGAGGCTCCAGAAGCTCGTGTTGTCGGCGCGGGGCCTGCGGATGTTCGGCTACGGCCTCCTGTCCGTGGTCCTGCCCGTCCACCTCACGGGAGCTGGCCTCTCCCCAGCGCAGATCGGCCTGCTCTTCACCGTCGCCCTCGCGGGTGGGGCAGCTTCCGGCGCCCTCATCCCTTCCCTCGCGGATCGGTGGGGTCGGCGTCGGGTGCTCGTAGTCTGCGGGGGCCTCATGACGATCTCCGGCGCAGTACTCGCCCAAGCACCTGGCTTTCCCCTCCTGCTCACGGTAACAGCCATAGGGCTGCTGAGCCCCACCGGTCAGGAAGTCGGGGTGTTCCAGCCCCTGGAGCAGGCGATCCTCGCCGATGCCACCGAGCGGGCTACGGATGTGCGGCCGTATGTCTGGTATGACTTCACCGGGTTTTTGGCAGGAGCTGCAGGGGGTCTTGCTGCCGGCATTGGACCCAAGATCCTGCTGACCTTCCGGACGGCCTTGGACCCTGCGGAGGCCCTCGTCTGGGCGTTCGTCGGCACGGGCACGCTCCTGGTAGGGATCTACGCCTTGCTCCCTCCGTCCAGCCCGCAGGTGCAGGCGGGCTCTCGAGCCAGTGGCCTGCACCGATCGAGGGGCCTCGTCCTCCGGCTCACGGCCCTCTTCGGGCTCGATGCTCTCGCGGGCGGACTCGTAGTTCAGGGGCTCGTGGCCCTCTGGTTCCATCAGCGATTCGGGCTAGGACTGGAGCAGTTGGGCCCGATCTTCTTCGGCACGAACCTCCTCTCAGCCCTCTCTTTCCCCGTGGCCGCCCGCATGGCACGGCGGTTCGGGTTACTCCCCACCATGGTCGGCACGCACCTCCCCTCAAACGTCCTGCTGGCCCTGATCCCCTTCGTGTCCTCATGGCAAGTGGCCGCGCTTGTCCTCTTCGCGCGTCACATCCTCTCCCAGATGGATGTACCGGTCCGCCGTGCCTACACCATGGCGCTCGTGGCTCCCCAAGAGCGGGCGGAGGCTGCGGGTCTCACCAATGCCGTGCGCAACCTCGCGGCGGCCATCGCCCCGGTGTTCTCTGGAATCGCGCTGCAGACCGCGGCTCCAGGACTTCCCTTCGTGCTGGCTGGTGCCCTGAAGAGCGCGTATGACCTAGTGCTCTGGTACATGTTCCGCCGGATTCCCCTCCGGGCGTAGCACCGCTAGACCCGATCCGTACACCGGAAGGCCCGCAGCCGTGCACCCACCATACTGCGAAAGACGTGAGGCGGTTTACCACCTGGTTGAGGCAGGCAGGTGTTCAATTGCGCCTGCTCCGGGCCAGTGCGTAACTCCTGTTATTTCAGGAGGATGATGGCGACACCGATCACCACGAACACGACTCCCGGAACTTGGGCGGCTCTGAGAGGTTCTCCCTGGCGGTAGAGCGTGACCCCGATCGCATAGGCTGCAAGCGGTTCTAAGGAGGCAAGCGTCGCCGTAATCGCAACCCCCGCGGTGATGGTCCCCACCAGGAAGAGGACATAGGCAACCCATGATGGCAACTGCCGCAGCCGAGAAAGTGCGCAGTGCACGATTACTCCACTCGCGAAACCCTTGCCACCCTCGCTTTTTGAAGAGGTATGCCGTGAACACCATGAAGGAGGAAAAAATATCCTAACCACGTGCCGATCAGGGCGGATGGAAGGAACATCACTCCCAACTTTCGCAGGCGGTCTCCACCTGCATACAACAAGGCGGTAGCAAGGCCCAACCCGAATTCCGCTGGAAGAATCCTCGAGGAGGAGCTCACCTTGTTCAGTTCCAAGTCTCCTGGCGGATGCTCGCCCTGGAAGGAGACCAGGATTAGCACTCCCCCGATCACGGCGGCGATCCCGAAGGCATCCGCGATATCGAAAAAGAGTTCAAGGAAAACGGGAGGAGGAAAGCGGTACCGACTCCACTGATGAACCAAGCAGCGCGGTACGGAGTATCGTGCCGCAGCCCGACACGAAGGAAGACAGTAGCCATACCGAGGATCGGTCTCGGGAGTCCCTGGAGGAAGGAGAGAATGTCCCAAACCTCTTGAAGTCTCGCGGTCTTCGTGGTAGGCGGGGTGGGAGTCGAACCCACATGGAGCTTCGGCCCCAGCGGATTTTAAGTCCGCCGCGTCTACCGGTTCCGCCACCCGCCCAGGACGTCTCCCATAAAAATTGGAGGCGACGCCCGGATTCGAACCGGGGAATGGGGGTTTTGCAGACCCCTGCCTTGCCGCTTGGCTACGTCGCCCCCCATTGGGTCTTTGTGTCAACCGCGTCTTGGGTCTCCTGAAGAACCCTCTGGGGCAAAGACCGGAAACGTGGAGCGGGAGACGGGACTTGAACCCGCGACCTTCTCCTTGGCAAGGAGACGCTCTACCTCTGAGCTACTCCCGCACCTACCTCTGAAATTATAGCAAAGGGGGGGTGAGTGTCAACGCGAAGGCCCCCCTAGCGCTCCCTCTGGATATTGATCAGGCTGAAGAACTCGGCCCGGGTGCGGGCATCGTCGCGGAAGAGGCCACGGTTGGCCGAGGTGACGACCTTGCTCCCCGGCTTCTTGATCCCCCGCATGCTGAGGCAGAGATGCTCCGCCTCGATAACGACCGCAGCCCCTCGCGCCTGCAACCCTTCCATGATGAGATCGGCGATCTGCGAGGTGAGCCGTTCCTGCACCTGCGGCCGCCTAGCCATGATCTCCACGAGGCGGGCGAGCTTGCTGATCCCCACAATCCGGCCGTCGGGGATGTACCCGACGTGGGCCACCCCGTGAAAGGGGAGGAAATGGTGCTCACAGAGGGAGTAGAAGGGGATGTCCTTGACGATGACCATCTCCCTGTGGTTCTCCTCATCGAACCCCACGGTGAGCAACTCCAGGGGGTCCTCCCGTAGGCCGCTGAAGAGCTCGGCGTACATCTCCGCAATCCTCCTCGGGGTGTCCACCAAACCCTCCCGCTCCGGATCCTCCCCAATGGCCTCAATGATCATGCGCACTGCACGCTCGATTGCCGGTTTATCCATTCGGATCACCTCCAGCTGCGCGCGCCAGTTCTGTAGGTGACGTCCATGGAGAGCGTTCCAGGGAAACTCCTCCCCCGTACTGGCGCGGAAATCCGAGGATCGCCTCCATCATCCGGACGAGGCGCGTCATGAACCGCACATCATGGGTCCTGACAAGGTTTGCCCCCTGGCTCACGCCATAGGCCACCGCAGCCGCGGTCCCCTCCAGGAGCTCCCCGTCGGGGAGGCCCAAGACCTCCCGGATATAGGTCTTCCGGGAGGTCGCCAGGTAGATAGGGTACCCGAGACTCCGAAATTCCCCCAGGCGGCGCAGGACCTCCAGGTCGTGGTGGGTCTGCTTCCCCAAGCTGAACCCGGGATCGATGAGGAGGCGCTCGCGTTTAACCCCCATCTGCACGGCCATCTCCGTGCGCTCCCACAGGAAGCCGTACACCTCGTCCATCAGGCAGCGGTACCGGGGGTTCGGGTTGTCCACCTTGACGCGGCCTTGGATGTGCGTGACGACGAGCCCGCTCCCGGAGTCCCGCGCTACCTCGACCATACGGGAGTCGGAGAGCCCGCTGGGGTCGTTGATGATCACCGCCCCCGCTTCCACCGCCCTCCGCGCCACCTCCGGCTTAAACGTGTCCACAGCGATGGGGACCGGCAGGCGGGAGGAGAGGAGCTCGATCACCGGGACGACGCGCCGGATCTCCTCCTCGGTGGAGATCGGCGGCTCGACGGGCCGGAGGGTCTCCCCGCCGACCTCCACGACATCGGCCCCCTCCTCCACCATCTCCTCTGCCCGCGCAAGTGCCCGATCCGTGGAGAAGTATCTCCCCCGGTCGTAGAAGGAGTTCGGGGTAATGTTCAGGATGCCCACGATGTACACCCTCTTGGCGAAGTCCAGCCGAAACTCCCCTGCCTCCAGGGGCGGGGGAGGGGTGAAATAACTGGCGACGGCCCGCCGGAGGGCCGTCGCCACCTCGCCTCCGTCCAGCCCCCCCTCCAGGGTGAAAAGCTCCTCCAGAGAGCCTCCCACCAGGATCTCCACACTCCCATCTCCCTGACGCAGGAAGGCCAGGAGTCCTCGAGATCCCAACAGGGACTGGATCGCCCCGGCCTGGGGAGGGGAGATGCCGTTCACTTTCACCCACACCGTCACCCCACGACGCTCGGCCCCCTCAAGTGCTGTGGGAGGAAGTCCCATCTCCCGGAGCACCTGGCGTCGGTCCTGGGCATGGGTCAACACGAGCACGCGAGCGGTAGGACCAGCCATCCCATCACCTTCCCTTCCTTCCCCGATGCGCTTACCCCGATGCGCTTAGAGCACCCCCACAAAACGCTTCGCGTTCTGTGGGGACCCCGTCTAGAACCGTGATTGTGCCCTGTCCGGTTCTGTGGGGCGCGTTTAAAGCAAATTATAACATACCAATTTGGCAGAAGGGGGACTCGTTCTCCGGAACTCCCTGGTGCCAGCTCCTTCCCTTAGGATCCCTGCGCGGAGCCCTGGCCTTGGAGGTAGGCGACGATCTTCTCTGCGACCTTGGGTCCGACCACGCTGGCGATCTCCTCCAAGCTGGCCTCCCGGATGCGCTTGACGGAGCCGAAGTGCCGGATGAGGTCGCGCTTTCGCTTCTCGCCAATCCCCGGGATCTCGTCCAGGACTGAGAAGACGATGCGCCGCGCCCGGAGCTTCTGGTGATAGGCGTTGGCGAACCTGTGCGCCTCATCGCGCAGCCGTTGGAGAAGGCGGAGGGCGTGGGACTCGCGGGGAAGGGCGATGGGGTCGCTGCGGTCCTTCGTGAAGATAAGCTCCTCGCGCTTGGCCAGCCCAATGGCAGGGACGTTCACGTTGTATTCGAAGAGGACCTCCAGGGCGGCGTTGAGTTGTCCCTTCCCCCCATCGATCACGATGAGATCGGGGAGGATCGCCCACTTCGGCTGGATCGGCTCGTCGCGGTCGAGCTTCTCCTGCTCCTCCCGGGCACGAGCGAACCGCCTGCGGAGAACCTCTTGGAGCATGGCGTAGTCGTCGGGTCCCTCGGTATATTTGATGGCGAACCGCCGGTAGTCCGCCTTCTTGGGTTTCCCTCCCTCGAACACCACCATGGACCCCACGGACTCCCCAGCCTGGAAGTGGGAGATATCGTATCCCTCGATGCGGAAGGGAGGGTTCTCCAGCCCGAGGATCTCCTGGAGCTCGCGCACCGACACCCCCTCAAGTCCTTCGAGCCTGGCCCGCTCCTGGCTCAGGAAGAGGGCTGCGTTCTCTGAGGCCATCTCTACCAGGCGGTGCCTCTCCCCCCGTTGGGGCACGACCACTTGGACTTTCCTCCCGGCGCGCTGGGAGAGCCACCGGGCGATGACCTCCTGGTCCTCAATCTCCTCGGGGAGCAGTACCTCCTCGGGGATGGAGGTGGCGGATTCGTAGTATTGCTTGGCGAACGCAGAGAGGACCTCCCGCGTCGGGACCCCACGGGTCCCATCCAGCATGAAGTGGTCCTGGCCCACGAGCTTCCCCGCCCGGATGTAGAACATCTGGACGCAGGCGCGATCCCCGCTCTGGGCCATTCCGAGGACATCTCGATCCTCCAGGCCGGTCGAGGCAACTCTCTGCCGGGCGAAGATCGCCTCAAGCGCCTGGACTTGGTCCCGCAGTTGCGCGGCCCGTTCGAACTCTAGGCGTTCGGCGGCCTCCTGCATCTGCGCTTTGAGGTCGTCGATGAGCTGCTCCTGCTTCCCCTGGAGGAAGAGGACGGCCTGCTCCACCTGCCCACGGTACTCTTCCTCCGTCGCCCCCCAGGGGACGCAGGGGGCGGTGCACTGGCCGATGTAGTAATCCAGGCACGGGCGGGGTAGATCCCTGGTGATCTCGATGTTGCAGGAGCGCAGCTTGAACAACTTGCGGACCAAGCGGATGGACCTGCCGACGAGCTTGGGCTCGTGGTAAGGGTAGGGCCCGAAGTAGTGCGCTCCGTCCTGCAGGACCTTCCGGGTCATCACGACCTTGGGGTAGCGCTCGTTGGTGATCTTCAGGTAGGGGTAGGCTTTGTCGTCGGCCATGCGGACGTTGTAGAAGGGCCGGTGGCGCTTGATCAGGTTCGCCTCCAGGATCAACGCCTCGACCTCGTTGTCGCAGGCCACGTAGTCGAAGTCCTTGATCTTGGTCATGAGGTGGCGGATGCGCGGGCTCTCTACGGATGCGGGGTTCTGGAAGTACTGGCGGACGCGGTTACGCAATGACGCCGCCTTGCCGACGTAGATCACCTTCCCGCTCCCGTCCCGCAGGAGGTAGACGCCTGGCTTCTGCGGGAGGAGCTTGAGCTTCTCCACCACCCCCATCCCCTTCCCCTGGGGAGATTCCAGAGCCTCTCCGAAGCGAAAGGAAGGATCCTCCTCACCCACAGCGTTCATGCGCTCATCGCCTCCACCTGCTCCTGGCGGAAGCTAGCTCCTTCCCCTTCGCGCCCCCCTGAACGGAGGCCAGCGCTTCCTGCGGGAGGACCTTCCGCAGGAACTGCCCGGTGTAGGAGTGGTCCATGAGGGCAACCTCTTCCGGCGTCCCCTCCGCGATGACATACCCGCCGAGGTCGCCCCCTTCTGGACCCAGGTCGATGATCCAGTCCGCCGTCTTGATCACATCGAGGTTGTGCTCGATGACGACCACCGTGTTCCCTGCATCCACGAGCCTGTGCAGGACGTTCAGCAGCCGCTCGACATCGTAGAAGTGGAGCCCTACCGTGGGCTCGTCGAGGATGTAGAGGGTCCGCCCGGTGTCCCGCCGGGAGAGCTCTGCCGCCAGCTTCACCCGCTGCGCCTCCCCGCCGGAGAGCGTGGTGGCGGGTTGGCCGAGCTTGATGTACCCCAGCCCGACGTCGTAGAGGGTCTGGAGCTTACGCCGGATCGCCGGGATGTGCGAGAAGAACTCCAGGGCTTCCTCCACGGACATGTCCAGGACATCGGCGATGTTCTTCCCGCGGTAGCGCACCTCCAGGGTCTCCCGGTTGTACCGCTTCCCCTTGCACACCTCGCAGGGGACGTAGACATCAGGGAGGAAGTGCATCTCAATGCGCACGATCCCGTCGCCCTCGCAGGCCTCGCACCTCCCCCCGCGCACGTTGAAGGAGAATCGCCCAGGCTTGTACCCGCGCATCCTCGCCTCGGGGAGCTGGCTGAACAGGTCCCGGATGAGGTCGAAGGTCTTCGTGTACGTGGCCGGGTTGCTCCGTGGGGTTCGGCCAATGGGGGACTGGTCGATGTTGATGACCTTGTCGATGTTCTCCAAGCCTTCGATGCCGTCGTGGGCGCCGGGCTTGAGCCGGGCACCATGGAGCTTCGCGGCCACAGCCCGGTAGAGGATCTCGTCGATCAGGGTCGACTTCCCGGACCCGGAGACGCCAGTGACACACACGAACACTCCCAGCGGGATAGCCACGTCGATCCCCTTGAGGTTGTGCTCTCGCGCCCCCCGGATGACCAGGAACTGCCCGTTCAAGGGCCTGCGCCGCGTCGGGACGGGGATCTTGCGCTTCCCCGAGAGGTACTGGCCGGTGATGGACTCGGGGGTGTTGATCACATCCTGGAGGGTGCCGGAGACCACCACTTGCCCGCCGTGCGCCCCTGCGCCGGGGCCAATGTCCACGATCCAATCGGCAGAACGGATGGTCTCCTCATCGTGCTCCACAACGATGATGGTGTTGCCGAGGTCCCGCAGCTGGAGGAGCGTGTCAATGAGGCGGCGGTTGTCTCTCTGGTGGAGGCCGATGCTGGGTTCGTCCAGGATATACAGGACCCCCATGAGGCCGGATCCGATCTGGGTGGCCAAGCGGATCCGCTGGGCCTCCCCACCTGAGAGGGTGGTGGCCGTGCGGTCCAGGGTCAGGTAATCGAGCCCCACGTTCACCAAAAACCCGAGGCGGGCTTTGATCTCCTTGAGGACCTGGCCGGCGATGAGCATCTCCCGCTCAGTCAGCCGGAGGCTCTCGAAGAACTCCTTGGCCTGCCGCACGGTGAGGGCGGTCACCTCGGCGATGGACTTCCCGCCCACCTTCACCGCCAGGCTCTCCGGCCGGAGGCGTGCCCCCTTGCACGCCGGGCAGGGGAGCGTGGTCATGTACTGCTCGAGCTCCTCCCGCATATACTCAGACTCGGTCTCCTTATACCGCCTCTCCAGGTGGTTGATGACCCCCTCGAAGTAGGTGTCGTAGACGCGCAGGCTCCCCCACCGGTTGTGGTAGCGGACGCGGATGGGCTCATCGGAACCGTAGAGGAGGACGTTGATGAACGACTTCGGTAGCCTCCGGAGGGGGACCCGCATGTCCACGCCATAGTGGTCGGCGAGGGAACGTAGGAGCTCATAGTAGTACTCACTCGTGGAGTTGGCCCAGGGGACGACCGCTCCGTCCATCAAGGACTTCTCCCAGTCCAGCACGAGGTCAGGATCGAACTCCTGCTTGAACCCCAGGCCGGAGCAGGCCTGACAGGCGCCGAAGGGGCTGTTGAAGGAGAAGATCCTCGGCTCGATCTCTGGGAGGCTCACCCCGCAGTCGGGGCAGGCGAAGTTCTGGCTGAACACCATGAGGTTGGACTTGGCGGTCCGCCCCTCCCCGTCGGGGAGGACCTCGATGTAGACGATCCCCTGACCGAGTTTCAAGGCGGTCTCCGTGGAATCGGCCAGGCGGGACCGGACGCCGGGGCGGGTGACGATCCGGTCGACCACCACCTCGATGTCGTGCTTCTTGTTCTTGTCGAGGGGGATCTCCTCCCCGAGGTCATAGATCACCCCATCCACCCGCACCCGGACGAATCCCTGCTTGCGCAGGTCTTCGAAGAGCTGACGGTACTCCCCCTTCCGCCCGCGGACGATGGGGCCGAGGACCTGGATGCGCGTGCCCTCGGGGAGGGCCAACACCTGGTCCACGATCTGCTCGGTGGTCTGCCGGCTGATGGGCTTGCCGCACTTCGTACAATGGGGGATCCCGATGCGGGCGAACAGGAGGCGGAGGTAATCATAGATCTCCGTCACCGTCCCCACGGTGGACCGGGGGTTGCGGGGTGCGCCCTTCTGGTCGATGGAGACGGCGGGTGAGAGGCCCTCGATGTAGTCCACGTCCGGCTTCTCCATGAGGCCGAGGAACTGCCGGGCGTAGGCGGAGAGGGATTCCACATACTTCCGCTGGCCCTCGGCGTAGATGGTGTCAAAAGCTAAGGAGGACTTCCCGGATCCGGAAATCCCCGTGAACACCACGAACTTGTCCCGGGGGATCTCCACCGTGATGTTCTTCAAGTTGTGCTCCCGGGCACCTCTGACAATGATCCGATCCAGCGGCATAGCTCTCCCCGATGTTGGGATCCTCTATTGGCTCGCCAGGAGGCTCGCCCTCCCATCCGCCAGGAGGCTCGCCCTCCGACGTACCTTCCTGGAGTGTTCTGCCCTCACCCCTCTTGGGTCCCCAGAACCCGCAAGGTCCCAGCGGGCGACTCAGTGGAAGCGCTTGCGACCGTGCCTTCCCCGCCGCCGCCCAACGCCCCGAGAGCTCCCGGCGAAGAACGGCTCTCCAAGCCCCTTCTTGAGTTCGGCGATCTGGTCCCTGAGGACGGCCGCCCGTTCGAACTCCAGATTGGCCGCGGCCCGCCGCATCTCCCGCTCGAGCTGGCCGATGGTCTCCTCCAGCTCCTGGGGCGAGAGCATGAGGAGTCTGGCGATGTCCCAGGGAACCGGCCGCCGCTCCTTGTCTAGGAGGCTCACCAGCTCCCTAGCGGTGAGGATCTCCTCCTTGACTTCCCCGGGAGCCTCCTCGGCGCCCTGAGCAACCTCCGCAAGGTCGATCAGGTCACGGATGGGCTTGGTCACGGACTGCGGCGTGATCCCGTGCTCCTCGTTGTACCGCAGCTGGATCTCCCGGCGACGGTTGGTCTCCTCAATCGCCCGCCGCATGCTCTCTGTCACCTCGTCGGCGTAGAGGATGACTCGCCCGGAGATGTGCCGCGCCGTGCGTCCCATGGTCTGGATGAGCGCCGTCTCCGACCGGAGGTACCCTTCCCGGTCGGCGTCGAGGATGGCCACGAGGGAGACCTCCGGGAGATCTAGCCCCTCCCGCAGAAGGTTGATGCCGACCAAGACGTCGTAGGTCCCCAGGCGCAGGTCCTTGAGGATCTGGGCCCGCTCCAGGGTATCGATCTCCGAGTGCAGGTAGTGAACCTTGAAGCCCATCTCCTGGAGGTAGCTGGTGAGATCCTCGGCCATGCGCTTGGTCAGCGTGGTGACGAGCGTCCGCTCCCCTTTCTCCACCTGGGCCTTGATCTCGTGGATCAGGTCGTCCACCTGCCCCTTGGCCGGGCGGACCTCCACGTAGGGATCCACAAGTCCCGTCGGCCGCACGATCTGCTCCACCACTTGCTGGGAAATCTCCAACTCGAACGGCCCGGGGGTGGCGGAGACGAAGATGACCTGGTTGATGAGCGCATCGAACTCCTCCCAGGTCAGTGGCCGGTTGTCGTAGGCCGAGGGGAGGCGGAACCCAAAGTCCACGAGGTTCTTTTTCCGAGAGCGGTCCCCTTCCACCATCCCCTTGATCTGGGGGACGGTGACGTGGGACTCGTCGATGAACATGAGGTAGTCCTTGGGGAAGTAGTCCAGCAAGCAACCAGGGCGCTCCCCCGGCGCTCTGCCGTCCAGGTGCCGCGAGTAGTTCTCGATCCCAGGACAGTACCCTGTCTCCCGCAATAGCTCCATGTCGTACCGGGTACGGAACTCCAGGCGCTGGGCCTCCAGGAGCTTCCCTCGCTCCTTGAACCACTGGATCCTCTCCTGGAGCTCCTCCTCAATGCTCCGCAGCGCTCTCTGGAGCCGATCTTCGGTTGTCACCCAGTGCTTCGCCGGCCAGATGGCCACCGCGACCTTCTCGCCCAGGACCTCCCCGGTGAGCGGGTCCACTTCTAGGATGCGGTCCACCTCGTCCCCGAACAGCTCGATGCGCACCACCCGCTCCTCGTAGGCAGGCCACACCTCGATGACGTCCCCGCGGACCCGGAAGCGCCCGCGGGTGAGGTCGATGTCGTTGCGCTCGTACTGGATGTCCACGAGCTGGCGGAGGATCTCCTCCCGGCTCTTACGGTCGTTCCGACGGACGAGGAGCATGACCTCCTTGTAATCCTCAGGGCGCCCCAACCCGTAGATGCAGGAGACGGAGGCGACGACGATGACGTCCCGGCGCTCCATGAGCGCCTTGGTCGCGGCGTGGCGGAGGCGGTCGATCTCGTCATTGATCGAGGCGTCCTTGGCGATGTACAGGTCGGTCTGGGGCACGTACGCCTCTGGCTGGTAGTAGTCGTAGTAGCTCACAAAGTAGCGCACGGCATTGTGGGGGAAGAACTCCCGGAACTCGCTGTAGAGCTGGGCCGCCAGGGTCTTGTTGTGGGCGATGACCAGGGTGGGCCGCTGGACCTGTTCGATCACGCGCGCCATGGTGTACGTCTTCCCTGACCCCGTTACCCCAAGCAGAGTCTGGTAGCGGTACCCCTTGCGAAGGCCCTCGACGAGCTGGGCGATCGCCTTCGGCTGGTCTCCCCTTGGGGGCATGTCGGTGATCATCTGGAACTGCGGCACGGAAAGCCCTCCCGGCCAAAACAACTAGGCATAAGAGTATTATATCATCGGCTGGAGGGGGCTGCCTATCCGTCCCCTGAATCTCCGGTGAGCTCCCGCCACAGGGCCTCCACCTGGGCGCGGGTCGCCTCTGGGGGACCGTTGTTGTCGATCACCCAGTCGGCAAGCCGGACCTTCTCACGGAGGGGCATCTGGGCGCGCAGGCGGAGCTCTGCCTCCTCACGGGGGATGCCATCCCTGGCGACGAGGCGCTCGAGGAGGACCTCCTCGTCCGCATACACCACGATCACTCCATCGAGGCCAGGGGGGCGGCCCGTCTCAAAGAGGAGGGGGATGTCCAGGACGATGACCCGGCGGCAGGAGTCGTCGAGGCTACGCTGGCGCTCCACCTCCTCGAACATCCGGCTGCGGATGCGCGGGTGGGTGATGGCTTCAAGGGTTTTCCTCGCGGCGGGGTCCTGGAAGATCCTCCTAGCCAGCTTCTTCCGGTCGAGGTGTCCGGAGGGGAGGAGGAACTCCTCCCCAAAGGCCTCCACGATCTCCCTCCAGGCCTCCGTCCCGGGTTCGACAACTTCCCGGGCAATGACGTCGGCGTCGATGACGATCGCCCCAAGCTCTCGGAGGATCCCGGCCACAAGGCTCTTCCCACTCGCGATCCCGCCGGTGAGCCCGATGACCTTCACGCCCTCCCTCCCTTCTCCCCTGTTGCGGAGGGACAGGTTTCACAGGTCCGGCTGGAGAATCCCAGGGAACCTGCGAACCTTCCAACCCGTAACCTTCAAACCTTCCAACCTGGAACTTGCCAACCTTCCAACCTGGAACTTGCCAACCTTCAGGAGGAAATCGCCTCCATGTCGCGCCAGTTCTCCCCAACCCGGATCTCCACCACGATAGGGACGGCCAGCGGGAAGACCGTCTCCATGACCTCACGGATCTCCTCGGCGCGCGCGCGCACTTCTCCCCTAGGGATCTCAAAGAGGAGCTCGTCGTGGATCTGCAGGATCATCTTCACCTCGGGGTGGGGGAGGAGGACACGGTGGTAGAGGTCGATCATGGTCTTTTTGATCAGGTCGGCGTTGGTGCCCTGGATGGGCGTGTTGATGGCCGTCCGCTCCGCGGCTTCCCGGATTGCCCGGTTCCGGCTGTGGATGTCGGGGAGGTACCGGCGGCGGCCGAACAGAGTGGTCACATAGCCATCCCGCCGGGCTTGCTCGACGACCTCCTGCACATACCTGTGGACCTTTGGGTAGCGCTGGAAGTACCGCTCGATGTAGGCCTTCGCCTCCCCCTTGCTCGTCCCGAGCTGCGTGCTCAGGCCGAATTCGCTGATCCCGTAGATGATTCCGAAGTTGATGATCTTGGCCTTGCGGCGCATCTCCGGGGTGACGGCCTCCTTTGGGACCCCGAATACCTCGCTCGCTGTGGTGGCGTGAACGTCCTCCCCTCTCCGGAAGACCTCCAGGAGCGCCTCGTCCCTGCAGATGTGGGCGAGGATGCGCAGTTCGATCTGGGAGTAGTCTGCCCCCACGAGGACGCTCCTCGCTTCTCCCGGAACGATGGCACGGCGGATCTTCCTACCGACCTCCGTGCGGATGGGGAGGTTCTGGAGGTTGGGGTCCGTGGTCACGATGCGGCCCGTGGCAGCTACTGTCTGGTTGAAGGTCGCATGGACGCGGCCGGTCCCGGGATGTACCATGCGGGGGAGGACGTCCACGTAGGTGGTCTTGAGCTTGCTGAGCTCGCGATACTCCAGGATCCTGGCAACGATCTCGTGAGAGGGGGCCAGGGCCTCGAGGACCTCTGCATCAGTGGAAAGGCCTGTCTTCGTCTTCTTCAGCGCCGGGAGACCCAGCTTCTCGAACAACACGAAGGAGAGCTGCTTAGGGGAGTTGATGTTGAACTCCATCCCGCTCATGGCGTAGATCTCCTGGCTTAGGTCGCGGAGGCGCTCCTCCATCTCCCTGGAGAGGTCTCGGAGGTACGGGACGTCCACAGCCACCCCCGCCAGCTCCATGGACGCGAGGACCTCTACGAGCGGCATCTCAATCTCCCAGAACAGGGAGAGGAGTTCTTTCTCCCGGAGGCGCTCCGTGAGCACGTCGTGCAGGCGGAGGAGGACGTCCGCTTGCTCGCACAGGGCGGGAGGGTTGACCGCGCCACGCAGAAGCTCCCCCTCTTCCTCGGCCGGCCGGAGCTTCCACCCCAAGAACTCCCAGGCCACCGTTTCCACGGTATGGGTGCGCTTGTTGGGGTTGAGGAGGTAGCTCGCGATGGTGACGTCGAAGGCCTTCCGGCCCCGGAAGGGACCGGAGTCGCGGAGGACCAGGAGGTCCCCTTTGGCGTCCCCGGTCACCTGGATTGGCCCCTCTCCGAGCACGGCGACAAGCTCGGCAGGGAGCCGTCCACCGGGAAGGGGAAAGTACAGGGCCTTGCCCGCCCGCGCGCAAACGGCCACTCCCAAGAGCTTCGTATCCAGGGGATGCCCGGCTGAGCGGTGGAGAACCATCCCTACCACGGGCACGCCGCGGATTTCCCGGAGGACTTCCTCCAGGCTCTCGGCAAGGCGGTACTCCCCTTGGGGAGGGGGCTCCTCGATGCCGATGCGCTCCAGGAGGCTCCGGAATTCCAGTTGCTGGAAAAGCTCCCGGACGCGGGGAGCGTCGGGCTCGGTCCGCTTCAGTGCATCCCACTCCCACTCGAGGGGCACGTCGGCGGTAATTGTGGTCAGGGCCTTGTTCTGCAGGATCTGGCCGCGGTACGCGAGGATTCGCTCCCGGAGCTTCTCCTGAGGGATCCTCTCCACCTCCTCCAGGAGCCGCTCAACTGTCCCGAATTCCTTGAGGAGCCTGATCGCCGTCTTCTCCCCGACCCCGGGGACTCCAGGGATGTTATCCGTAACGTCCCCCACCAGACCCTTCAGGTCTGGGATCTGCCTCGGCTCAAGCTCGAAGCGGCGCCGGACCGCAGCCTCGTCGTATACCGTCGTCTCGGTGATCCCCCGGCTCGTCACCATGACTTGCACGCGCGGTGCGACGAGCTGGAGAACGTCCAGATCCCCAGTGACGATGAGCACCTCCATCCCGTCCTCGACCGCCCGCTTGGTGATGGTCGCGATGACATCCTCCGCCTCGTACCCCGCAACCTCGAAGATGGGAATCCGGAACGCCTCCACCACCTGTCTCACGGCCCCTAGCTGATCCCGGAGGTCGTCGGGCATCCTCGGGCGCGTGGCCTTGTACTCCTCGTACTGCTCGTGGCGGAAGGTGGGGACGGCCTTGTCGAAAGCCACAGCGATGTAATCCGGGGAGACCTCCTCCAGTACCTTGAGGAGCATGGTCGTGAACCCGTAGACGGCGTTCGTGGGCCGCCCGTTGCTCGTCGTCAGGTAAGGTAGGGCGTAGAAAGCCCGGTAGACGAGGCCGCTGCCGTCGATGAGTACCAGCCTGGGCATGGGAACACCTCGGCTCCATTATACCGCAGGGAGGGGGAGCGATCCGGCTTTACCAACCCAGAGAGGTATGATAAATTGTAGGGGCGGGGTCAGGCGCCCTCACAATGCCGGGCTGGCGAAACAGGCAAACGCGGCGGACTCAAAATCCGCTGGGCCCCAAGCCCTTGGGGGTTCGACTCCCCCGCCCGGCACCAGCGGCTTTTGCGCTCCCTGGGTTTACCTCGTTGATCGGGCCCCTCGGAGATAGAGAGTCCTCCTCGAACAAGGCGAAGTAGTGGTGCAGGAAGGCCTGCTGCAGGAACGGCCAACGGGTAGCACGGAGGAGCAGGCCGATCGCGCGAGGCGAAAGGATGCGCACCAGCGCCTCCATCCCCCCTAGAACAGCGTAGCGCAACCGCTGGCGCGCTATGAACCCCGAATAGACCGCCTTTGCCGTTTCCACGTCCAGCCGCCCCACCAGGACCTCTCGCAGGAGGGTTCCGCACATCCACCCTGCCTGGACGGCGGTCCTGATCCCTTCCCCGGAGAGCGGTAGACAGTGGCCAGCCGCGTCTCCCACAAGGAAGAGGCGATCCCGCACAGGCGGATGGAGCCCGCCCCTGAGGAATCCTCCGTGGATGGTGGAGGAAGGTCGGAGGCCGAACCTCTTGAGGAACTCCTCCAGCACGTGGAGGAGCTTCCTCTCCCCAGGCAAGCGGGGTGCAAGCCCACGACCTTTGCCGCAATAGCGGAGGACCCCGAAGCGGACAGTTCCTCCACAGGGGAAGGCCCAGGCATAGCCCGCACGGACCTCCGGCAGGAAGTAGAAGTGCAGGCCAGGTGGCATCTGGTAAGGAACCTCCGTCTCCACGCCGAGGGCTAACCAAGGGGATGGAGGGGACCGCAGGGAACGGGCCAAGACGGAACGCCATCCAGTGCAGTCCACAAGGAACCTTGCCCTCAATCGCCCTCGCGGAGTCAGTACATCTTGGCCCTCAACCCCCGCTACCGGGAGGACCTCCACCTCGAGGTTCAGGCCGGCAAGGGCGTCATGGCAGAACCGCCGGTACTCAAAAGTACAGAAAGGGTCTGGAAGGGTCCAGCGCGCGGAACCGGTCGGCGTGTGAAAGACGAGGTGGTCGTGCTCCTGGAGGATGGACGCACCGGCACCCATGCGCCTGACCAAGCCAACGGGAGCGGCGCATGCGGAGGTCTGCCCTTCCCCGACAGGCTTCCGGTCCACCAACAGGACACGGGAGCCCGTGCCACCCCCTTCCAGCAGGGCCCTCGCTACAGCGATCCCTGCAAAGCTGGCCCCGGCGATGAGGACGTCGTACTCAGGAACTCCCACCCTCTCAAGCGCCCCTGCACACACCCTTCTCTCTGGACTCCATCCAGAGCCTGCTCGCAGAGCGAACAACCTGGCTCCCCAGAGTCGGTGAGCGCAAGCACCCTCACCGGATCACCTTCGCATATGTGAACTTGATGGTCCCCTTATACGCGGGCACCTCGACGTTCTGAGCTTGCTCCACAGTGATGACCAGTCCCAGCGCCCGCAGGCTCTCCACAAGCCCCCCCCGGATATTCATGGCCCCGGCAAGCGTCTCAGGGTCCCCAATCGCCCGGATCTCGTAAGGACCGCGCACCCGTTTCAGGTTGACCACGATGGTCCCCCCTACTTGCCCGAGACCTGTGGAAGCGGTCACCCTCTGGTCGTTGATGGCCACAGCCTCTGCCCCGGCGGCCCACAGCTCGTTCACGATTGCGACGATGTCCTGATACTGCACGACCACTGGGCTGATGCCCCTCGCCTGCTGTTTGGCGTCCTCTACCCGCACCACCACCCCAGGCCCTCGCATGGGAAGCAGTCCCGCGTAGGCGCGAAGCGTCTCGAGCTCCTTGGACATTTCCTCCTCCAGGGTCTTCCCCCGGCTAACTGCCTGTTCGAACTCGTGGAGCTGGCGGCGGAGGTCGGTGACCTCTTTCTCCAGGGCTTTGCGGGCCTCCCACTCCTGACGGAGGAGGGTGGCCAAGGCATAGATGTTGCGGGTGGGGATTTCAGGATACACCGAAAACGTGCGCCCAGCCCGGAACTGGACAACGAACAGGAAACCCAGCACCAGCAGGGCCACGGCCGTGGCTACCTGCCACCCTCGGATCCCTCTCCCGCGCCCACCCTCACCCGGCCCCATGGGCACCACCCCCTAGCCCGACGGGCCTTTACTCCTCCCACACGTTCCCCTCGCCAAAGACATGCTCGAGCTCGACGCGGAGCTGCTCCTCACGAGCAACCCCGTATTCGCTCTGGATCACCTGCTCCTCTCCCGTCGCCGTGAGAACGTGGATGTAGAGGAGGCGATCCCCGGGCCAGCGCTGGACGACCTCCCGCAGTTGCTCAAGCTCGGCTTCTGTAGATACCCGCACATGCACCGGGAGGCTCAAGGACCCCTGGTGGTCAGGCGCTGCCGAAATTCTGTGTCCAAGGTCTGTCCCCTGGGGAACACGAAGGGGAGGCGAAGGCGCTGGGGCCCACCCGGGCTCCTCGGCCGCAACATCCTGCAGAGCCAGGATCCGGTCGGCGAGGACTTTTGCTTGCTGTTCCTGGATATCCACACGGCCCTGGACGAGGACCAGCGCGTCCTTCTTGAGGAGGTAGTGCGCTCCCTCGTAGGTCTTGGGGAAGATGACCACCTCGCAGGTGCCTGTGAGATCCTCTAACGTCAGGAAGGCCATAGCCTGGCCGTTCCGAGTGGTCGTCCGTTTGAGGGAGGTGATGATCCCCCCGACGGACACCTCCGCTCCGTCGCGGAGCTCTCCCAGCTGGTCCAGGGTCGCCGTCACAGCTCGGTGCAGGAGATCGCGCCACTGGTTCAGGGGGTGGTCGGAGATGTACAGCCCGAGCATCTCCTTCTCCATGGCCAGGAGCTCCTCCCGTCTGAACTCCTCCACCGCCAGCGTCGGAAGGGGGGACGGGGGAGAGGATGCAACGGAGTCGAACAAACCGACCTGGCCGGAGCTGCGGGTGCGCTGGTGGCGCTGGGCGAGGTCGAGGATCTCATCAAGGTGCTGGAGGAGGCCTGCTCGGGGGATGCCCAGCGAATCGAAGGCTCCTGCCTTGATCAAGCTCTCGATGACCCGCTTATTCACCACCCGGGAGTCGAGGCGGGCACAGAAATCCACTAAGGAGGTGAACGATCCTCCGGCCTCCCTTGCGGCGATGATGGCCTCCACCGCTTGTAGCCCAACGTTCTTCACGGCAGAGAGACCGAACCGGATGGCATCCCCGACGATGGTGAAGTCGACCCCCGACTCGTTGACGTCAGGGGGGAGGACGCGGATCCCCATGCGCTGGCACTCTGCCACGAGGACCGCTACCCTGTCGGTGTTCCCGGATTCCGTGCTGAGGACCGCGGCCATGTACTCCACGGGGTAGTTGGCCTTCAGGTAAGCGGTGTAGTAAGCGATGAGGCCGTAGGTCGCAGCGTGCGCCCTGTTGAACCCGTACCGCGCGAAAGGCTCGAAGAGCTCAAAGATCTTCTGGGCGTCCTTCCGGGAGATCCCGTTCTGCTGGCAGCCCCGCAGGAATTTCTCCCGCTGCTCCTCGAGCAGATCCCGGATCTTCTTCCCAATGGCGTAGCGGAGGACGTCGGCCTCGGCCATGGTGAATCCCGCCAGGGCCTGCGCAACTGCCATGACGTCCTCCTGGTAGACGAGGATCCCGTAGGTCTCCTTCAGGACAGGTTCCAGCTTCGGGTGGGGGTAGGTCACTGGTTCCAGCCCGTGCTTGCGGCGGATGTACACAGGGATGTTCTGCATGGGGCCGGGGCGGAACAGAGCGACCATGGCCATGATATCCTGGATCCGCGAGGGACGGAGCTCCTGGAGGTACCGGCGCATCCCCGCGCCCTCGAGCTGGAACAGCCCCGTGGTGTTGCCGGAGGAGAGCAGCTCGTACGTCTTCGCGTCGTCGAGGGGGATCTTGCGGAGGTCGATCTCGACGCCCCTGGTCTTCTGGATGATCTTGATGGCGGTATCCAGGGTCGTGAGGTTGGTGAGGCCGAGGAAGTCCATCTTCAGGAGGCCGATCTTCTCCACGCTGTTCATATCGTACTGCGTCATCACCACATCGCCCTTGGTCGCCCGTTGCAGGGGGACGTACTCCGTGAGCGGGTCGCGGGAGATGACCACCCCCGCGGCGTGGGTGGACGCGTGCCTCGCCACCCCTTCCAGCTTCTGGGCGAGGTCGAGGAGCTTGCGGACCTGCGGGGACTCCTCAGCCGCACGCCTGAGCTCCGGCTCGTGTTCGAGGGCCTCACGGATCGTCGCCTGCGCGGGGATGAGCTTGGCGATGCGGTCGACCTCCCCGTAGGGAAGGCCCATCACCCTCCCAACATCCCGCACCGCCGCCCTTGCCCCCATGGTCCCGAAGGTAATGATTTGCGCCACGTGGTCCGCGCCGTACTTGCTCATGACGTAGCGGATGACCTCGTCGCGGCGGCTGTCCATGAAGTCTACGTCGATGTCCGGCATCGTGTACCGCTCCAGGTTCAGGAAGCGGTCAAAGGGCAGCTTGTAGTAGATCGGGTCCACGTCGGTGACGCCGCAGGCGTAGAGGACGAGGCTTCCCGCTGCCGACCCGCGGACGGTGGTGAGGATGCCCTGGCGGCGGGCGAAGTTCACGAAATCCTGGACGATGAGGAAGTAGGGGGCGTACCCCATCCGGGAGATGACAAAGAGCTCGTATTCCAAGCGCTCCCTGAGCTCCGGGGTGATGCGCCCATAGATGCGCAGGAGCCCCTCCTCACAGAGGAGGCGCAGGTAGCTCTCCGCGGTGTGTCCTTCCGGGATGGGGAAGTGTGGGAGCTTGATGGTCCCAAGCTCCAAGTCGATGCGCACCCGCTCGGCGATGGAGAGGGTGTTCTCCAGGGCCTCTGGGATCTCCCGGAAGAGGGCGGCCATCTCTTCGGGGGTCTTCAGGTAGAACTCCGGGGTCTCCCCCATGCGCGGCTTGTTCTTGTCCTGAAGGGAGATCCCCATCTGGATGCACATGAGGACATCCTGGGCCTCTGCTTCCTCGGGGAAGATGTAGTGGACGTCGTTGGAGGCCACCACGGGGATCCCAAGCTCCCGGCTCAGCTGGAGCAGGCCCCGGACAACCTTCCGCTCTTCCTCCAGGCCGTGATCCATCACCTCCAGGAAGAAGTTCCCTTCCCCGAAGATCTCCCGGAACCTGGCGGCGGCGCGGCGCGCTCCGTCCATGTCATTGCGGAGGATCGCCCTGGGGATCTCCCCTTGTAGGCATCCAGAGAGACCAATGAGTCCCTTGCTGTGCCGGCTCAGGAGCTCGACGTCGATGCGGGGCTTGTAGTAGAATCCCTCGAGGTGAGCCGCGGTGGTGAGCTTGATGAGGTTCCGGTAGCCCTCCGCATCGCACGCCAGGAGGGTAAGGTGATGGGGGTTGCTGTCCACCTTGGGGTCTCGGTCTTGGATCCTACGAGGAGCCATGTAGGCTTCTACCCCCAAGATGGGGTTGATCCCGTACTCCTTGGCTTTGAGATAGAACTCGATGACCCCGTACATCGTCCCATGGTCCGTTACGGCCACGGCTGGCATCCCCAGCTCGGCAACCCGCTTCATCAGAGGCTCAATGCGGCTGCACCCATCGAGAAGGGAGTACTCGGTATGCAGGTGGAGATGGACGAATGATGCAGGCATTTCCTCCCCCTTCCCTCCCTTATAGGGCTCCGGTTGGGATGGCGCCTTGGGTTTCCAAACGAGTGTTCGCTGAACTTATTGTAGCAGGCTCATGGGAGCCTGTCATGGCTTCGGCAGAAGGATTATTCCCGGAAGCAGGTTATCCCGTTGATTTAGGTCCTTCGCGCGAGGATTTTGGCGGTTTTTCGCACCCCAACAAGGGACACCCCAACCTGCAGGCGGGTCCTGGTGGGGACCCGACACGGGGGAAGTTCCAGCTGCTGCGTGTAACATGATTTCTGAACAACCTACGGAAAGGGGGTACGACGATGTCTGTGCTCGATCTCCTCTGGCTGTTCTTCATCTTCTCGGCGATCCAGCCCATCCTCTCGCGGCGCCTTCTCGAGCAGGCCCGGCTCCGCATCCTGCTCCAGCTCGAGCGCAAGCGCGGATCCCGCGTGATCGCCATGATCCACCGCCAGGAGACGATGAGCCTCCTGGGATTCCCCATCTTCCGGTACATCGACATCGACGACTCCGAAGAGGTCCTGCGGGCAATTCGCCTTACCCCTGAGGAGATGCCCATCGACCTCATCCTCCACACCCCCGGTGGCCTCGTGCTCGCCGCTGAGCAGATCGCCCTGGCGTTGCGGGAGCACAAAGGGAAGGTCACGGTGTTCATCCCCCATTACGCTATGTCCGGAGGGACGCTCATCGCCCTCGCGGCGGACGAGATCGTGATGGATCCCCACGCCGTGCTGGGCCCGGTGGACCCCCAGATCGGCCAATTCCCTGCAGCTTCCATCGTCCGGGCCGTGGGCCAGAAGAACGTCAACGAGATTGAGGACCAGACGCTCATCCTTGCGGATGTTGCCGAGAAGGCCCTGCGCCAAGTCCGCGCCGTCGTCCAGAGGCTCCTTGAGGATCGGATGCCCGCAGGGGAAGCCGGGCGCATTGCGGAAATGCTCTCCTCCGGCACTTGGACCCACGACTACCCCCTCACCGTCTCTGAGGCCAGGAGCCTGGGCCTCCCCGTGTCCACGGAGATGCCTCCGGAGGTGTATAAACTCATGAGCCTCTACCCTCAGGCGGGATACCGCCGCCCGTCGGTCCAGTATGTCCCCGTCCCCTATCGCATCCCCGAGCCCGTGCCCGCCCCACGGACGCGCAGGTCATGAGCCAGCGACAGAAGCGGTGGCCTCCTCCAGGATATCCAGGGCTTCCTCCAGCTGGCTGTCGGTGATCACGAGGGGAGAGAGGATGCGGATGACGTTGTCGTAGATCCCTGCCTTCACAAGCAACACGCCCCGCTCCATTGCCTTCTGGATGATCTGCTTCGTCTCCTGGGGAGCAGGGGCTTTGGACGCCCGGTCCTTCACCAGCTCGATCCCCACCATGGCTCCTAGACCGCGCACCTCCCCGATGAGAGGGTAGCGGCGAGCCATCTGGTCGAACCTCCTCCAGAGGAGCTGCCCAATGACCTCGGCCCGCTGGAGGAGATTCTCCTCCTCGATCACATCCAAGACGGCCAGGGCGGCTGCGCAGCTGACGGGATTGCCTACGAACGTCCCCCCGAGGGCGTTCTCTGGGAGCGCCTCGAGGATCTCTCGCTTGCCGATCACCCCGGAGAGTGGGAGCCCCGAAGCGATGGACTTCGCCACGGTGATGAGGTCGGGCTCCACCCCAAAATGCTCGATGGCGAAGAACCTCCCCGTGCGCCCGAAGCCCGTTTGGACTTCATCCACGACGAGGAGGATCCCGTGACGGTCGCAGATCTCCCGCAGGGCGGGGAAGAAATCCCTCGGCGGGACCACAAAGCCCCCCTCCCCGAGCACAGGTTCGATGACAACTGCTGCGACCTGCTCGGGATGGACCATGGTCACGAAGGCCCTCTCCAGGGAGTCCAGAACGTACTGCGTGCAACGGTCTGGACCCTGCGGGCACCGGTAGGGATAAGGGTAGGGAATCCGGTAGACCTCCGGGACGAAAGGTCCGAAGTTGAGCTTGTAGGGAACAACTTTGCTCGTCATGGTCATGGCCATGTAGGTCCGCCCATGGAAGGCGCCTTCGAAGACCAGTACTGCAGGGCGCCGTGTGTAGGCGCGGGCGATCTTCACGGCGTTCTCCACGGCTTCAGCGCCGGAGTTGAAGAAGACCGCCTGCTTCGGGGTTGGCCCAGGTGCAAGGGCACTCAGGCGTCGGGCGAGCTCGATATAGGGCGCATAGGGGACTACGCTGAAGTCGGTGTGGGTGAACCGCTGGACCTGATCGATGACCGCCTGGATCACCTTAGGATGGGAGTGCCCAACGTTCATGCACCCGATCCCGCCGGCGAGGTCGATGAAGCGGTTCCCGTCCACATCCACAAGGATCGCCCCTTCTGCCCGCTCGACAACGGCGGGGAGGTGGACGGCGATGGCCCGGGGAACGTACCGGGCCTTCTCCTCGAGGAGCTGCCGCGACCGTGGCCCTGGGAGCGTGTAGCGCTGCGTCGTTCGCTTCATACGATGAACCTCCCTTCCTCCAGTTGTCCAATCGCCCCTATGACCCCACCCTGTCGAGGCGCACCGCGCATACCAGGTGGCTCGTATGGGGAAGGATGTCGATGGGTTGCACCTCACGGACGGTATATCCCTCTGCCTGGAACATCCCAATGTCCTTCGCCAGGGAGGGGAGGGACCGGCCGAGGTAGACCACCCGCGGAACCGCTAAGTCCACGAGAGCCCGGATGACCTCGGGGGGAGTCCCTTTCCCAGGTGGAGAGAGGACCGCGCAGGGCTTGGACAACCCCTGCCCCTTCAGCTTGACGAGCACACGGACGGGGTCCCTGGTATACAGCGCGCAGTTCAAGGCCCCGTTGAGCCCGGCGCTCTCCCGTGCGAGGGAGAGCTGATCTTTGGGCACGATCCCGATCACCTGCCTGGCTCTCCTCGCGAGGGAGAGGCTGAGAACCCCTGTCCCGGCGAAGGGCTCGACCACAGTCTCTCCTCCCTTGAGGTCCAGCTGCCTCTCCACAACCCCAAAGAGGGCGGGAAGGAGCGGCGGGTTCGGGGGAAGCGAGGAGGTGGGACCGAGACGCAATTTGACCCCGGCGACCTCCTCCTCGATGTACGGCCTCCCCCAGAGGAGGGAAAAGCGAGGCCCCCGCATCTCCAGAGTAGGCGCACGCTGTACGGTCATCATGACGCTCACAAGTCCGGGGACCCTGTCCAGGACGGACCTGACGAACGCCTGTGGGTCCTCGATGCGGTTCTTGAGGCAGAGGACCATCATCGCCTCCCCTGTGGCGAAGGAGGCCATCCCGATGACCCCGCGAACGGAACCCTTCCGGGTCTGCGGGTTGTAAATGGGAAGGCCGAGGCGCACGACCGCATCCAGGGCAGCCTTCAGGATAGCCACGTTGGCAGGGTGCTGGACAGGACACTCCTGGATGGCGACCACCCGCCCGCCGCCCAAGGTGTGGAACCCCAAGACAGCCTGGCTGTCACGTTCCTGAAAGGTCGCAACCAGCAGGTGACGGTACGCCCAAATGGGATCGCTGGGAAGGGTCTCCTGGACGAGGTCCCTGCGCAGGCCAAGGGCCTCCTTCAGGTACTCCTTCACCAGGCGGGTCTTGTACCGGAGCTGGATGGGATAAAGGATGTGCTGCCACTGGCAACCCCCACACCGGCCGAAGTGACGGCAGCGGATGGGTGCGACATCGGGGGACTTGCGGAGGATGGAGACGATCTTCCCGCGCGCCCGGAAGCGCGTTGCCTCAGTGATCTCCACAACGGCCTCCTCCCCGGGGATTCCGTAGGGCGCGGAGACCAGGACATCCCCCACCTGGCCCACGGCCAACCCCTCCAGGTCCAGCGCTTCAAACCGGACAGTCACCCGCTGCCCAGGGAGGAAACCACGCTCCGCCTTCCTCCTGGAGAGGAGCTGGTCCACCAGGGTAGGCCCTCTCCGTGGGGGCTTCCCCTCCCGAGTCGCGTGCTGCGGGGGGTTCTTACCCATGAAGCCGCTCCTTCAGCAGGCGGTTGACGAGGTCCGGGTTTGCCCTGCCCGAGGTCTTGCGCATGACCTGCCCCACCAGGAAGGTCAGGGCTTTCTCCTTTCCCGCCCGGTAGTCGCGCACGGGGTTCGGATTCTCGGCGATGACCTCCTCGACGATCGCGCGCAGCGCGTCCTCATCGCGGATCTGGACCAGGCCCTTCTCTGCAACAATGGAGGCGGCATCCTTCCCAGTCGCCAGCATCTCCTCCAGGATCTCCTTGGCCAGGCGGATGCTGATCGTCCCGTCCTCCATGAGCTTGAGCATCCCCGCGAGCTTTTCAGGGGTCAGCGGCAGATCGGTGAACTCCATCCCGCGTGCATTCAGGTATCCCATTACATCCCCAAGGAGCCAGTTGCAAACTGCCTTGGGCTGGGGGAAGAGCTTCACAGCCGCCTCGAAGAAGTCGGCCATGGCCTTATCCTCCACGAGCAGGGCAGCGTCGTGAGGGGAGAGGGCGTACTGCTCCACATACCTCTGCTTGCGCTGCTCCGGGAGCTCGGGGAGGGTACGCCGAACCTCCTCGATCCACGACCGGTCGAGGACCATGGGGACGAGGTCAGGCTCTGGGAAGTAACGGTAGTCCTGGGCCTCTTCCTTCTCCCGGGAACCAAAGGTGACCTCCCGTCGCTCATCCCAGTGGCGGGTCTCCTGGACCACCTCCCCCCCAGCTTGGAGGATCTCCCGTTGGCGGGCGACCTCGAAGGAGAGGGCCCTCTCCACCGCGCGCAGGGAGTTCATGTTCTTCACCTCGGTCCGGATCCCAAGGGGCTCCCCCCTCCGCCGCAGGGAGACGTTGGCGTCGCATCGCAGGGTCCCCTCCTCCATGCGGCCGGAGCTCACCTCCAGGTACTGGAGGAGCGTTCGCAGGCGGCTCAGGAATTCCCGGGCCTCTTCCGGGGAACGGAGGTCCGGCTCTGTGACGATCTCCATCAGCGGGACACCAGACCGGTTGTAGTCCACCAGGCTGTACAGGACCGTCCCGTCGCGCTCCACGTGGACGAGCTTCCCCGTGTCCTCCTCCAGGTGGACCCGGCGGATGCGCACGGTGCGAACCTGCCCGTCGAACGTGAAGGTGAGATAACCGTTGCTGGCAAGGGGAGGGTGATCCTTATACTGGTACTGGGAGATCTGGTAGTTTTTGGGGAGATCGGGGTAGTAATAGTTCTTTCGGTGGAACTGGCTCTGGGGGTGGATCGTGCAGTTGAGGGCCAGGGCCGTCCGCAGGCCCAGTTCCACGGCTCTCCGATTGATCACCGGCAGGGAACCTGGAAGGCCGAGGCAGACAGGACAGACCTGGGTGTTCGGCGGCGCCCCGAACCGGGTGCTGCATCCGCAGAACATCTTAGAGGCCGTCAGGAGCTGAACGTGGATCTCCAGCCCGATGACGATCTCATACTCATCTTGCACCCTGGCCGTCACGCTCTCCTCCACCACAACCCCTCACTCCTTACCCTCCTCCAAGGGGAGGACGTGCCTTCCAGTACCCTGTGTGTTGCTCGAAGGTGAACGCAGCTCGGAGCACGGTCTCCTCGTCGAACGCCCGACCCACGAGCTGGAGGCCGATGGGAAGCCCGTTGGCAAAGCCGCAGGGGATGGAGATCCCTGGAAGCCCCGCCAAACTCACCGGGATGGTGAAGATGTCGTTCAGGTACATCTGGAGGGGATCGGTGACCTTCTCCCCCAGCGGGAAGGCCACTGTGGGGGAAGTGGGCATCAGGATCAGGTCGTGATCCTGGAAGGCGGCATCAAAGTCCCGCTTGATGAGCGTCCGTACCTTGAGCGCCTTCAGGTAGAACGCTTCGTAGTAGCCGGCGCTCAGGGCGTAGGTCCCCAGCATGATGCGCCTTTTGACCTCGGGGCCAAACCCTTCCCTGCGCGTGCGCGCGTACATGGTATAGAGGTCCCCGGCCGGGGCCCTGTATCCATACTGAACGCCATCGTAGCGGGCGAGGTTGGAGCTTGCCTCCGCCGGGGCGATGAGGTAGTAGGTGGGGAGGGCGTAGTCGAGGTGCGGGAGGGAGATCTCTGTACAGATCGCCCCGAGGCTGGAGAAGAGATCGGCAGCCTGCAGGACGGCCTCCCGGACTTCCGGCTGGAGGCCCTCCACGAAACACTCCCGGGGGATCCCGATGCGGAGGCCCCGGACCTCCGGCCGGAGGGCTTGGGTGAAGTCAGGGCAGGGGAGGTTCGCGGAGGTGGAGTCCCTGGGATCGTTCCCTGCGATCACGTTGAGGAGGACGGCGCAGTCTGAGACGGTCCGCGTCATCGGCCCAATCTGGTCGAGGGAGGAAGCGAAGGCCACGAGTCCGTACCGGGAAACCCTCCCGTAGGTCGGTTTGAACCCGACAATCCCGCAGAGCGCCGCGGGCTGGCGGATGGAACCGCCTGTGTCCGAACCCAGGGCGAGGGGTGCGAGGCCAGCAGCCACCGCGGCGGCAGATCCTCCGCTCGATCCGCCCGGAACCCTGGTAAGGTCCCAGGGGTTGCGGGTCGGGCCAAACCCAGAGTTCTCCGTGGAGGAGCCCATGGCGAACTCGTCCAGGTTGGTCTTGCCCAGGATGATCGCTCCTGCCTTGCGGAGGCGCTCGATGACCGTGGCGTCGTAGGGCGGGCGCCAACCCTCGAGGATCCGCGAGGCGCAGGTTGTGGGAACACCCTTCGTGCACATGTTGTCCTTCACGGCCACGGGGATCCCTGCCAGGGGAGGGAGGTCCGCCTCGCTTCCTCGGGACCGGGCGAGCACCTGCTCCTGCACCTTTCGGGCCTGCATCAGCGCGCCCTCGGCGTCGACGTACAGGAAGGCGTGCAACTGCGGATCCAGGGCGCGGATGCGCTGGAGATACGCCTCCACGACCTCTGGAGCAGAGATCTCGCCCCGCGCGAGGCGCTCGCGGAGCTCAACGGCAGAGAGGTCGGTGATCTCGCCGGCCATCGGTCGCGTCAACCCTCCGGGGGCGGTACGTCACCCTTGTCGCAGCTTCAAAATTCTTCGAAGACCCGAGGGACCTTGAAGTAGCCCTCCTCCTGATCTGGCGCCTCCCCCAGGACCTCCTCCCTCTCCAGGGAGGGGGTCACAACATCCTCCCGGAAGACGTTGCGCATTGGAATCACATGTGAGGTGGGAGGGACGTCGCTGGTGTCCAGCTCGTTGAGCTTGCTGAAGTACTCCAGGATGCGGCTGAGCTGCTCCCGGAAGAGCTCCCGTTCCTCGGGCGTCAGCTCCAGGCGGCTCAACCTCGCCACGTGCTCCACCGTCCGATCGTCAATGGCCACCAGGGGTCACCTCACTGCGCGGGCAACACACCCTTATATGGTAGCACAACCAGGCACGCCGTGACCACAAACAGTCCAGCGGCCAACGCTTCACATCGTGCCCCGTAGGCGTGGATCAAGGATATCCCGGAAGGCGTCTCCGAGGAGGTTCCAGCCCAGTACGAAGAGGAAGATGGCCAGGCCGGGGAAGAACAGCGTGTACCAGTACTGGAAAGGATCGCCCGCAACCCCGATGATGTACTGACGCGAAAAGCTTGCAAGTTGCCCCCAATCTGCATAGCCGGTAGGAGCACCAAGGCCCAGGAAACTCAGGGCCGCGGCCACGAGGACCACAGCGCCCATATCCAGGGAGGCCACCACGAGAACGGGGTAGATGGTGTTCGGCAGGATGTGGCGGAGGATGATCCTCCAGTCGCTCTCCCCGAGGGCCCGCGCGGCCTCCACGAAATCCCGCTCCTTCACCGAGAGGACTTCCCCCCGAAGCAACCGCGAGTAGGTCGGCCACCACACCAGGATGAGGGCGATCATCACCTTCTCCAGTCCCTGCCCCAATATGGCCACCACGACCACGGCGAGGACGAGGCTGGGGAAGGCGTAGAAGATATCCACCAGGCGCATCAGGGCCTCGTCCAGCCTGCCCCCGTAGTAGCCAGCAAGGGCCCCCAGGACGATCCCGATGAGGAGGGAGACCCCGACGACGACGATGCCCACTTTGAAAGCTGTCCTGGTCCCCCAGATGACCCCATAGTAGATGTCGAACTGTTGCTCAGTGGTCCCAAAGGGATGCGCCTGGCTGGGAGGGAGCGGGTCGGGAGCATACCCCTCATGAGGGATCATGTAGGGATCACGCCACCCCTCAGGGGGTGGTGCCAGGACTGGGGCGAGGATCGCAACGAGGATGAAGAGCAGGATGATGACCGTCCCTGCCAGGGAGAGCCGGTTCCTCGTCAGCCGCCTGACAAACCATACGACCCCTGAGATAGGAACGCGCTCCGGTTCGACGACGACCGCCTTTTTGGGGACCTTCTCGGCAACCTTCGCCATCGCCTACCTCCCTGCTCACCTCAGCCGGATCCGGGGGTCCACGTATGCGTAGAGAATGTCGGCCACAAGGTTTCCGAGGACAGTCAGGGTCGCGAAGAACAGGGCGAACCCTGCAACCGCCGGGATGTCTAGGTGGAGCGCTGCCGCCGCCCCCCACCGACCGATCCCTGGATATTCAAACACCGTCTCCGTGATCACTACGCCGCCAAGCAGTCCCACGAACAGGAGGCTGCTGAGGGTGATCACGGGGATCAAGGCGTTTTTGCGGGCGTGCTTGTTGATCACCACCGGCTCTGCCAGACCCTTCGACCTCGCCGTCCGCACGTAGTCCTGGCGCAGGACCTCCAGCATCGAGGATCGGGTGATACGCACCAGGAGGGCTGTGTCGTGGACGGTCAGGGTCAGCACCGGCAAGACCAGGTGGCGCAGGGCATCTACGAAGATCCAGAACTGACCGTTGAGGAGCGCGTCGACGGTCAAGAGCCCGGTGAACCTCCGGAACTCCGGCGAGTTTACGTAAAGGCTCGCCTCCAGAGAGAGGCGCCCCGGGGGGAACCAGCGGAAGTGCCCGTAGAAGAGCATCAGGAGGAAGAGGCCCCAGATGAACGTAGGGAGGGAGTATCCGCTGATCCCGAAGAACCGGGAGACGTGGTCGATGATCCTGTCCCGGTGGACGGCCGAGAGGGTCCCGAGCCAGATCCCCACGAGCAGGATGGGGATGAAGGAGAACAGGGCGAGCTCGAAGGTGTTGGGGAAGAACGCCTTGATGGCCTGAAGGACCGGCATCCTGGCCGTCTCCGACCACCCCCAGTTCCCGGTGAGGACCGCCTTCATCCAGTTCCAGTACTGGATGTGGAAAGGGGCGTCGAGCTGGTAGGTCTTGATGATCTCGTGGAGCGCCTGGAGCTGCCTCGGGTCGGTGACGAAGAGGGCCGCCCGCATGGCCGGGGAGAGGAGCTGCAAGAGGATAAAGATCAGGAGCGTCACCCCGAAGGCAACGATGGGAAGGAGGACAAGGCGCCGTGCGATGTAGGCTGTCATAAGGGACCAGTCCCGCAGCTGGGGGGCCGCTACCGGCCCCCCAGCCCACGTCCACCTCCTATCCTTTCGAGATCGGGTAGAAGTAGGTCCCCGGGTGGACAGGATTGTAGTAGTAGCCCTTTACCCAGCTCCTGAGGACCGTGAACACCACCGGGCTCACCAGGTAGAGCTGGGGCACCTCCTTGTAGGCCATGTCCACCAACTTGAAGTAGAGGGCCTCCCGCTTCTTGGGATCGGGCTCACTCTTGGCCTGCTCGACGAGCTTGTCCATCTCCGGGTTGGCGTACTTCTGGACGAACGGGAAGGTCCCCTTGCTGTGCAGGAAGTGGAAGGCGAAGTTGTGCGGGTCCGGGTAGTCCGCCAGCCACCCGATGAAGAACACCGGCAACTTGTGCGCGTCCATCTCAGCAAGGTAGGTCGGCCACGGCAGCGCCCGGATATCCACCTTGAACTTGGGGTTGAGGGCTTCGATGTTCTCCTTGAGCATGCGCGCCCCAATCTCCCTGGGGACGTTCCCAGCGTTGTAGAGGACAGTCAGCTTGAACCCAGTGGTCCAGACCCGTCCCCCCCAGGCCTCCCGGAACTCGGCGATGGCCTTCTCTTTGTTGTAAGTGTAGTACTCCTGCTTGGGGTTGTAGCCGAGCATCCCAGGAGGGATCGGTCCCTTGGGCACAACCCCTTTCCCGCGATAGGCATCGCGTAGGTAGGCCCCGTAGTCAAAGGAGTAGGCGAACGCCCTGCGCACGTGGACGTCCTTGAAGAAGTCCGGCGGGATGCCGTTCCCGTCGAGCTTCCCGCTGCCGATGTGGGGGCTCGTCGGGTCGATCTCGAAGGTGAAGAAGAGGGCCGGGCTGATCAGGTACTGGGGCAGATCATCGATGATGCGCACTCCCTCCACGCCCTGGACCTGGGGAAGCTCACGGCGGGAGAGCGCGATCTGGTCGGCATCGCCCGCCTTGATCATGAGAATCCGCGTGGCCGCCTCCTCCACGGTCCGGATGATCACCCGCTTCAACTTGGGAGGCGTGCGCCAGTAGTTGTCGTTGCGCTCCAGGACGACCTCCCGTGCGGCCCTGTCCCAGCGCACCAGCTTGAAGGGGCCGGTCCCGTTGGCCTTGGCGAAGAATGCGGTGTCCTCCTTCTTGGGGTTGTTGAACTTCCGCATGGTCTCCCGCGTGCCGTCCCAGTCCCCGTTGGCCGCAGCCCACTTCCGGGAAACCACGTAGGACCACTGCGCCATGATGGAGAGGAAGGGCCCGAAGGGCTCTTTCAGGGTAATCACCACGTTGTTCCCCTGTACCCGCACGGCCCTCGTCAGATCAGAGTAGGTGACCTTGATGTTCCCCTTCTCGTCACGGGTCCCCGTGACTCCCAGGATCGGCTCCAGGAGCAGCGAAGAAGGCCCGCCGGCGCGGTCGATCCACAGGAACCGGCGGATGGAGTAGGCCACATCATCCGGGGTCAGCGGGGTGCCATCGTGGAACTTGACGCCCTGGCGGATGGGGAATGTATACGTCCGGCCGTCCTTGGAGATGAGCCCGTTGGCCACGCTGGGAACCTGGGTCGCGAGGCCTGGGACAAAGCGGTCGGTCCGGCTCCCATCGTAGAAGATGAGGGTGTCGTAGACGTTGAAGATCACTTCGAAGCTCGCTGTGTCGTACGCCCAGGCGTAATCCAATGTCTCTGGATCACCAATCGTCGCCAGGACAAACGTGTCCGGATTCTTCACTGCCTGGGCACTGGAGGGAACCCCCGTCAGGAAAACCAGTGAGAGGATGAGGGTTAACGTCACCATCCCACCGATGATTCTCCTCATCGTTTACCCCCTCCTACAAGTAGGATTCGATTGGACCAAGGTGCTCTGGCTTTCACCCCCCTCCTAAAGTATACCTCCGAAGCCTCTCTGTCGTCTCCCATCACCGGAGATCACTCTCTCGCTCCTGCCTCCTTCCTCACCACGGCTGCTTTGCTGCGCTGCATCTTGAATGGGAGCACCCAGCACGCAGCGAAATGGCCGGGCGCTACCTCCTCGAGCGGCGGTTCCTCCAGCCTGCACCGCTCCTCTGCATACAGGCAGCGGGTGTGGAAACGGCACCCCGGGGGCGGGTTGACCGGGCTGGGAACGTCCCCGGGGAGGATGATGCGTTCCCGTTTCACTTCCGGATCCGGGATAGGGACCGCCGAGAGCAAGGCCTCTGTGTAGGGATGCTGGGGATTCTCGAAGAGCTGCTCCGTCGGGGCAAGCTCCACGATCTTCCCCAAGTACATCACCGCTACCCTGTCGCTGATGTGGCGCACCACGGAGAGGTCGTGGGCGATGAACAGGTAGGTGAGCTTGAACTCCTTCTGGAGGTCCTCCAGCAGGTTGAGGATCTGGGCCTGGATGGAGACGTCGAGGGCGGAGACGGGCTCGTCACAGATGATGAGCTTGGGGTTGAGCGCCAGAGCCCGGGCAATGCCGATGCGCTGGCGCTGTCCGCCGCTGAACTCGTGGGGGTAGCGGTTGACGTGGTAGGGGGAGAGGCCGACTACCTCCAGCAACTCCTGGACGCGCCGCAGCTTCTCCCTCCCACGGGCGATGTTGTGGATTTCCAGCGGCTCCCCGACGATATCGCCCACGGTCATCCGGGGGTTCAGGGAGGAGTAGGGATCCTGGAAGATAATCTGCATGTCCCGGCGCATCCGCCGGAGCTCCTCCTTGTTGAGGGCAAAGACATTCCTCCCCTCGAAGATCACCTCCCCGGCGGTGGGCTCCTGGAGCCGGAGGATTACCCGACCCGTGGTCGTCTTCCCGCACCCCGACTCCCCTACGAGCCCGAGGGTCTCCCCCCGGCGGATCGTGAAGGACACCCCGTCCACCGCCTTCACCGCGCCTACCTGGCGCTGGAAGATGAACCCCTTGGTGATGGGGAAGTATTTCTTGAGATTCCTCACCTCGAGGATCGTCTCATCCTGCACCTTTCCTCCCCCTCCTCCACATATCGCCCCGCGAGAGCTTGGCGACGCTCATACTTCCCGTGTGGAGACCGCGAGCCCGACTTTCACGGCCTCCCGCTTCTTTTCCTCCGTGGCCTGGTCCGTGTACAGCCAGCACCTTGCCATGTGCCCCTCGTTCACCTGGACGTCTGGCGGATCCTCCCGCGGGCAGATCTCCATGGCGAAGGGGCAGCGTGGCGTAAACGGGCACCCCGGCGGAAGATCGATGAGGCTGGGCGGCTGCCCTTCGATGGGAACCAGGCGTTCCTTCCGCCCGTACAACCTGGGAATGGAGTGCAGCAGGCCCCACGTGTACGGGTGCTTGGGATCCTTGAAGATCGTGCGGACGTCTGTGTGCTCCACGGGTTTTCCGGCGTACATGACAACCACCTCGTCGGCCATCTCTGCGATGACGCCGAGGTTGTGGGTAATCAGGATGATGGCTGCGTTGAACTCCTGCTGGAGCTCGCGCATGAGGTCCAGGATCTGCGCCTGGATCGTTACGTCCAGGGCAGTCGTGGGCTCGTCGGCAATGAGGATGGAGGGATTGCAGGAGAGGGCCATGGCGATCATGACGCGCTGGCGCATCCCCCCGCTGAACTGGTGGGGGTAGTCTTTGACCCGCTCCCGGGCCATGGGGATCTTGACCTTCTCCAGCATCTCCACCGCCCGGTCCCACGCCTCTTTGCGCCCCAGCCCCTGGTGGAGCATCACTGCCTCGGCGATCTGCTCACCGATGGTGAGGACCGGGTTCAGGGAGGTCATGGGCTCCTGGAAGATCATGGCGATGCGGTTCCCCCGGATGCGCCGCATCTCCTCCTCGGTGAGCTTGAGGAGGTCCCGGCCCTCGAACCAGATCTCCCCGCTGACGATCTTCCCTGGGGGCTGAGGGATCAGACGCATGATGCTGAGGGCGTGCACGCTCTTCCCGCACCCCGATTCCCCCACGATGCCCAGGGTCTGGCCCCGGTAGAGGTCATAGCTCAGCCCGTCTACTGCCTTAACCACACCTTCGTCCGTATAGAAGTAGGTCTTGAGATTCCTCAGAGATAGGAGCGGTTCTGCCACATCCATCCCTCCATCCCTCTCTCATTGTCACCCTCCAAGAATCCCCGTGGATTTTGGAGGGGCCCCGACAAGGGGGAAATCCGGTGTTCTACGCACACAACGCTAAACTTTCCACACTCCTCTCCCTTCTCCTCTTGGCCCTATATCTTCAGCCGAGGGTCGAGGGCATCGCGCAACCCGTCGCCCAGGAAGTTGAAACAGAGTACCGTCAGGAAGATCATCGCTCCCGGCCAGACCGCCAGCCACGGCGCCGTCCAGATGAAGTCCTGAGCGTTCTGCAGCATGTTCCCCCAGCTCGGGGTGGGAGGCTGGATCCCGACCCCGAGGAAGCTCAAGGCCGCCTCCAGGAGGATGGCCGATCCCACGGTCAGGGTAGCCGCGACGATCACCGGAGCTAATGCGTTCGGGATGAGGTGGCGCGCAAGGATCCTCGCGTCGCTGGCCCCCATGGCCCTTGCCGCTTCGGCGAAGTCCTGGTTCCGCAGCTTCAGGATCTCCCCCCGGACGAGGCGAGCAGTCCCCATCCAGGCGAACAGGGTCAGTACGAACACGATCCCCAGGACGCTCCCGCCCATGTACCGGGCGAGGATGATGATCACCGGGAGGTCGGGGATGGAGAGCATGATGTCGGTGATGCGCATGAGAACGTTGTCCAGCCACCGCCCATAGAACCCCGCGAGGCCCCCGATCAGGGTTCCGAAGACAGCGGAGGTGATCGCGGCGGAAAATCCCACGGTGAGGGAGATCCTTCCCGCATACAGGAGCCTGGTGAGGACGTCGTGGCCCAGGTCGTCGGTCCCCAGGGGGTGCTTGAGGGTCGGGGGTGCCTTGCGGTTGAGGAGGTCGATCTGCTCGAAACTGTACGGCGTGAGGTAGGGGGCGAAGATGGCCAGAAGGAGGAAGACCAGGATGACCGCCCCTCCCAGCAACGCCACTCTGTGGTGCTTGAACCGCCGCCAGGCGATCTGCCAGTAGCTCTGGCCGACGGCCACTCCTGCCGGGACCGCTCTCTCTGGGATGACTGCCGCACTCCGCGCCATCTCTAAGTCAACGGACAGAAATCGTGCTTCACCGGAGCCTCTGGAGCTTCCCCCATGTCGGGATCCCCGCCAAAACCCGTGGCCGGGTTTTGGCGGGGTGACTTAGTCATACCGGATCCTCGGATCCAACAAGGCATAAGCGATATCCGCCAAGAGGTTAAACACAATGACCAGGAGCGCCAGGAAAACGATGATCGCCTGGGCCACAGCGAAGTCGGCCCCCAGGACCGCCTCCACGAGCAACCTCCCGATCCCCGGCCAAGCGAACACGGTCTCCGTCAAAGGAGCCCCTGCGAACAAAGCGGGAATGGAGAGGGCCAGGATTGTCACGATGGGGATCAGAGCGTTTCGGAGAGCGTGCTTGTTGATCACCACGCGCTCCGGGAGCCCCTTGGACCTGGCTGTGCGCACGTAGTCCTGCCGGATCACCTCCAACATGCTCGACCTGGTGTACCGCGTCAGCGCAGCCATTTGCAACAAGGACAGGACGACCGTCGGGAGGATCATGTACCGGATCCGATCGAGGTAGAACGGGAGGCCCGGGGACACCCCAGGGGTCGTGAACCCTCCAGGAGGGAGCCACTTCAGGATCACCGCGAAGAAGTAGATCATCATGATCCCGAACCAGAAGGCGGGGATGGAGACCCCGAAAAAGGCAAAGAACGTGGCGAAGTAATCCACGGAGGAGTACTGGTGCAGAGCAGAATAGACCCCAACGGGGATGGCCACGAGGAGGGCCAGGAAGAAAGCTGGGACCGTCAGCCAGAGGCTGTTGCTCACCCGCGCCAAGACCAGTTGGAGCACCGGCTCCTTGTAGGTCATGGAGTACCCGAAGTCCCCTACGATGGCCCGGCTCAGCCACTTGAAGTACCGTACGTAGAGGGGCTGATCGAGCCCGTAGAGGTGCTTCAGCCGGGCGACGTCCTCGGGGCGAACGTTGGGATTCCCGAAGATGAGGAAATCCACAGGGTCCCCCGGGGCCAGGACCAGCAACAGGAAGATGATGATCGAGAGCCCCAGGACCAGCGGGATCATTTGGAGGAGCCGCCGCGCCAGGTATCGCCCCATGAGGTGGCCTCTCTCAGCTCGTTGATCTGGTCTGTCCCATCGATCCCCTCACACGGGAAGGGAGAGGACAGGCCACAGATCCACGATCCAGGCCTGCCCTCTGCCCTTTCCCTTTTATGCTACGGAATTGCTACATCCGCGACCACTTCCACTGCACAGCATTCCAGGTCACGGGCGTCGTGATCCCCGTGGGCAGCCATGGTCCGAGGGCTGCCTTGTGGGTCGTGTAGTCGGACCTTACATAGAGCGGCAAGGCCGGGAGATCTTCGACCAAGATCTCCTGGACCTTTTGGAGGAGCTGAGTACGCTTGCGCTCATCAAGCTCCTCGCCAATCGTTGGCACGATCCTGTCTAGTTCCTCGTTCCTGTAACCAGGGAAGTTGGCCCCTGCAAAGTTGTTGGCTGGAGAAGGGATCTCCTTGGACTGGTAGATGTCTACGAAAATCGAAATTGGAGAGAGGACCCACGCAAACATCCCCAAGTCGTACTTCCGCTGGGGGAGGGTATCTCCGAAGTAGACGCGGGCCGGCTGGTTGCTGATCTTCAGCTCGATCCCAACCTGGCGCCACTGCTGCTGGAGGATCTGCTCCACGGCCTCCCGGACGCGGTTCCCGGCGGTGGTGGTGATGGTCAGGGAGAGGCGCCCCACGCCATCCTTGACCAGGATCCCGTCAGGACCAGGCCGGTAACCTGCTTCGGCGAGGAGGCGCTTCGCCCGCTCCGGATCGTAGTTGTACTTCTTCACCCGAGGGTTGTACCCCCAGTGCTTCTCGGGGAGGAAGCTATGGGAGACGGGCTGCTTGCCTTCAAACAGGCTCTGCACGATGGCCTCACGATTAGCTGCATATAGCAGGGCTTGGCGAACGCGCTTGTCCTTGAGATGGGGGTTGTCCAAGTTCAGGTCGATGTGCTCCCAGATCAGCCCAGGAGTAGCCTCGGCGATGATGTCCTTTCGCCCTTCGGCCTTCAGCCGCTTCTCCAGCTCCAGACCCTGGGCGAAGGGGATCGCTGTCTCGTCGGTTGCGTCCGTAGCCCCTGCCAGGACGTTGGCAATAATCGTGTTTGTATCAGAGATGAACCGGAAGGTAATGCGTTTTATGGTAGGCTTTTCGAATGGCCACTTGTCGAACGCCTCCACAACGATATGGCTCCCTTTCCGCCACTCCTTCAGGACGTAAGGGCCGTTGCCGATGGTGGGCACGGCGTTGCTCCACGGGATCTGGTCGAACTTCGAAGGGTTGCGGCGGAAGTCCCGGTCCAGCACGTGCATGGGGAGGGGGAAACCACCGTCGTTGCTGAGGACGAGGTTCCCGCGGAAGTCCTTCTTCTTCCAAACTGTCACCACAGTGTAGGGATCGGGGGCGGAGACGTTCTCGATGCGCTCAGCGATTTCCCTCGTGGTGGCCGGAAACTCCGGGTGTATGTTGACGCGATAGGCGAAGATCCAGTCGTAGGCGGTGACAGGCTTCCCGTCGTGCCAAAGGAGCCCCTTCTTGAGCCTCCACCGGACCTCCATCTTCCCATCTGGGCGAATCTTCCAGTCCCCGTCCTTCAGCGAGGGGAGCTTCTCGACACCCCAGGGATGAACCTTCCACTTGTTGTCGAAGTAGACGTCCCCGACAAAAATGGTGAACCGGACCATGCTGGCCACGAACATGTTCCCAGCATTGCTAAGGGGATCGAGTCGAGCTGGCTCCTGTTGCGTGGTAATGATCACATCCGTCTTGGGCGCTTGAGCCCCTGCCAGCGGGACGATGGTCAGGGCCATGACCGCCACCAGCAGGAGCATCAACCAGGTCCACTTTGTCCGCACCATGTGCTTTACCCCCTCCCTTTCCTTCTTCCTCGCAGTGGTCTCCAGGTCCACAGAACGTACCACCCGTCTCCTTACTTTAGGTTCAGTCTCCCACCCCCTCGGTCAGGCACGCATTCCTCAGAGTTCGGTGGGCCACTCAGTTGAGCCCCTTAATCACCCACTCCAGGGGGTTCCCTGTGAGGGCGGCAAGGTCCTTGATCTCTGGACGCTCCCTCCTGGGATCGTCCGCAGAGGTCCGGGGAAACCCAACTCCCTCCGTTGGCCATCGGCTAGGCGGACCTTGCTCTGGCCAGGCTGCAGGGGGCACAAGAGCAGCGTGTCGTGCTCCCTGCCCTTTGTGGGACAGCTTCGCTCCCTCCAGAAAGGCTTCGACGTCAGAACGCCGGATCCGGTAAGATTTCCCGATCTTGGCTGCAGGGAGCCTGCCTTCCCGGATGTACTTGTAGACGGTCATCTTGCTGAGCTGAAGATAGGCGGCCACTTGTTCGACGGTCATGATCTCGGGATAAGGGTGGCGCATCGTCGTCTCCTCACGATATTATACTGATTGAAAGAATTCTGCATCAAGGGAGCGATCCCTCCTCGGGTGGGGAGGGCGGTAGAGAAGGAATCCCCTGGGGACCTACCGAAGGAAACTATAAGCTCCTTTGGAAAACTTTTCCTGGAGGGGAACCATGAAAGGGAGGAACTTTGCGTGGCTGATTGTCATAAGCCTTCTCCTCGGGTCCCTTGCGCCCGGGGCTCTCGGCCAGAAGCTGACCCTCGCCGACGTCCCCAACCCGAAGGTTTGGATGGAAGGGGAGATCGGCCGGTACGGGGGGACTCTGGTCGTGGGCCAGATCTCAGACCCCAGGACGTTCAACCCCATTGTGACCCAGGAGACCTCCTCTTCGATCCCTCTCGCCTACGTCTTTGAATCCCTGGTCACCCGCAACCTGGATACCCTCGAGATTGAGCCCTCCCTCGCCGAGTCATGGTCCGTGGCCAAGGACAACAAGACCTGGACGTTCCGCCTCCGCAGGGGTGTGCGGTGGCACGACGGGAAGCCATTTACCGCAGACGACGTCGTGTTCACCTGGAAGGTCATCTTCACCCCAGGGGTCCAGACGAGCGCCCGGGACGTGTTGACCATCGCGGGCAAGCCTGTGACCGTGCGCAAGATCGACACCTACACCGTGCAGTTCCGCACCCCCGATGTCTTCGGGACCTTCCTCGACGCCCTCGCGGGTGTGCCGATCGTCCCCAAGCACAAACTGGAGGAAGCCATCGCCAAGGGTGGCGCAGAGTTCAACAAGACGTGGGGGGTCAACACACCGCCACGGGAGCTTGTCGGGACGGGTCCCTTCGTAATGCAGCAGTACATCCCCGGGCAGCGCATCGTGTACCTCCGCAACCCCAATTATTGGGTCGTGGATAAGAAGGGGAACCGCCTCCCCTACCTCGCCCGGTTCATCATCCTCATTGTCCCGAACTTGGAGGCACTCCGGCTCAAGTTTCAGGCGAAAGAGACGGACATCCACGCCTTCCGACCGAGGGAGTACGCAGAGGCCAAGGCCGGGGAGAAAGCCGGGAACTACACGGTCCAGGAGCGCGGCCCGGCTGCCGGGACAGAGTTCCTGGTCTTGAACCAGAACCCGAAGGGGATCAAGCCGCCCAAGCTCAACTGGTTCACCAACGTGAAGTTCCGCCAGGCTGTCTCCTATGCCATTGACCGGGAGGCCATCGCGAACCAAGTGTATGGAGGGAGGGCGGCACCGCAGTATGGCCCAGTGAGCCCGGCCAACAAGTTCTACTTCAACCCGAAGGTCCGGCAGTACCCGCGTGACCTGCGTAGGGCCGAGCAGCTCCTGGCAGAAGCTGGGTTCAGGAAGGGGGCCGACGGGGTCCTCCGCGATCCCGAGGGGAATCCCGTGGAGTTCGTCCTCTCCACCAACGCCGAGAACTCCGAGCGCGTGGCCATGGGGAACATCATCCGCCAGGACCTCGCCCAGCTCGGCATGAAGGTCACCTTTGCCCCCGAGGCGTTCAACGTGCTCGTGGGCAAGCTCGTGGGGACCTTCAACTGGGAGGCGATCATCATCGGGCTCACGGCAGGGCCAGAGCCCACGACAGGCCGGAACGTCTGGCACTCCTCCGGGAGCCTGCACATGTGGAACCCCAAGCAGGAGAAGCCGGCCACCGACTGGGAGGCGGAGATCGACCGGATCTTCGACCAGGCTCAGACGACCATCGATCCCAAGAAGCGCAAGGAGCTCTACGACCGCTGGCAGGTGATCGTGAGCGAGCAGTTGCCCCTGATCTACCTGACGACGCCGCTCACCCAGTACGGCGTGCGGAACACCCTTGGGAATGTGCGCCGTTCCCCCTACGATTTCGGGCAGATCTGGAACGGCGAGCAGGTGTTCTACAAGCAACCGTACCGGTAGGGCAGAGGGGAGCCCCTCAGACCTCGGGAGGAATGTAGGGGGCGGCCCCCCGCCCCCTACAGCAGGTAGGCAGAGATGGCGGCATACATCGCAAGACGCATCGTCCACATGGTCCCCCTCCTCCTAGGCATTAGCCTGGTGAGCTTTGGCGTCATGCAGCTTGCTCCCGGGGACTTCCTGGACGAGCTCAGGCTGGACCCGGTGATCTCTCCCGAGACCATCGAGCAGATGCGGGCGAGTTTCGGCCTGGATCAACCTGCCTATGTGCAATACCTCCGGTGGCTGTGGCGCATCCTCCACCTGGACTTCGGGTACTCCTTCAGCTGGAAGGTCCCAGTGACCTGGCTCATCTCCACGCGGCTGTTCAACACGCTGGTCCTGAGCATCTCGGCGTTGCTGTTCGCCTGGACCCTGGCCATCCCCATCGGGGTCTACGCCGCGACCCACCGGTACTCCACAGGGGACAAGATCCTCACGATCCTCGCCTTCCTGGGGATCTCCATCCCCAACTTCTTCTTCGCCCTCCTCCTCCTCTACGTTGCCTACCTCACAGGGTGGCTCCCCATTGGGGGGATGACGAGCATCGATTTCGAGTTCCTCCCCTGGTGGGAGAAGGCGATTGACCTCGCCCGCCACCTCGTCATCCCTACGGTCGTCCTTGGGACTGCCACCATGGCCCTGCTCATGCGGCAGATGCGTGCCCAGATGTTGGAAGTGCTGCAACAGGACTTCATCAGGACGGCACGGGCCAAGGGCCTCGCGGGTGCGGTGGTGACCTGGCGCCACGCGGTACGCAACGCCATCAACCCTCTCATCAGCATCTTCGGGCTGGAGCTAGGGGGGATCCTGAGCGGAGCAGCCGTCACGGAAATCGTCGTGGGGTGGCCAGGGATGGGCCAGCTCACCCTCGATGCCCTCCTGAAGAAGGACTACTACCTTGTCATGGGTATCCTGATGATGAGCAGCGTGATGCTGATCATCGGGAATCTCGTGGCGGACCTCCTCCTGGCGTGGTCCGACCCGCGGATCCGCTATGATTAAGTCACCCCGCCAAAGTCCGTTTCAGGATTTTGGCGGGTGGCTTGCGAGGAAGCGAGAGGGAAGGGATGGAGAGACCCGATAGGCTCGACGCCACGATGACTGGATAGACGCATATGGCCCGCGAGGTGCTCAGAGAGCGGATCCCAGCTACGGCCCGGGAGCTCCCGGTAGTACAGGCCCGGAGCCCATGGCAACTCGCCTGGCGGCAGCTCCGCCGCCACCAAGTTGCGATGGCCGGTGGGATCGTCCTCCTCATCCTCTATGCCGCCGCCCTCTTCGCTCCCTTCCTCGCCCCCTACTCCCCAGACTTTGCCGACAGGGAGCGGTTCTACCATCCGCCCACGATCCCTCGCTTCGTGGATGCCCAGGGGAGGTGGAGCCTCCGGCCGTTCGTTTATGCGTATGTCCGCGATGAGCGGGAGCCGCAGACTTTCCGCCCCGACCCGGCCAGGAAGTTCTACCTGCGGTTCTTCGTGGAAGGCGAACCTTACCGCCTCCTGTGGGTGATCCCCACGAACATCCACCTCTTTGGGGTCGATCCTCCGGGGCGGATCTTCCTCTTCGGTACTGACCAGTTCGGCCGCGACCTCTTCACCCGCGTCCTGTTCGGGGGGCAGGTCTCGCTTGTTGTCGGTCTTCTCGGGATCTCCATCAGCATCCCCCTGGGCATGCTCATCGGGGGGATCGCCGGGTTCTACGGCGGACGTGTGGACAACATCCTCATGCGCATCGTGGAGATCATTTTCGCCTTCCCCGGGCTCTACCTGCTCCTCGCGCTCGCAGCGGTCCTCCCCCCGACGTTGCCCTCCACGACACGCTTCTTCCTCATCGTCCTTGTCCTGAGCTCCATCGGGTGGGCCGGGTTCGCTCGGGTGATCCGCGGCCTCGTCCTGTCCATCCGGGAGAGGGAGTACGTCCTGGCTGCGCGGGCGATCGGCACGAGCGACCTTGTGATCATCTGGAGGCACATCCTCCCCAATACCCTCTCCTACGTGATCGTGGCCGCGACCCTGGCGATCCCAGGGTATATCCTCGGGGAGTCCACCCTGAGCTTCCTCGGGTTGGGGGTGAGGGAGCCGCAGACGAGCTGGGGGAACCTCCTCGCCGCAGCGACGAACATCCAGGCCATGACCCTCTACCCGTGGCTCCTCATCCCTGGGGCCTTCATCTTCCTGGCCGTCCTCTCCTACAACCTCTTCGGGGATGGCCTCCGAGATGCGCTGGATCCCAGGCTCCGCACCCTGTAGGGGAAGGTTTGGAACTTGGCGGGGTGGTTCAAAGTTTCTCCAAACGCGCGTAGGCAACTGCCAGGCGCTTGACTCCCTCGGTGAACCGGACCGTTGCAATGGCGTTCTCTCCTTCCCCCTCCACGTCGAGCACGACGCCCTCGCCGAACCTGCCGTGGCGGATCCGGTCCCCGGGTTGGAGGAGGACCCCGCGATCATCGCGCCCACGGACAGGGGAAGGTTCCCTCCGCACCTCCACCCCCTTGGTGAGGAGGTGCGGAGGGATCTCTGAGAGGAACCTCGAAGGCAACCTGGGCCGCAACTCCCCATAGCTTGCCCGGTGCTGGGCATAAGTCAGGTAGAGGAGCTCCTTCGCCCTCGTCATCCCCACATAACAGAGACGACGTTCCTCCTCGAGGCCACCCTCCGTCTCCACAGCTCGGGCGTGCGGGAAGAGCCCCTCCTCCATCCCTGCGATGAACACAACGGGGAACTCCAGCCCCTTAGCGCTGTGCAAGGTCATTAACGTCACCCGGTCGATCTCCGCTTTCCAGGTATCGATGTCGGCGATGAGGCTCATGTGCTGGAGGAAGGCCTCCAACCCCTCCATGTCGCTCGCCGTCTCGAACTCCTGGGCGACGTTGATCAACTCCTGGAGGTTCTCCAGGCGGGAAAGTGCCTCCTCTGTTCCCTCGGCTTCCAGAGAAGAAGCGTATCCAGTCCTGGCGATGACCTCCTTGATGAGATCTGCCGCGCTCAACTGCGTTGCCAGCTTGCGAAGCTCGGAGATCAGGTTCACGAACTCGCTGAGGCTCCTCTGGATATGGCCAGGGATTTCAGGTGCGCGACCCTGTGCCCCCATGGCCATCGCCTCGAGCAAGGAGATCCCCTCCTCCTGGGCGCGGGCCTCTAGGCGGCTGAGCGTCACCTCGCCGATGCCTCTGCGGGGGATGTTGATGATGCGACGCAGGCTCACGGTGTCGTAAGGGTTGAGGAGCAAGCGAAGGTAGGCGAGGACGTCTTTGATCTCCTTGCGTTCATAGAACCGCACCGCCCCGACGATCTGGTAAGGGATCCCCGCCCGCAAGAAGTATTCCTCGAACAGCCGGGATTGGGCGTTGGTCCTATACAGCACCACGATGTCCCTGTAGCCCCGCCCCCGGTCCTCCGCCAGGAGGCGCTTGATCTCCTCGACCACGAACTGGGCCTCCTCATGCCCATCGTAGGCCTCGAACAAGACGATCGGCTTTCCCACGGGGTTCTCCGTCCAAAGCCGCTTGGGGTGGCGGTGAGGATTGTGGTGAATCACGCTCTGGGCGCCCTCGAGGATCCTCTGGGTGGAGCGGTAGTTCTGCTCGAGCTTGATCACCTTCGCATCGGGATAGTCGCGCTCAAACTCCAGGATGTTGCGCGGATCAGCACCCCGGAACTGGTAGATGCTCTGGTCGTCGTCCCCGACCACGAACAGGTTCCGGTGCTTCCCGGCCAGCATGTGTACGATGAGGTACTGGACGTGGTTGGTATCCTGGTACTCATCCACCAGGACGTGAAGAAAACGTTCCTGGTACTCCGCGAGGATGTCCGGGTGTTCCTGGAAGAGCTGGATGGTACAGAGGAGGAGGTCGTCGAAGTCCACGGCATGTCTTTCCCTCAGGGCGGCCTGATAGGCACGGTAGACCCGGGCGACCACCTCCTCATAGAATGTCTGGGCTTGCGTGGCATACTGGATGTGGTCGATCCCCTCGTTCTTCGCCTTCCCGATGGTTGCCAGCATCGCCTGGGGAGGGTACCGCCGTTCCTCCAGGTTCAGGTCGGCGAGGACCCTGCGCATCAGGGCCAGCTGGTCGCCTTCATCGTAGATCACGAAGTGACGATCGAGGCCGATCCTGTCCCCGTGACGCCGAAGGATCCGGCTGGAGATGGCGTGGAAGGTGCCGATCCACATGTGCGTGCTCGCCGCAGCTCCCAGGAGACGGTCGATGCGCTCCCGCATCTCCCCACTAGCCTTATTGGTGAAGGTCACGGCAAGGATCCGGTGCGGGCTGACGTGCAACCACTGGATGAGGTAAGCCGCGCGGTAGGCGAGGACGCGGGTCTTCCCCGACCCGGCCCCGGCCAGGATCAAAAGGGGCCCACCGGGATGGGTCACCGCCTCCCGCTGAGGTGGGTTGAGGTGAGCGAGGAGCTCATCGATCTCCATGTGCGTTTACAGGTTCTCAGGTTTGTAGGTTAACAGGTTTCGAGGTCTCATGTCCTCAGCTCTGCAGGTTCTCAGGGTCTGGAACCTGCCAACGTGCGAACCTGTAAACCTCCTTATTCCCATTCAATGGTTGCCGGTGGCTTGCTGGTGATATCGTAGACGACGCGCGTGATCCCGGGAACTTCACGGGTGATGCGGCTTGCAACCGCTTCCAGGAACTCCTCAGGGAGGCGGGCCCAGTCCGCGGTCATGCCATCCTCGCTCGTGACAGCGCGCACCACGATCACCTCCCCGTAGGTCCGGGCGTCGCCCATGACCCCCACGGTGCGAACAGGGAGGAGGACGGCGAACGCCTGCCACACCTCCCGCAGGAGCCCTGCCGAGGTAAGCTCCTCTAACAGGATGGCATCGGCTTCCCGGAGGAGCTCCACCCTCTCCGCCGTCACCTCCCCTACGATGCGGATGGCCAGCCCCGGTCCCGGAAAGGGGTGGCGCCACACCAGCTCTGGGGGAAGCCCAAGCTGGCGGGCCACCTCCCGGACCTCGTCCTTGAACAGCTCTCGGAACGGCTCGATGAGCTGGAGGTGCATCGTGGAGGGCAGCCCCCCCACATTGTGATGGGTCTTGATCCGCGCAGCGATGCGCGTTCCGCTCTCGATCACGTCAGGATAGAGCGTCCCCTGGACGAGGAAGTGGACCTCCCCGAGCCGACCAGCCTCCTCCTCAAAGACCTGGATGAACTCCTCCCCGATGCGGCGCCGCTTCTCTTCTGGATCGGTGACTCCCCTGAGCCGCGCCAGGAACCGGTCCCGTGCGTTCACGTAGACCAGGGGGACCTGGAAGTGGTCACGGAAAGTGCGGATGACCTGTTCCGGTTCCCCCTTGCGCAGGAGGCCGTGATCGACGAAGATGCACGTCAGCCTGTCCCCAATGGCGCGGTGGACGAGGGCAGCGGCCGCGGAGGAGTCGACGCCGCCGCTGAGCGCGCAGATCGCCCGCCCGTCGCCGACGGCCTCCCGGATGCGCGCCACCTCCCGGTCGATGAACGACTCCATTGTCCAGGAGGGCTTGCACCCGCACACCCGGAACAGGAAATTCCGGATCACCTCGATGCCCCAGGGGGTATGGGTCACCTCCGGGTGGAACTGCACCCCGTACAGCCGCCGGTCCCTGTCTGCCATGGCCGCGAAGGGACTGTTGTCGGTGCGGGCGAGGGCGAGGAAGCCCGGTGGGAGCGCGGTCACGACGTCCGAATGGCTCATCCAGCAGATCAGGCGCCGCTCCAGGCCTACGAATAGGTCGGCTGGGTCTTCCACGATGAGGCGGGTCCGCCCGTACTCCCGACGGTCTGCAGGTCCGGTCCTCCCGCCGAGCGCATCGGCCATGAGTTGCATCCCGTAACAAATCCCTAGGAGGGGGATGCCTGCGTCGAAGAGGCGGCGGTCGCACCGCGGCGCGTTCGGCTCGTACACGCTCGCAGGCCCTCCCGAGAGGATGATCCCTTTCGGGCGGTACCGTCGGATCTCCTCGAGGGAGGCGTCGAAAGGAAGGATCACACTGTAGACTCGATTCTCCCGGACCCTCCGGGCAATGAGCTGCGCATACTGAGCCCCGAAGTCCAGGACCACGATTGTGTCGTAGTCAGTCCTCGTGCGCTGCACCGCAGAGACCCACCATCCCCGTCGATCTACGGGCGCGACCCGCGCTTGGGGACAGAACTCTGGGAGAGCCACAGAGGCAGAAGGCCCCTGAGGTAGGCCACCCCAAGCGAGGGCTCACCTGCCCTGCCCGACCCTCTGGGCGAACTGGAGGGCCTTCCCTTCAGTCAGGATGGAGGGCGCGATGATGATCTCGGCCTGGTGCATCTCCCGAATGGTCCTCGCCCCGCACATGCCCATGGCCGTGCGGAGCGCCTCGGCGAGATTCTGGGATCCGTCATCCACCGCTGCAGGACCGAGGAGGATCTGCCGGAGCGTCCCTGTGGTCCCCACCCGGATCCGCGTGCCCCTGGGGAGCGCGGCGTGGGGGGCCGCCATCCCCCAGTGGAATCCCCTGCCGGGCGCTTCCTCAGCCCTGGCGAGCGCAGATCCGAGCATGACGGCGTCTGCCCCCAAGGCAATAGCCTTGGCTACGTCCCCTCCTGTAGAGATCCCTCCGTCGGCCACAACCGGTACATATCGCCCGGTTGTGTGGAAATACGCGTCGCGGGCTGCGGCAACGTCTGCAACGGCCGTGGCCTGTGGAACGCCAACGCCTAGCACACGCCGGCTGGTACAGGCTGCACCGGGCCCCACGCCCACAAGCAACGCTGCAGCCCCCGCAGCAAGGAGGGACCGCGCTGCCTCGAAGCTTGCGCAGTTGCCCACTACGACCGGAACCGAGATCCTCTCGCAGAGGGCTTGGATGGAGGTGGCCCTCCCCCTCGACGAGTGATGGTGTGCGGACGCGACCGTCGACTGCACCACGATGACATGGGCTCCCGCCTCCTGGGCGAGGGGCGCAAGGGAGGCTGCCGCCGCAGGAGTCATGGAGACCGCGCATAGGGCTCCGGCCTCCACAATGGCCTCAATCCGCGCACCCACAAGTTCCTCCTTGATCGGCTCCTGATAGAGGCGTTGGAGGACGGAGAGGGCCTCCTCAGGAGGTGCCTGGGCAATCGCCTGGTAGGCCTCCTCGGGATCCTCATAGCGTGTTTGGAGCCCCTCCAGGTTCAGGACCGCGAGGCCCCCCAGCTCCGACATGGCGATGGCTACGCGGGTGTCGACCACGCTATCCATGGCCGCCGCAACGAAAGGGAGGCGCAGCCGGTACGGACCAAGCTCCCAGGAGAGGTCGACATCCTCAGGATCGATTGTGGAAGCAGACGGGACCAAAGCGATGTCGTCGAGCCCGAAGCTCTCCCTAGCGCGTCGGAATCCCCCGATACGCTTCATGCAAGTTTCCTCCCAACCCGTACACCTCTGGTTTCAACACGCAGATGAACGGCAGGTTCCGATAGATCCCACTATAGTCCAACCCGTATCCCACGACGAACTTGTCCGGGATCTCGAACCCCCGGTAGTGGATGGGGACGTGGCGGCGACGGCGGCTGGCCTTGTCGAGGAGCGCGCAGACCGCGATGCTTGCCGGATAGCGCGCCTTGAGGGTCTCCAGGAGGTAATCCATGGTGTACCCTGTGTCGATGATGTCGTCCACGATGATGACGTGGCGGCCGACGATGCTCTGATTGAGATCCTTGAGGATCCGGACGATCCCCGAGCTCTCCGTGGAGTTCCCGTAGGAGCTAATGGCCATGAAGTCCAGGTGGACTGGAATGGTAATGGACCGGAGCAGGTCGGAGACGAAGATGACAGCCCCGGTGAGGATTCCAACGAGCAGAGGTTCCTTGCCAGCGTAATCCCCGGAGATCCTCTTCCCTAGCTCCCGGATGCGCCCCTGGAGCACATCCTCCGGGATGAGGATCTCCTCGATGTCGTCGATGAGGTTCACCGCGCTCCCTTCCCCCGATGCTTTTTCTCAATTATAGTCATGGCCGTGCAGGCCTGTCAAACCCAGCCGCGATGGGAGTCAGGAGGAATCCTTCCCTGGACGGCTCCCCGGTTTCACCAGGGGAATCCCCTCCCTGCAGAACGGGCACTCCGCAGGGGGATAGGTCTCAATCTCCAGCGCCAGGAGGGCCTCCCTGCGTTTCCCCGGGAGGACTGCCTTGCCGGCACTTCGGTCTACAAGGGCTCCCACCCCCACCACCTCTCCACCCATCGCCTCAACGAGGTCGAAGAGCTCCCGCACCGTTCCTCCGGTGGTGATCACATCCTCGACCAGGAGGACGCGTTCTTGAGGGTGGATGGCGAACCCACGGCGCAGGACGAGCCTCCCCCCTTCGCGCTCGGCGAAGAGGGCACGTGCCCCGAGGGCCCTCGCTGTCTCATGGGCCACGAGAATCCCGCCCAGCGCCGCCCCCAGCACGACCTGAATCCCCTCGCCGACGAACCGTTGGGCCAGGGCCGCGCACACCTGCTCCGCGAGATCTGGGTGCTGGAGCAGGAGGGCACACTGCAGGTAGCGCCCGCTGTGCATCCCAGAGCTCAGGAGGAAGTGTCCCTCCTGGAAGACCCCCGTCCTCTCCATGAGCTTGATCAGAGCTACCAGGTCCATCCCTTCCCTCACAGCTCTCGCAGGAGGACCATCCCTGTTCCCCTGTCAGGCCTCATGGATGAGCCGCTCCACGGCCTCCAGCGGATCTGGCGCAGCGGTCACCGGGCGTCCGACGACGAGGAAATCGGCCCCCATAGCCAGGGCCTCCTGCGGTGCCAGGACCCTCTGCTGGTCATCGGAGGGAGCCCAGCGGGGACGGATCCCCGGCGAGACCACCAGGAAGTCCCTCCCGCAGGCGGACTTGATCCCCTGTGCATCCAGGGGAGAGGCGACGACGCCGTCTAAGCCAGCATCGGCGGCCATGCGGGCAAGGCGCAACACATGCGATTCAACCTCTTCTCCGATCCCAAGCTCCTCCAGGAGGCCGGGGCGAGCGCTCGTCAACAGCGTCACGGCGAGGATGTAGGGTTTCTTTTTCCCGCAGGCCTGCGCTGCGCGTTCTGCCGCTTCCCTCGCCATCCGGAGCATCTCCCTCCCCCCGGAGGCGTGGAGGTTGACCATGAACACCCCCATGCGAACGGCGTTCGCCACAGCGCTTGCGACGGACGCAGGGATGTCCAGGAACTTCAAGTCAAGGAAGACCTCCCCTCCGGCCTCCTGGACCACCCGCACCGCCTCCGGCCCTGCTGCGGTGAAGAGCCGGATCCCCACCTTGAAATACCGGATGCGCGGACGGAGGGTCAGGACGAGGCGCCTCGCTTCCCCGGGATCATCGGTATCCAGTGCCACGATGAGGCGATCCGCGATCAGATCCATCACATCCTCTGTAAGGTGGCAGGTTTACAGGTCGACACGTTGGCAAGTTCACAAGTTGGCATGTACACCTACCTCAAGGCTCCCGATCACCTCCCGGATTCCCCGGAGGCCATGGGCTCGCAGGTAGCGGAGCAGCCCCTCCACCACTTCGTCCACCACTCGGGGGTTGTGGAGGATCGCCGTCCCAATGGCCACGGCCGTGGCTCCCACGATGAGGAACTCCAGGGCATCCTCAGCCCTGGTGATTCCTCCCATGCCGACCACCGGGATGCGCACGGCCCTGCTGACCTCCCAGGTCATGCGCACGGCGATGGGCCGGATCGCCGGCCCAGAGAGTCCGCCGACGATCCCCCCGAGGGCTGGCCTGCGGGTATGGACGTCCACTGCCATCCCCAGGAGCGTGTTGATGAGGCTGAGGGCATCTGCCCCTGCTCCCTCTGCGGCCCGCGCAAGGGAGACGATATCCCCAACGTTGGGTGTAAGTTTGACGATCAAGGGAAGCCGGGTAGCCGCCCGGACGCTCCGGATGAGGCGCGAGAGGAGTTCCCGGTCGGAGCCGAAGAGGAGACCATCCTCTACGTTCGGGCAGGAGACATTCACCTCTATCCCGGCGACCCCATCCACCTCTTCCAGCCTGGCCGCCAGGGCCACGAATTCTTCAATTGTGTGCCCTGCGATACTCACGATCACAGGGATGCCTAAGCGGCGCAGCGCGGGCCAGTGCCGCGCCAGAAACTCTTCTAGCCCAGGATTCTCCAGCCCAATCGCGTTGAGCATCCCCGCAGGGGTGGGAACAAGCCGAGGAGGAGGATTCCCGGGACGCGGGTGAAGGGTTATGGATTTCGTGACGAACGCCCCCAGGCGCCTGAAGTCCACCAAGGATCTCATCTCGTCGCCGAAGCCGAAGGGGCCGGAGGCAGCGAGGACAGGGTTGGCCAGCTTGATCCCGGCGAATTCGACCGCCAGGGAAGGATTCACCGCGCCACCTCCTCCACCTGCTCAGAGTAAACGACCTGACCCCCGACGATGGTCGTGACCGCCTTCCCCCGCAGGCGCCACCCCAGGAACGGGCAGTTCTTGGATTTGGAGGCGAGGCCCTCCGAGGTCACTGTCCACTCCTTGTTCGGGTCGATGACGACGATGTCCGCCTCAGAGCCAGGAGAGAGGGTCCCCCTGGGGATACCCAGGATCCTCGCGGGGTTCACAGTGAGCTTGCCGATCGCCTGGACCTCGGAAAGGTGACCGGGATGCACCAGGACAGAGAACACAACCCCAACCAGCGTCTCCAGGCCGATAGCTCCGAAGGGGGCCCTGTCGAACTCCACGGATTTCTCCTCGAGCGCATGGGGGGCGTGGTCCGTTGCGATGGCATCAATCGTCCCGTCCTGGAGGCCTTCGAGGAGGGCCTCGATGTCTGCACGAGACCTCAACGGAGGGTTGACCTTGAAATGGGAATCATAGCCCAAGAGAGCCTCCTCGGTGAGGGCGAGGTGGTGGGGGGTGACCTCGGCGGTCACACGGACGCCACGCCTCTTCGCTTCCCTGAGGAGACGGACGCTCCCTGCAGTGCTGACGTGGGCGATGTGCAGGTGAACTCCCGTCGCCTCCGCGAGCAGGAGATCCCTCGCCACCATCACCTCCTCGGCAACGCTTGGGATCCCTTTCAACCCAAGGAGGGTGGCCGTAGGACCCTCATTCACGACGCCCCCCTCACTCAGGGTCAGGTCCTCACAGTGGCTGATGATGGGAACCCCAAACATCCGGGCATACTCCATCGCCCTCTTCATGAGGCCGGCGCTCATCACGGGTCGGCCATCGTCGGAGAGAGCCACTGCCCCCGCTGCAACGAGGCTCCCAATGGGCGCAAGCTCCTCTCCCCTGAGGCCTTTCGTTACTGCTGCAACAGGGTAGACCCGTGCCTTCCCAATGTGCTTGGCCCTGCTCCGCACGTATTCCAGGACCGTGGGATGGTCGATGGGCGGCTCGGTGTTGGCCATACAGGCTACCGAGGTGACGCCCCCGCGGACGGCAGCCAGCGTGCCCGAGGCGAGGTCCTCCTTGTGGGTCTGGCCAGGATCGCGGAGGTGGACGTGCATGTCCACGAGGCCAGGGCAGACGAGACAGCCTGTAGCGTCAATGACGAGGTGCCGGCCTGCAGCCAGGCCTCGACCGATCTCCTCAACCCGCCCATCTCCTACGAGCACATCGGCTTCCCTGTCCATCCCCTGTGCTGGATCGATTACGCGCCCGCCCTTGATGAGGATCCCCATCGTCTCTCTCCTTCTCCCTCCCTGAGGGATGCCGGATCGTCTCAGGTGTCTTGGTGCGCCTAACTGAACCGGACAGACCGGGCAAGAATTCCTGGTGCTGAGCGGGGTCCCCACAAAACGCTTCGCGTTTCGTGGGGTGCTCTTAGTGGTGGCCTACCGGGAGGGGAGATCCCCGACGGGGCCACCACAGCGAGTCGCCCCTGGTATGGGCACCCACGAGGTTTTCCCGGTCGACGCTCTTGGCGAGGAGGTGGTACAGCACCGCCATCCGCACATAGACCCCATTCGTCACCTGCTCCGTGACGACGGAGTTGGGAGCATAGGCCGCGCTGGGGAGGATCTCCACGCCGAGGTTCATGGGACCTGGGTGCATCACGAGCACATCCGGCTTACACCGGGAAAGGCGGGAGGCATCGATGCCCCAGAACCGGGTGTACTCTCCGAGAGAGGGGAGGAGCCCGGCCTGCTGGCGCTCTCGCTGGAGACGCAGTGCGATGACGACGTCAGCTCCTTCCAGGGCCTCGTCGAGGGAGGAGGTGACCCGTACCCCCTGCAGGGCCCAGATCCCCTGTCCCGGGCGGTCCCGCGGCAGGAGGGTGGAGGGCCCGCAGAGGGTCACCTCTGCCCCCAGCTTGGTGAGGCCGAAGAGATCCGACCGTGCCACACGGGAGTGAAGGATATCGCCCACGATGGCTACGCGCAAGCCCGCGATGCGGCCCTTGCGCTCCTGGATCGTGAGGAGGTCCAGCAGCCCCTGGGTGGGGTGCTCGTGCATCCCGTCCCCAGCGTTGACCACGGCGCACTTGGTGTGCCGGGCGATGAAGTGGGCCGCCCCGCTCGCCTGGTGGCGGACTACGAGGAGGTCAACCCCCATCGCCTCCAGAGTGAGAACAGTGTCAAGGAGGGATTCCCCCTTCACGACGCTGCTCGTCCCCACGTCGAAGTGGATCACCTGAGCTTCCATACGGCGGGCGGCCAGCTCAAAGGAGATCCTCGTGCGGGTGCTGGGTTCGAAGAACAGCGTCACTACCGTTCTCCCCTGCAGGGACCCACGCACATCGAGGTCTCCTGCCTTGATCATCGCAGCGGTACGGAGGATCCCTTCGATCTCCTGCGGGGAGAGGTCCGCTAGCCCGAGCAAGTGCTGCATCCCCTCGCCTCCTCCCTGAAAACTGGGATCACCTCCAAACCACACCTCCGGGGGGCCAGGGAACGGGCACTCACAGGAAAAAGAAGAGCCCCCTCGCTCCTCGCAAGAAGGCTCTGGGAATCCTCTAATCGCATCGAAAGCCCCCTTACCGGCCTCACCGGACCGGTTTAAAGGTGACGTCCCTCGTTACCGTAACATAATTCGCTTCCCCCTGTCAAATTCCTTCTGGAACCCTGTCCACTCCTCTAGGTGACGTCCCAGCCGTCTCCTCCACCCTGTGAACTCACGGCACCCCACCAAGGGGTCCCCGACACGGGGAAGCACCAGATGCTCCTGTGTAGCACGATTTCTGTCCGTTTGCTGAGCTTGTTTAAGATCTCAGCGTAACAACCCTGAAGGAATCAAGGATACTTTACCGAACTCTCGGGAAGGGGGCTGTGGGCCGCGCTAGCTCACAAAGGAAAGGAGGCGAGGCCCTATGCGCAAACTCATCGCCGCACTTCTCCTGGCGCTGGCCCTGACCCAACTCTCTGTGTTCAGTGCCAGCATCCCCTCTGCCTGGGCGGATGGGAGTTCCGGTTCCGTCAGTGTCAATGGCGGCGGCTGGCCCGGAGGTAAGTAACTCCCCAGGCGACTAGTTCGGAACGCGCGCGGTGCGGCCCCGTCCCCGGAAGATCCTTCCTGGCAAAAATTCCCATTGATTCCCAGTAAACCGGCCGATATAATTGGGGAGAGGTCTTTGCCATGGCATCCATCGGTCAGCGCATCCGCCAGGCTCGTCTGGAGAGAGGGATGACGCAGCAGCAGCTCGCGGACCCGGATCTCTCGAAGAGCCTCATCAGCCTCATCGAGAACGACCGCATCCGCCCCTCCCTGAAGACCTTGGGGAAGCTGGCCGAGCGCTTGGGCCGGCCTGTCAGCGAATTCCTCGAACCAGATCTCGCCACACCCAAAGACCTGCAGGTCCTGATGGCCTTGGGGGAAGGGGCCCTCTCCCGGCGCGACTACCGGAAGGCCGAGGAGTGGCTGGAGGCTGCCAGATCCCTGGCCGAGTACCGGAGGGAGCCGGCCGTCCAGGCCAAAGCCATCGTCTGCCTCGCGGAGGCAAGGATCGGCCTTGACGATGTCGACGGCGCAGAATCCCTCCTGGCGCAGGCCGAAAACCTTCCCATCCGCGATGAGCGCCTGCGGATCCGCATCCTGTACGACAAGGCCAACATCGCTCTGCTGCGCGCCAAGCACCGGGAGGGGATCGCCTTCATCCACCAGGCCCTCGCCGCCCTCGACAAGCTCCCTGCCCCTGAACACGAGCTCAAAATCCGGGTGCTGCTCCTCCGGGGTACCCTCTACGGACAGCTCGGCAGGATGGAAGACGCGCTCATCAGCTACCACCAGGCCCTGGAGGAGGCCGAGTCGCGCAGGAACTACGCCGCGCTCGGGGACGCCTACAAGGGGCTGGCCATGGTCCACCGCCTGGAAGGATCCCTCGACATGGCCCTGGAGTACGCCCTGCGGGCAAAGGAATGTTTCGAGCGGATTGAGGACCTCACCCACCTCATGATCGCATCCCGGAACCTCGGGATCCTCCTCCTGGAGAAGGGTGAGCCTGCCTCCGCAAAACCCTACCTGGAGCATAGCCTGCGGCTCGCGGAGGACCTCCAGCAGGACTGGTCGCGCGGTCTCACCCTCACGGAACTGGCACGCTGCGCCCTCGCCAATGGGGATCTCGCCGCTGCCCGCCGGTATGCCGAGGACGCTTTATCCACTGTTGTCGCTCTCAACGACCCCGCAGAGCGCGGGCGCGTCCTCCTGGTGCTGGCAGAGGTGGAGCGGGCAGAGGGGAACCCACAGGACGCGCTGAGGTATGCCCAGGAAGCCCTGGGGATCTTCCAGCGATCGGACCTGCTCCCTGAGCTCACCCAGGCCCAAGGATTGATGGGCGAGCTCCTCCTCGCGCAGGGGAACAGTCAAGAGGCAGCCCCGCTCCTCCTCCAGGCCTACAAGGGGACTCTCTCCCTCACGGCCACGAGGCGGCTGGCCAAGAGGCTCCTAGACGACCACGTTCCCTGACGCGTCCTATCCTGCTCCAGGGATCCCCATGGCAGTGAACCCGGTCGGCTGGATCCGTATGCTCACGCGGTTCTCCGGCCTGTCGGTAGGGGGGTACCTGTAGGGTTGCCCGCGGTAGCGCATGGAGAGGCGGTCGATATCCCGGGCCCCATTGGTCTCATCGAACGCCACAACCTTGCCCCGGATCTGGACGTACCAGTAGGGATCGTCGCGATCATAGATGACCATCGCGACGTAGGGGTTATGCTGCAAGTTACGGAGCTTGACACGGCCTTTAGACGTGTTGATGAGGATGCAATCCCCGTCTACCAGGAACCACACCGGGGTCGCCTGCGGACGGCCGGAGGGGCTGACCGTAGCTAGGACAGCAAAGTTGGGTTTTTCCAGGAATGCTCGGACAACCTCCGGCAGGTTCATAGGTGACCACCTCCCGCGTGCACGTCTCGTTCTCATACGAACAGTATACTATCTGGAGGGTGAGGGGAGGCGCAAGATTCCTGCCCCAAAGCGTTCCCCACAATCCTGAGAGGAGGTCCCACGAATGGAAGCATACCGCTGCATCGTGAGCAAGCGCGAGGTCCGCACGTTCCTTCCCCGGGAAGTACCCCTCGAGACCATGATGCAGATCCTGGAGGCGGGACGGTGGAGCGGAAGTAGCCGCAACAGGCAGCCCTGGCATTTCGTGGTAGTGCAGGACCGCCAGCGTTTGAAGCAACTGGCCCGATTCGGACGGTTCGCTGGCCACGTCGCCGACGCAGCCTTCGCCGTCGCCATAGCGGTTGAAGCTGAACGGGATATCTTCGATGCTGGACGATGCGCGCAGAACATGATGCTCGCGGCGTGGGCGCTTGGAATCGGGTCCTGCCCTGCCGTCATGCACAACGAGTCCCAGGCGAAGGAATTCCTCGGCCTCCCACCATCGATGAAGCTGGCCATTGTGCTTTCTTTCGGCTTCCCCGCAGGGAGGCGCAAGGGCCTAGCTGAACGCGCTGTCACGCGCGTGCTCCTGGGGAAGGGCCGAAAGCCGCTGGAGGAGATCGTCTCCTGGGAGCGCTTTGGCGGGGCAAAATTCGGGATGCAATGACGGTGCATGTGCGCTATGCTATTGGTAGACGGAGGTGTTCCGAATGATCGATTGGGGTGAAGTGGCCGAGCTTGCCGACTTGTGTGAGCGCCTTGCTCAGACCAAACCTGAGGGTGCCAGCGAACGTGCCTTCCAGTTCCGGCGTGGCTACTTCACCGCGCTCCTAGGGATCTTGGATGCCATGGGGGAGGCGGAGCAGGGGAAGGAGCTTGAGGCAATTCTGAGCTTCATCCGGGACGTCGTGCGCGGCGAAGGAAAAGGTGTGGAAGAGGACGTGCACGAGGCCGCAGGGACGGGGTAAGGAACGATCACCCTCCTCCCGGACCCGCGGAGAACCCTGGTTCAGTCATCCGGGCTGGGTCGAGGATCCTGTCCAGCTCTTCGTCGGAGAGGGGGAGCTGCTCCCGCGCCACCTGCCGCACGGTTTTCCCTGTCCTGTGAGCTTCCTGGGCGATGCGGGCAGCGGTATCGTATCCCACGACAGGTGCGAGGGCTGTGGCGAGCATCAACCCTTGCTCTACGAGGGCGGGCCCGCGCTCCGTGGCCACCAACCCGGCGATGCACTGCCTCGCGAAATTCCGCGACGCTCCAGCCAGAAGGTGAATGGACTGGAGGAGGTTGTGCGCCATCACCGGCATCATCGTGTTCAGCTCGAAGTTCCCCCACTGGTTCCCAACGGCCACGACGAGGTCATTCCCCAAGGCCTGAGCGCAGATCTGGATCACCGACTCCGGGATCACCGGGTTCACCTTCCCAGGCATGATCGAGCTCCCCGGCTGAACTGCTGGCAACACGAGCTCCCCAAGCCCCGCCCGCGGGCCTGACCCCATCCACCGGATGTCGTTGGCGATCTTCATCAGGGCAGTCGCATATGCCCGCAACGCGCCGCTGGCGAAAACCAGCGCGTCCAGGGAACTCTGCCCTTGGAAGTGGTTCTCCGTCTCCCGGATAGGAATCCCCGTGAGGGCCTCGACCCTCGCGCACACGCGGCGGGCGAACTCCGGGTGGGTGTTCGTCCCTGTCCCAACAGCCGTCCCTCCCAGCGGGACCTCAAGGAGATCCTCCATCACAGCGCGCAGCCGCCTCTTTGCACGTTCCACCTGCCCCCTGTACCCCAGGAACTCCTGCCCGAGGCGGATCGGCGTTGCATCCATGAGGTGGGTCCTGCCCGTCTTGATGACCGGCATGAACTCCTCGGCCTTCCTGTTCAGAGCGTCCTCGAGCTCGTCGAGGGCAGGGAGGAGCTCGTCCCGCAGGAGCATGAGGGCGCTCAGGTGGATCGCCGTCGGGATGACGTCGTTGGAGGATTGACCGAGGTTCACGTGATCGTTGGGGTGGACCAGCCTCGACCCCCGCTCTCCCCCGAGCAGCTCCGTGGCGCGGTTGGCGATCACCTCGTTTGCATTCATGTTGGTGGAGGTCCCCGAGCCCGTCTGGAAGATCTCCACCACGAACTGGTCGTCGAACTGCCCGTCGGAAACCTCCTGCGCAGCCTGGACGATGGCCCGGCCCCGCTCCGGGTCGAGGAGGCCGAGCTCCATGTTCACCTCAGCGGCTACCCGCTTGAGGAGCCCCAGGGCGCGGATGAAGGGCCTTGGGAACCTCGGCCCACCGTAGGGGAAGTTCCTGACCGCCCTGGCAGTCTGTGCACCATAGTAGGCCTCCCGGGGGACCTCCATCTCCCCCAAGCTGTCCCGCTCGATGCGGAACTCCTCTCCACGCATCCTGCCACCCCCCATGCCACAGATTCCAGAGAGACTCCGGTAAAGGCCAAGACCTCAGTTCCTCGCTCCCCCAACCAGGGTGGGGAACGCGCTGCGCACCTCGGTCAGGAACTGCGTGGCACCCCTCAGGATGAAGCTGACCTCGCTGGCGTAACTCACGAACCGCATCCCCTGGTTCACCCAGTACTTGACCAGGTCGAGCTCCTGGAGGTGAATCCCAGGTGTCACGCCGTGCCGACCGCAGGCAGCGATCACCTCCTTGATGGCTCCTTCCACATCGGGATGGGTGATCTCCCCCGGACGGCCCAGGCTGTGGGAGAGGTCCGAAGGGCCCACGTAGGCGACATCGACCCCTTCCACCGAGAGGATCGCATCGAGGTTCTCGATGGCCTTGGCAGTTTCGATCTGGACGGCGATCGTTGTCTCCTCGTTGGCCTGCCGGGTGTACTCCACAGGGTCCACACGCTTGTACAAGGTGTGGGCCCGCCCCAGGGCCACCCCTCTCTGGCCGAAGGGAGGGTACTTGGCGAACCGTACGATCTGGCGCGCCGTTTCCGCGGTCTCCACCATGGGGACGAGGAGCCCTCCGGCGCCTGCCTCAAGGGGCCGCAGGACGTGGGCGCGGTCGTGCCAGGGGATCCGGACGATGGGCGTGATCCCGGAACCCCTGGCCACGAGGATGTTCGCCGTCACCGACTCCATGTCCATCCCGCCGTGTTCGGTGTCCAGAAGGAAGAAGTCAAAGCCCGCCGTTGCATAGATCCGGGCGATGGTGGGGCTCCAGCATTCAGAGACGAAGGTGCCGAGAACGAGCTCCCCGCGTTTCACGGCGCGCCGAAGTTCTGCTGCGTCCAACGCTCTCACCTCCTGGGAAGAATCACAGATCGGCCACCGCAGAAGGATTCGGAGTCCAGGGAGGAAATCCTCTTGCTGCGTCCAAGTAGCCTCCACGACATGGACGACCGCCTGCTGAGTGAAGGAGGCCTCCTGTGGCCCTCATGGGTGTGATGCGGATCCGGTGTCACGCTGGAGCGGTCCTCGTTCTCCTCGGTCTCGCACTCCTCGCGGCCTCCTCCCCCGTGGTGGCACCGTCTGCATCCCCAGAGAGTGCAACCTACGCCATCCTCATCAGTATGGACGGGGCGCGGCCCGATGCCCTCCAGGCAGCCGGCGCGTCTTGGCTCCTGGAACAGGCAAGCTACACCCTCAAGGCGACGACGGTCTTCCCAAGCGTCACCCTCCCTGCTCACGCCTCCATGGTCACTGGCCTCACCCCGCGAAGCCACGGGATCACGCAGAACGACTGGAGGCCTGGTATGCCTCCCATCCAAGTCCCCACGCTGTTCGACTCTGCAAAAGCACGTGGACGCACCACGGCCATGGTCATCAGCAAGGAGAAGCTGCGGGCATTGGCCCGGCCCGGAGCGTTGGACCGGGTGGAGGTTGTGCGAGGCCGGGCGGAGGTCGTCGCGGAGAGGGCCATCGCCTTACTGACCCGGGAGAGACCAGGGGTTCTCTTCGTCCACTTCTCCGACCCGGATTCCGCGGGACACCTCCATGGGTGGATGTCCAGCACCTACCTCAACGCCATTGCCAGAACGCTCGCCGCAGCGGGACGCATCCTGAAAGCCGCACAGGAGAGGGAGAACGGGGCCTCCCTCCTCATCATCACCAGCGACCACGGGGGCCACGGCCGTATCCATGGGACGCGATCCCCCGAAGACATGACCATCCCCTGGATTGCCCTAGGGACCCATGTCCTCCGTGGCCATGAGATCCAGCAGGAGGTCCGGATCTATGACACGACCCCCACGATCCTCTCTGCGCTGGGGATCCCCCTACCCCCCTCCCTCGAGGGAAAGGTGGTCTCTGAAATCTTCTTCTAAGTCACCCCGCCAAAATCCGAGGGCCCGATGACGCTTACGCGATCCTCGCCCGCGCCCGGTACGCTCTGGCCGCCTCCTCGATGCGATGGAGGGCCTCCTGGATGTTCTCAATGCTGTTGGCGTAGGAGAGACGGATGTACCCCTGGCCGTACTCGCCGAAGGCCGTCCCCGAGAGACACGCCACGCCCGCCTCGGTGAGGAGGTGGTCACTGAACCGGCTGGCGTCGGGATCGATTGCCTTGACATTGGGGAACGCATAGAAGGCCCCCTGAGGCACACGGCAGGTGATCCCTTCGATCCTGTTCAGGCCCTCCACAATGACGTCGCGGCGGCGGCGGAACTCCGCGACCATCTCCGCCACGCAGTCCTGAGGGCCGCGCAGCGCGGTGATTCCGGCGATCTGCGTAAACGCCGCCGTGCAGGAGTTGGAGTTCACCATGAGCTGGGCGATGCGCGCGGCCAGGTCGGGCCGCATAACCCCGTAACCCAGGCGCCACCCGGTCATGGCATAGGTCTTCGAGAATCCATCCAGGATGATGGTCCGCTCCTTCATCCCTGGCAGGCTAGCGATGCTCACGTGCTCGGCGTCGTAGATGATCCGGCTGTAGATCTCGTCGGAGAGGATGAAGAACCGAAAACGGGAGGCGATCTCCGCAATCGCCTTCACATCCTCGCGCGTGAGCACCGACCCGCAAGGGTTGTGGGGGGAGTTGAGGATCAGGAGTTTGGTGCGCGGACTGACCAGCCGCTCCAGCTCCGCGGGATCCACCCGAAAGTCATTCTCCTCGCGCAGGACGAGGGGGACAGGGATTCCTCCGACGAAACGGATCATGGACTCGTAGATGGGGAAGCCAGGGTTAGGGTAGATCACCTCCTCCCCGCTGTCCACCAGGGCGAGGATGGTGAAGAACATAATGGGCTTCGCCCCTGGGGTGATGACGACTTCGGAGGGATCCACGGGGATCCCCCGGGTTCTGGAGATGTACTCGGCGATAGCCTCCCGCGCCTGGGGCAACCCCGCAGCAGGTGTGTAGTGCGTATATCCGTCTCGGAGGGCTTGGATGGCTGCCTCCTTGATATGCTCGGGCGTATCGAAGTCCGGCTCCCCGATCTCCAGGTGGATCACGTGCTTCCCCTGCGCTTCCAAATTCCTCGCTTTCACCAGGACCTCGAACGCCGTCTCTGTGCCGAGGACTTCCATGCGGCGAGCCAGGCTCAAGGGTTCCATTGCCATCCCTCCTCTTGGGGCATACCACGCTGTTCTATGTACTTCTCCACACGCGCCATCGCCCCTCTAACGTCCGCCCGAGCTCCGGGCGAAATCAGCTGGGGAGTCCGCCACGCGGATATCCCAGGGGCCGGGAGAATCAAGCGTTGGCATCTCCCCCGGGGATTGGTACAATAGAGAGCGGTTTGCGATGGTGGCTCCGATGACTCCACCGATCCGCGTCATCCACTATGGCCTCGGCCCCATCGGGCTGGGTGTGGCCGCAATCCTCACCCAGCGCCCAGGCTACGAGATCGTCGGCGCCATTGACCTCGACCCTGAGAAAGTCGGGAAGGACCTGGGGACCCTCCTCGGGAGGGGTCCAACGGGGATCCCTGTAGTTGCAGACGAAGGTTCTGCCCTCGACCAGAAAGCCGATGTGGTGGTCCACGCGACGCGCTCCCATCTCCCTGACGTCCTCCCTCAGCTCTTCGCCGCGGTGGCCAGGGGCTTGAACGTCGTCTCAACGTGCGAGGAGTTGAGCTATCCCTGGCGGCGTTATCCAGAGGAGTCCCGCGAGCTCGACCGCCTGGCCTGCGCCCATGGAGTCACCGTGGTGGGCGTCGGGGTGAACCCAGGGTTCGTGATGGACGTCCTCCCCATCCTCTTCACCGCCCCCTGCAGGGAGGTCAAAAGGATCCGGGTGGAGCGCGTCGTGGACGTCTCCCGCCGACGGGAGCCCCTCCAGCGCAAGGTCGGCGTGGGCCTCTCCCCCCGCGAGTTCCATCAGGGGGTCCGTGAGGGCCGCATCGGCCACGTGGGGCTGGAGGAGTCCGTGGCCATGATCGCTGCCGCGCTGGAATGGGAACTCCAACGCATCGACCACAGCATCGAGCCGATCGTCGAGGATGGGCAGGTCAGGGGCCTCCACCAGGTCGCACGGGGCGTGCGGGAGGGGACGGAGGTGATCCTGCTCGACTTGACCATGAAGGCAGGAGCTCCCAACCAAAGGGATGTCATCTGGATCGAGGGGGAACCGCCCCTTCACGTGGAGGTCGAGGAAGGGATCCCGGGGGACATCGCAACCTGCGCCATCGTGGCGAACGCAATCCCTGCCGTCCTCGAAGCGCCTCCAGGTCTCCTCGCGCCATTCCAGATCTTCCCCCTCTGGAAGCGGAGGACCCATCCCCGCAGTCCTTAAGGAAGTGGTGAGGGAGGAACGCTGCCCTCACTCGAGAAGGCTCCGGGCCAGGACGAGCGCCGCCACCTTCTTTGCCCCGGCGGACTTCAAAGCCAGCGCGCAGGCCTCCACTGTCGCTCCGGTTGTGAGGACATCGTCCACAAGGAGGATGCACCGCCCTTCAACTACCTCAGGATCGGAGAGGAACGCCCCTTGTACGTTGACGAGGCGCGCCTCCCGCAGCAGGCCCGCTTGCGCGGGGGTCGCCCGGGTCCTCCGCAAGGCGTGCGGGAGGAGGGGAATCCCCGCGCGTGCGGAAACGGCCTCCGCCAGGAGGTGCGCCTGGTTGAAGCCCCGCTCGCGGAGCCTGCGCCGATGCAGAGGCACGGGGACGACTCCGTCTGCGGTAAACGCGGAAGGCCACGAGGCAGTCAGGTCTGCCATCAACGCTCCCAAGGGGCGGGCAAGTGCCTTCCTGCGTCGGAACTTCAGCGCATGGATCGCTTCCCGGAGCGACCCCTCGTAGATCCCGTAGGCACGAACGAGGTCCACGGCGCTCTTGGCCCCCCGGCAAGGGATACAGGTGAAGATGAGATCGGGAGGACCCTGGAGGGGCCTACCGCAGCGCTGGCAGACGGGCGGACGGATGACAGGGAAACTAACGAGGCATCGCAGGCACAAGGGGAAGCTCCCTGCCTCTCCGCATACCTGGCATCGCGGGGGGAAGAGGAGATCGAGGAGAGCATTCCACAGGGTCATTGGGTCTATCGGGCCGCCGAGTCCAGGAGACGGACAGAAACCGTGCGAGATCGCAGCAACTGGAGCTTCCTCCCTGTCGGGCCCCGCCAAGGGGTCCCCACCAAAACCCGCGAGCGGGTTTTGGTGGGGTGACTCACGTTCCTGCCTCCCACGACTCCAGGTAGCGTCGCTGCTCAGGGGTCAGCTCGTCGATGGAGATGTTCATGGAGGCAAGCTTCAGGCTCGCCACCTGCTCGTCGATCTCCGCGGGTACGGGGTGTACCTGCTTCCCCAACTTCGCCCCCTCGCGCACGAGGTACTCCACGCACAGGGCCTGGTTTGCGAAGCTCATGTCCATGACAGCTGCAGGGTGTCCCTCAGCGGCAGCGAGGTTCACGAGCCTCCCCTCGGCGAGCAGGTACAGGCGGCGGCCGTCGTGGAGGAGGTACTCCTCTACGTAGGGCCGCACCGTCCGCTTGGCGACGGCCATCTCCTCGAGGGCGGGGATATCGATCTCAACATTGAAGTGGCCGCTGTTGGCCAGGATCGCCCCGTCCTTCATCACGGCGAAGTGCTCCCTGCGCAACACGCTTCGGTTCCCCGTCACGGTGACGAAGAGGTCCCCCACGCGAGCTGCCTCCACCGATGGCATCACCTGGTAACCTTCCATGACGGCCTCGAGGGCCCGCAGGGGGGAGACCTCTGTGACGATGACGCGGGCTCCCATCCCCCGGGCGCGCAGGGCTAGGCCACGGCCGCAGGAGCCGTATCCGCACACCACGAAGGTCTTCCCGGCCAGGAGGATGTTCGTCGCCCGCAGGATCCCGTCAATGGTGGACTGCCCCGTGCCGAAGCGGTTGTCGAAGAGGTGCTTCGTCATGGCGTCGTTGACAGCGATGATCGGGTACTTGAGGATGCCCTCCCGTGCCATGCTGCGCAGGCGGATGACCCCGGTCGTGGTCTCCTCAGTGCCCCCGAGGATATCGGCGGCAAGCTCAGGACGCTGGCTGTGGACGGTGGAGACGAGGTCGGCCCCGTCGTCCATGGTGATGTGCGGCTTCCCCTCCAAGCACTGGTGGATGTGGCGGTAGTAGGTCTCCCGGTCCTCCCCCCGGACGGCGAAGACCTCGATCCCATCCTCTGCAAGGGCGGCGGCAACGTCGTCCTGGGTGGAGAGCGGGTTGCTCGCACAGAGGGAGACCTTGGCCCCCCCTGCCTTCAGGGTGTACATGAGGTTGGCGGTCTCCGTGGTCACATGGAGGCAGGCGGCGATCCGGATCCCCTCAAGGGGGCGTTCGCGGGCGAAGCGTTCCCGGATCATCCGCAAGACAGGCATCTCCTTCTCGGCCCAGGCGATCCGCAGTCGCCCGGAGGGAGCGAGCCCAGGGTCCTTGACATCCGAAGGCATAGGAATCCTCCCCCATCCAGAATCTGAACGACACGAACGGACAGGAATCCTCTTCCCCCGTGTTGGGGCCCCACCAGAACCCTCCTGCAGGTTGGGGTGCCCTTGGTGGGGTGACTTACTCGATGTAGTCCTTGAGGCGCTTGCTGCGGCTGGGATGGCGGAGCTTGCGGAGGGCTTTCGCCTCGATCTGGCGGATGCGCTCGCGTGTCACCCCGAACTCCCTGCCAACCTCCTCGAGGGTGCGGGGCCTCCCGTCATCGAGCCCGAAGCGCAGCTTGAGCACCTTGCGCTCCCGGGGAGTCAGCGTCTCCAGGACGCTAGAGAGCTGTTCCTTCAGCATGGTGAAGGAAGCAGCCTCTGCAGGCGCCTGGGCCTCCTGGTCCTCGATGAAGTCCCCGAGATGGCTATCTTCCTCCTCCCCGATGGGCGTCTCCAGGGAGATGGGTTCCTGGGCGATCTTGATGATCTCGCGCACCCGCTCAGGGGGGATCTTCAGGACCTCCCCAATCTCCTCCGCCGTGGGCTCACGTCCCAGTTCCTGCAACAGCTGCCGGCTCACCCGGCTGAGCTTGTTGATGGTCTCCACCATGTGGACGGGGATGCGGATCGTCCTCGCCTGATCCGCCAGGGCTCGCGTGATCGCCTGCCGGATCCACCAGGTAGCGTACGTGCTGAACTTGTACCCCTTGCGCCAGTCGAACTTCTCCACGGCCCGGATGAGGCCCAGGTTCCCCTCCTGGATGAGGTCCAGGAACAACATCCCGCGGCCCACGTACTTCTTGGCGATGCTCACGACCAGCCTCAAGTTGGCCTCGATGAGCTTCCGTTTCGCCTCCTCGTCGCCCTTCTCCATGCGCTTGGCCAGCTCGATTTCCTCCTCAGGGGTGAGGAGGGGGACCTTCCCGATCTCCTTGAGGTACATGCGGACGGGGTCGTCGATGGAGACGCCCTCGAAGTCCAGGGCAGCCTCTTCTTCCTCTTCCTCCTTGTGTTCCTCTTTCTCCTTGGGCTCGTCGGCGATCTCGATGCCCATCTCCATGAGATGGCTGTAGATCTGGTCCAGCTCCTCCACATTACTCTCCGCCTCAGGGAAGACTTCCAGGATATCGTCGTGGGTCACATACCCCCGCTTGCGCCCCAGCTCGACAAGCTGCTGGAGCTGCGGGGAGAGGGCCTCCTCCCCGTGCACCTGGGCTTTCCCTGTACTTGCTGGCTTCTTTTTGGGCATCTCCCTCACCCCTTCCCCTGCCCCCGTGAACCCTGTCACCCAGATTTCGACGGGAGCCCGGTAGGGGATCCCCCTTCAACAGTCTTCAGCAGATCTAACAAACGTTTCTGCTCCTCCAGGAATTTCCCTACCTGCTCCTGGTCCCCTCGGCGCTCGGCGTCCCGGATCAGAGCGGGCAAGGCGTCGAGCCTGGCCCGCAGGCTCTCCGCCTTGATCCGGCGGATGCACCCTTCCTCCGTCTTCCTCGGGTCAAGGATGGGTGCCACCTCGAAAGCGATCCGCGTAAGGACCTCCTCCGCTCCCTCCTCCCGGAGGCGATCCCGGATCCCCAAGAGGAGATCCCTCCCCTCCCCCAGGACCTCGCCTGTGAGGAGGAGGGTGGCGATCTCCCTGTGGCGCGGATCTAGGAAGTCCTCCGGCCCGAGGGTCCGGCGTACCCGGTCAACTACCCCCTGGTCCTCCAGCATCAGGCGCAGCAAGAGACGTTCGGCCTCAAGGCGCACCCCTTCCCGGGAAATCACCACCGGCGTCGCCGCAGGTTCCTCCTGGACCGACTTCCGGGACTGCCTGCGGCGCATCTGACGCAGGCGTTGACGCAAAGGGTCCTCGCGGAGGCCGAGGCGATCCGCCAGGAGATGGAGGAACTCCTCCTGGCGGATCGGATTGACCACACTATAGAGAACAGATATTAATTCGTCAACCACCGCCGTCTTTCCTTCTACGGTGGAGATATCGTGGCGACTCACGGCTTGCTGGAGGGCATACTCGAACATGGACAGGGCGTCGGAGAGGAGCTGTCGAAATCTCTCCACCCCGTGGTCCCGCAGGAACCGGTCCGGGTCCTGCTCTCCCGGAAGGACGACGATGCGCACGTCGACCTCCGCCTCCTCGAACAACGCGAGCGCCCGCTCGACCGCTGCTCTCCCCGCGATGTCCGAATCGTATACCAGGATCGCCCTCGAGGCGAACCGCTTCAAGAGGAGGACTTGGTCGAGGGTGAGGCTCGTCCCCAGCGTGGCGACGGCGTTAGCCACACCGTACTGGTGACAAGTCAGGGCGTCCATGTACCCCTCCACCAGGACCGCTTCCTGGGATGCGCGGATGGACTCCCTTGCCCAGTTCAGGGCGTAGAGGGTCTTCCCTTTGGTGAACACTAGTGTCTCCTTCGAGTTCAGGTACTTGGGAATGCTCTCGTCTAGGGCCCGCCCCCCAAGGGCCACGGGACGGTCCTGGAGGTCCAGGATGGGGAATATGAGCCGGTGGCGGAACATGTCGTAGGAGGTCCCATCTCCCCGGGAGAGCGTGAGACCAGCTGACTCCATGAGGGAAGGGAGGAACCCTCTCCTCCGCAGCTCGCTGAGGAGGTGGTCCCCCTCCCCAGGGGCATAGCCGAGGCGGAAGCGTCTGGCGACCTCCCCCGGTACCCCCCGATAGGCAAGGTAGGACCGCGCCACGGCTCCAAGGCGCGGGTCACGGAGACACTCCTCGTAGCACGCCACCGCCGCCTCCAGGACCTGGAACAGCTGCTCCCGCTCCGAAGCCCGGCGGAAGGCCTCTGGGGTTCGCGCGATCTGCACCCCCGCGCGCCGGGCCAGCTCCTCCAGAGCCTCTGGGAAAGTGAGGTTGCGCAGGCGCATGACGAGGTCGAACAGGTCCCCACCCGCCCCGCATCCGAAGCAATGGAAGAGGCCCCGGTCCCTGTCAACGAAGAAGGAGGGGGTCTTCTCTTGATGGAATGGGCAGAGCCCTTTGTAGTAGCGGCCGGCCTTCTTCAGCGTGACATAGGCCGAGGCCACCTCCACGATGTCTAGGCGCCGCCGGATTTCCTCTTTGACCTCGCTTGGGACTGTGCCTCGCATCCGCCCTAGGGTCAGCTCCTTCCTCCCTCCACCTCTGCCTTCTGGCGCCTGGCCTCCGCGATCACCTTTTCCGCGACGTGGGGTGGGACCTCCTCGTAGTGGGAGAAGGCCATCTCAAAGGATCCCCTGCCGCCAGTCAAGGAGCGGAGGTCGCTGGAATAGCGCAACACCTCGGCCTGTGGGACCAAGGCCTTGACCACCGTAGTCCCGTCCCCCTGGGGCTCCATCCCGAGGATCCGGCCCCGGCGGGCGTTGAGATCGCCGATCACATCCCCTGTGAGATCGTCGGGAACGCGGACCTCCAGGCTCATGATGGGCTCCAGGAGGACAAGCCCTGCCTGCTGGACAGCCTCCTTGAGGGCGAGGGAGCCGGCGATTTGGAAAGCAATGTCGGAGGAGTCCACGGGGTGGTGCTTCCCATCGTACAGGATCACACGGAGGTCCACAAGGGGATATCCTGCCAGGACTCCCTCCTCCATGGCCTTCCGGACTCCCTTCTCCACAGAGGGGATGAACTGGTTGGGGATGGCTGCCCCGAAGATCTTGTCCACGAACTCGAACCCCGCGCCTCTGGGAAGAGGCTCTACCTCAATGAAGCAGACTCCATACTGCCCGCGGCCCCCGGTCTGCCGGACGTACCGCCCCTGCGCCTTCGCGGTCCCCTTGATCGTCTCCCGGTAGGGCACCCGGGGGAGGGAGAGGGTTACGTCCACTCCAAACTTCCGCTTCAGCCGCTCCACCACGACCTCCAGGTGTACCTCCCCCATCCCCGAGACAATGGTCTGCTTCATCTCCACATCACGGTGGACGTGAAGGGTGGGATCCTCCTCGGCCAAGCGATGGAGGGCTGTGCCCATCTTGTCCTCGTCGGCCTTGCTCTTCGGCTCCACGGCCATGCTCAGGAGGGGACGTGGGAACTCAATGGAGGGGAGGAGGAGAGGTTCCTCTTTAGAGGCCAGCGTGTCCCCCGTCCCTGTCTCCGTAAGCTTGGCCACGACCCCGATGTCTCCCGCGACAACCTGGTTGGTAGGTTCCTGGTGCTTCCCCCGGAGGAAGAACAAGGTCCCCACGCGCTCTACCTTGCCCTTGGAGGCGTTGTAGACCTGGGAGTCTGCGTGCAGGACCCCTGTGTACACCCGGAAGTAGGAGAGTTTGCCTACGTAGGGGTCGGCCATCGTCTTGAAGACGAGCGCGGTCAGGGGGCCCTCTTCCGCGGGACTCAGGACAATCTCCTTCCCTCCATCCGGGCGCACCGCCGCCACCTTCCCTGCCTCCGCGGGGCTCGGCAACAAGGAGACAATGGCGTCCAGGAGGGACGCGACGCCAATGGTCCGGAGCGCTGAGCAGGCGACTACGGGCACGACCCTCCCCGAGAGGACCGCTGCCCTGAGCCCGCGCATCACCTCTTCCGGGGAGAGTTCACCGCTCTCGAGATACTTCTCCACCAGGGTGTCGTCGGTCTCGGCGGCCACCTCCACGATCTTCTCCCGCAACGTCCTCGCCTGATCCACGAGGTCCGCAGGGATAGGGGCTGTGGCCTTCTTTTCCCCCTCGAGGACGAACGCCTGCATGGAGAGGAGGTCGACGATGCCTGAGAACGCGTTCGCCGTTCCAATGGGGAGGTGGATGGGCAGGAATGTCGCGGAGAACCGGCTCTGCAAGCTCTCCACGGCCCTTGTGAAGCTGCTGTTCTCCCGGTCGAGGCGGTTGACCACTGCGATGCAGCGGATCCCCCGGTTGGTGACGAGCTGCCATCCCCTTTCCGTCTGGACCTCCACGCCAGATACCCCGTCCACCACCAGGAGGGCACCTTCTACCACCCGGAGGGCGCTCGCCACCTCTCCAACGAAGTCCGGGTACCCTGGGACATCCAGGAGGTTGACCTTGTAGCCCCGCCATTGGAGGGGGGCGAGGGCAAGGTTGATGCTATGCTTGCGTCGGATCTCCTCGGGGTCATAATCGGTGGTCGCGTTCCCGTCATCGACCCTACCCAACCGATCGATGGCTCCTGCCTCGAACAGGAGCGCATCCACCAGGGTCGTCTTCCCCGTTCCGCCGTGACCGATCACTGCGACATTCCGAATGCGCGCCGTCGCAATCCCATCCACGCTTCTCACCCCGTCTTATCTTGATACCTCCTCGCTCCCCAACTTGAGTAAACGGACATAAATCATGCTCCACCGCAGCAACTGGAGCTTCCCCCGTGTGGGGGTCCCCGCCAGAATCCTGAAACGGATTTTGGCGGGGTAACTTAATACCCTCTCTCCTTGTCTACGACATTCAGGAGCGTCTCCCCTCGCAGGTACCGTGCCAAGTTCTCACAGAACAGCGGAATCGCCCGGTCCATGTAGCGGGGGGAGGTCCCGGCCACATGGGGGGTCAGGATGACGTTTTCCAGATCGTAGAACGGGCTGTCAGGCGGGAGCGGTTCTCGCTCGAAAACGTCCAGGGCAGCCCCAGCGATCCACCCCTCCCGGAGAGCCCGGAGGAGCGCCGCCTCCTGCACAATCGGCCCCCTCCCAACGTTGATGAGGAAAGCGGTGGGCTTCATCAGGCGGAGCTCCCTCTCCCCAATCAGCCCCCGGGTCTGCGGGGTCAGGGGGAGGGCGATCACGACGGCGTCTGACTCGGCGAGTACCTCATCCAGGCCTTCCGGGGGGAGGACGCGCTCCACGTAGGGCACTGGGGAGGGCGTGCGCTTGATGCCGATGACGCGCATCTCGAATGCCGCGGCCCTCTTGGCCAGCTCCGCCCCAATGTGCCCGAGGCCGAGGATACCCAGGGTCCCGCCCCCGAGCTCTCCCCCCACGCACCCCCGGCGGTCCCAACGGCGGTGGATCTGCTGGCGAATCGCAGAATGGAGGCGCCTGCTCAACGCGAGCATCATGGCGAAGACGTGCTCACAGAGCGGGATGGCGTGGATCCCGCTGCTCGTGGTGACCAGGATGTCCCGCTCCAGAACCTCGGGGAAGAGGAGCTGGTCTACCCCTGCGGCCGTGGAGTGGATCCACCTCAGGTTCGGCGCCCGGGCGATGGCCTCCCGCGGGAGGTTCCAGCCGACCATGACCTCTGCCTCCGGAGCCAGCGAAATGGCCATATTCCGGTCCGTGGTCACCATCAGCTCGGCGTCGGGCGCAACCGCCTCGATCTGGGCGATATGCCGGTCTTCCAGGTTGGCTAGGATCAGGATCTTCACCTTTGGCCTCCCTCCTTACATTGGAGGAGCAGCGGCTTCCCTGAACCGCTGGATCACGAATGCCCGGTCCAGCGCCGCTAGGAACCATCCAGCTTGCGGGCCTGAGTCCTTCCCCAGGAGGACGAGGTAGATCGCCGCGAAGGCCTCCCTCGCCGCGAGACCCATCTCTTCCTTCAGCGCGTGGATCCTCCCGTGCAGCTCCTCCCCAGCCCACTCCCTCTCCTCCAAGATCCGTGCCAGCCTCTCCAGGAATTCCCGCTGCCTTGGGGAGAGCTGGGATGCGGCAGGAGGAAGGCCCTCCTGCACCGTGAAGCGGTAGTGCTCGGGGGCATAGGTCTTCAGCCACTTCCGGGCATCCTCCACCCGCTGCTCCAGCTCCCTCTCGTCCTCGGCGGTGAGGGGAGCACCTTTCTCCTTCGCTGCCTCCGCATAGAGATCCACGTTGGGCATCTGGAGGAGGAAGGCTACTTTGGTGAAGCGCATCCGGAAACACCTCGGTGGATCCCCCTCGATGCGCGCGTAGAAGAACGTCCTGGCGAGGTCGGGGTCCTCGATCTCCCCAAAGTACGCAGCGGCGGCCCGGTCGTACTCATCGTAGAGCCTGGGGACGGTTTCTCCCTCCGGGTCGAACTCAATGGGTTTCCGCGGGTGATTCCGGACCATGAGGAAGCGCACGAGCTCCGCGCGCAGGACCCCCATGATCTCCCGCGCGAACACCCCCACCGCCCTCGAACTGCTCATCTTCCGGCCCCCTCCGGTGAGCACGAATTCGTAGGGGATGGGGTAAGGGACGGGGTATCCGAAGATGCGTGTGCTGATGGCCGCCGCCACATCGTGGGAGCCGCCGCGGGTGAAGTGGTCCTTCCCTGCCCCCTCGACGGTAACCCCAAGTACCTGCCATTTCGCTGCCCATTCGATCCGGTAGGGGAGCTTGGCGTTCCCATTGAACGGGGTCCGCCTCCCCTGGTACCCACAGCCCTGAGCCCAGGCCACGAGGTCGGGACGGCACTCGTACGTGACCTCCTGCCCATCCCACCCGATCACGGACGTGGTGCCGATCCTCCCACATCGCTCGCAGATCACGTGGAGGGGATAGCGCCCCTCCAGGCGGCGGCTCCCCCGGATTTCCCGTTCGATCTCGCGCACCTCCTCCGTACGGTCCAGGACCGTGCGGATCGCCTCGTTGAACAGGCCCTGTCGGTAGAGTTCGCTCGTCCAGTACACCTTGGGACGGCACCCTGCTGCGGTGAAGATCTCGATGAACTCCCTGGCGAAATACCGCGCGTAACTCTCCGCCCCAGGGCCAGGGGAGGGGATCTGGCAGAGCGGCATGCCCATGAACGCCCGGAACTCTTCGCCAAGGTAAGAGGGGAGGTCGTCCATGGGGTCGAGGTCGTCGAACCCGTACAGGTACTCGACCTCCGCTCCGGCCGCGGCGAGCCCTCGATAGATGCAGTCGTGGAGGATCACACCCCGGAGGGAGCCCACGTGGATATGCCCCGAGGGTGTCTTGGCATCGTTGATCACATGCCGGATCCGCATCCCCTCGGGAGTCTCCCGGAGGATCTCCTCTACGATCCTGTCTACCCACATCTTGGGACGCTCACCCTCTTCCCGCCTGCCTGCACGGGAGGCCCTCCTTCGCCCCGGCGGACGCCCGGCATCCCCCTTTGATCCCTTCCCAGCTTCAGCTGGCCGACGGTGAAGCCCGAGAAGACCTGGCGGGCACCCCACCAAAACCCGCAGGCGGGCTTCGGTGGGGACCCTTGGCGGGGATCCCTACACAGGGCCGTGGAGGCACAGGCAACCTGCACCTCCGGACCTCAGGGATGGAGGAACCACCGCTGCATGGGAACACTGGGATAGTTCTGGAACGAGGGGAAAACTCCTCTCAGCGCAAAACCTTCCTCCGCAGGGCACGCCGGATCTCCCCCACGAGGTAGAAGGAGCCCGTGACGCAGATCACGTCCTCCCGTCCCGCCAGGGACAGCGCATGCCTCATGGCGGAGAGCTGGTTATCTACGACTTCCACCACCGGGACGAACTGCCTCGCCTCCTTGGCGAGGATGGACGCGTCCAAGGCGTGTGGATGGTGCGGCCTCGTGGCGATGATGTGGTGGGCACAGGGAGCGATCACGGCCGTGGTCCCTCGATAGTCCTTCGTCTCCAGCATTCCGTACACCAGGATCACCCTGCGTCCTGGGAAAAGCTCCTCTAGGACTGCGCGCAGGGCCGCCATGGAGGCAGGGTTGTGTGCAACGTCCAAGAGGATGCAAGGCCGGCGGGAGAACAGCTCCACCCGCGCGGGCCAGCGCACGCTGGCAAGCCCGCGACGGATCGCATCGGGGGGGACCGCGTACCCGAAGTCCCGGAGGCACTCGATGGTAGCCACCGCGGTGGCCGCGTTGACCACTTGGTGCGCCCCCAGGAGCGGGATCCACAGGTCCTCGTAGACGCCGAAGCGTCCGAAAATCGTGAACTGCTGGCCGTCTCGCGTCGACCGCCCGCGTTCCCAGGTGACCTCCTCTCCCACCTGGATGAGGCGCGCGCAGTGCTCCTCGCAGGTTGCCGCGATCACCGCAGATGCTTCCTTCTCCTGGGGGGCGGAGACGACGATCCCGTGGTCGCGGATGATCCCCGCCTTCTCCGTGGCGATGGCCGTAATGGTGTCCCCGAGGACCTCCGTGTGATCCAAGCTGATCGGGGTCATCACGGAGACAAGGGGGTTCGTGACGTTGGTAGCATCGAGACGGCCTCCAAGCCCGACCTCCAGCACAGCGAGGTCCACGGGGACGCTGGAGAAATGCAGCAGGGCGAGAGCGACCGTGGCCTCGAAGTAGCTGGGCGGCCCCCATCGTCCCTCTCGCATCGCCTCGCTGTGGGGCCGCATGCGGGCGACGAGACGGGCGAACGTCCTCGCGCCGACGGGACGGCCGTCGACCTGGATCCGCTCGCGCACGTCCTCGAGGTGGGGCTTCGCGTGCAGGCCTACCGTCATCCCGCTGGCCGCCAGGATAGAGCTGATCATGGCACACGTCGACCCTTTCCCCTTGGTCCCAGCAACCAGCACCACTTTGAGGGAGAGGTGGGGATCCCCTAGGCGTCGCAGGAGGTCCTTCATCCGCTCCAGCTTGATCTCCGCGTACCTCTGCTGGGAGGTCGCCTCACTGATCAAGCCATCGAGATAGGCGGTGGCTTCGCGGAAGTTCATGGCCCAGTGATCCCCGCGTGGCTCCCCGCTTGAGCGCGTGCTGCCTGCAGGGTGTTGCGCAGGAGCATGGCAATGGTCATCGGCCCGACGCCTCCTGGGACAGGGGTAATGGCGGAGGCGACCTCCGCCACCTCGTCGAAGTCCACATCGCCCACGAGCTTCCCATCGACGCGGTTGATCCCCACGTCGACGACCACGGCCCCGGGCTTGACCATCTCCCCCCGGATGAGACGCGGCCGGCCGACGGCCACAACGAGGATCTCGGCACGCCGCGTGTGCAGGCTGAGATCCGCGGTCCTGCTGTGGCAGATGGTCACCGTCGCGTGCTGGGAGAGGAGGAGGGCCGCAGTGGGCCTCCCGACGATCGGGCTACGCCCCACAACAACCGCCTCCCTGCCTCCCACCTCCACCCCTGCCCAGCGCAAAAGCTCCAGGATCCCCCTCGGCGTCGCCGGGACCATGCGCGGACGGCCTAGGAACAGGTAGCCCAGGTTGACCGGATGGAGACCGTCCACATCCTTCTCGGGGAGGATGGAAGCGGTTACCTTCTCTTCGCGCACGTGGGGTGGGAGAGGGAGCTGGACGAGGATCCCGTGGACGTCAGGACGCCGGTTGAGATCGTCGATGAGAGCCAGGAGCTCCTCCTCGTGGATCTCCCGGGGGAGGTGGAAGGTCTCTGACCGGATCCCCACGCGCCCGCAGGCCTCCGCCTTCCTGCGGACGTAGAGGGAGGAGACGGGGTCGTCCCCCACGAGGATCGCGGCGAGACAGGGCGAGATCCCGTATTGGCTTACGAAAGCCTCCACGTCGCGGCGGACCTCCTCCTCCACGGACCGGGAGAGCGCTCTTCCATCCAGCACGCGCGCAGCCATGGAGAACCTCCAGGGATTCCCAGGATGGTCTTGTGTTTCTTGGGGGAAGAACCGTTCTCCTCCCCCATCTGGGGGAGAAAGAAAAAGGGCAGGTCCTCCCGCAGGATGCCTGCCCTGTGCGGTTGAGCTCGTCGAGCGCCTTACTTCACCGCAGCCTTCAACTCCTTGCCCGCGGTGAAAGCGGGAACTTTCTTGGCGGGAATGCGGATCTTCTGCCCGGTCTGGGGGTTGCGCCCCTCGCGGGCGGCGCGCCTCCGCACGGAGAAGGTGCCGAACCCAACGAGGGTGACCTTCTCCCCGCGCTTCAGGCTGCCGGTGATCGTGTCAATCACCGCATTCACCGCCTCAAGAGCGGCCTTCTTGGTCAGGCCGGTCTTGCTGGCGACGCGCTCGACCAGCTGCTCCTTGTTCATCCCTCTTCCCTCCTTCCCTTGCGGGAGTCCGCACCCTGTAGGTGCTTGAGCTTATATATTCGCCGAAGCTTTGCTGATTCCTTCTTTTGCGTAACGGGGGAGAGGGAAAGTTTAAGCGGAGGGCTGACTCCAGGGGTCATACTCCCGGGACCGTCCAAGTGGCCAGGTTCTCCTCCTCATGAGCCGAGAATGGCGCGAGATCGTGTTGTCGGGATTCGGGCAATGGGGGAGGAGCACAGCAGAAGTCGAGGGACGTTCCCCCAGCTACTGGCGATGTCTGCCGGCACTCAGAAGAGGGGCTGGACGACCATCGGGTTCGCAGGGAGGATCTCTCCCCTCTGTACGGCGTCCAGGACGCGCACGAGCGCCCAGGCAGTGTCAAAAGAGGTGAAGCAGGGGATCCGTGCTTCAGCCGCGGCGCGGCGCAGACGGAATCCTTGTGGTTCCAAGGTCCCAGCTCGATCAGGTGTGCTCAGGACGATCCCAACCTCTCCCGAACGGATGAGTTCGAGCAAATCCCCGTCATGGCTCCCTACAGATGTGACCTCCAGGCCCAAGCCTTCCAGGAATGCGCACGTCCCCTGGGGTGCGTACAGGCGGAACCCCAGCGAGCGCAGAGTCCTGAGCAACTCCCCAAGGTGCTCTCGGTCGCGGTCGGCGACGGAGACGAGGACTCCGGGAGGAGGCGGGATCCGGATCCCGGATGCCAGGAGGGCTTTGTACAGGGCTCCTGGGAGGGTCACGTCGATCCCCATGACCTCGCCGGTGGACTTCATCTCCGGACCCAGGGCGACATCGGCCAGGAACAGCTTCTCCGTAGAGAAGACGGGGGCTTTGACGGCGACAAGGCGCGGAGGAGGCAGGAGCTGGACCCCCCGGAAACCCAGCTCGGAGAGAGGGGTTCCCAGCATGACCCGCGTGGCAAGGTTCACCATGGGCACGCCGGTGGCTTTGCTCACGAACGGTACCGTACGGCTCGCACGGAGGTTGGCCTCCAGCACGTACACCCGGCCCTCGAACACCACGAACTGGACGTTGATGAACCCGCGCACCTGGAGGGCGCGCGCGAGGAGCGCGGTGTACGTCACAACCTGCTCTTGCTCCTCGAGGCTCAAGGACTGTGCAGGCAGGACGGCGAGGCTGTCCCCTGAGTGCACGCCAGCGCGCTCGATGTGCTCCATGATCGCAGGGATGAGCACCTCTTGCCCGTCAGAGATGGCGTCCACCTCCACTTCCTTCCCGGCGAGGTAGCGATCGATGAGGATGGGCCGGGAAGGAGGCGCAGGGTCGAAAGCGGCCTGGACAACCTCCCGCAGGGCATCGAAGTCCTCCACAATCTCCATCCCCCGCCCTCCCAGAACGTAGGAAGGCCGGACGAGGAGCGGGAACCCCAGCGCCTCCCCGAGCGCCATGGCCTCCTCTAGGGAGGTCGCCGTCCCGCCCGGGGGCCTTGGGATGTCCAGGCGGCGGAGGAGGGCATCGAAGCGACGCCTGTCCTCGCTCACGTCCAGACTCTCCACGGGCGTCCCCAGGACGCGCACCCCCGCGCGGGCGAGGGGGACGGCCAGGTTCAACGCCGTTTGGCCTCCGAACTGCACCAGCACGCCCTCGGGCTGCTCGCGTTCCACCACGTGGAGGACGTCCTCCAGGGTCAGGGGCTCAAAGAAGAGGCGGTCCGAGGTGTCGAAGTCCGTGGAGACGGTCTCTGGGTTGTTGTTGATGACCACCGCCTCTACCCCCGCCTGCTGGAGGGCCTTAACGGCGTGGACGGTGCAGTAGTCGAACTCAATCCCCTGCCCGATCCGGATGGGGCCGGAGCCCAGGACGAGGACGCAGCGCCTTTGGTGAGGCGGGACCTCATCCTCTTCCTCGTAGGTGGAGTAGAAGTAGGGCGTGGTGGCAGGGAACTCCCCCGCACACGTGTCCACCACCTTGTAGACTGGCCGCAGGCCAAGACGCCCACGGAGCTCCCGGACCTCCTCCTCCCCCATCCCTGCCAGGAGGGCGATGGTCCGGTCGGCAAACCCCAAGCGCTTGGCCGCACGCAGGAGTTCCGGGACGATCGCAGGGGAGGAGGCAATGGCCTTCTCCACTGCAACGATCTTGGCGATCGCTTGGACGAAGAACCGGTCGATCCCGCTCGCCACGGAGACCTCCTCGACTGGGAACCCGCGGCGGAGGGCCTCGGCGACGGCGAAGAGACGCTCGTCAGTGGGGACGGAGAGCCGTTCCCACAATGCACCCGTCGACCATGCCATGGCGGGGGGGTAGAGCAACCCGTCGGCCTGGATCTCTAGCGATCGCACGGCCTTGAGGAGGGCCTCTTCGAAGCACCTGCCAATGGCCATGACCTCCCCCGTCGCCTTCATCTGGGTACCGAGGGTACGGTCGGCGGAGCGGAACTTGTCGAAGGGCCAGCGGGGGATCTTGACCACCACGTAATCCAGGGTGGGTTCGAAGCACGCCGTGGTGGCTCCGGTGACTTGGTTCCGGATCTCGTCAAGGCGCAGTCCCACCGCGATCTTCGCCGCCACCCGCGCGATCGGGTATCCCGTTGCCTTGCTCGCCAGGGCGCTGCTGCGGCTTACCCGCGGGTTCACCTCGATGACATAGTAGCGGAGGCTCCCCGGGTCGAGGGCGAACTGAATGTTGCACCCCCCCTCGATGCCCAAGTGGCGGATGATACGCAGGGCCGCTGTACGGAGGAGCTGGTACTCCTCGTCGGAGAGAGTCTGGCTTGGCGCCACCACGATGCTGTCCCCGGTGTGAACCCCCATGGGATCGAGGTTCTCCATGTTGCACACGGTGATGGCGTTGTCCGCGCCATCGCGCATGACCTCGTACTCGATCTCCTTCCACCCGGCCACGCTGCGCTCGATGAGGACCTGGCGAATGGGGCTGTGGAGGAGGCCCCTGTGGACGACCTCCTCGAGTTCCTCTGGACTCCTGGCCAGCCCGCCGCCCGTGCCTCCCAGCGTGTAAGCCGGGCGGACGACGACGGGGTAGCCCAAGATTCCGGCGAACGTCAGGGCCTCAGGGACGGAGTGGACCACGGCACTCTCCAACACCGGCTCCCCGATCTCCTCCATAGACCGCTTGAACAGCTCCCTGTCCTCGGCTCGGCGGATCGCTTCAAGTGGCGTCCCCAGGATCTCCACGCCGTACTCCTCCAAAACGCCCTCCCGGGCCAGGGCGACGGCAAGGTTCAGGCCCGTCTGCCCTCCCATGGTGGGGAGCAAACCGTCGGGCCGCTCGCGGGCGATGATCTGGCGCAGGAACTCTACGGTGAGGGGCTCGATGTAGACCCTGTCGGCCACCTCAACGTCGGTCATGATGGTGGCAGGGTTGCTGTTGGCGAGCACGACCTCGATCCCCTCTTCGGAGAGGGCCTTGCAGGCCTGGGTCCCTGAATAGTCGAACTCGGCGGCCTGCCCGATGATGATGGGGCCAGAACCGATGATCAGGACCTTGCGGATATCCCGTCGCTTAGGCATGGCTGCGCACCAGGTCTAGGAAGTGGTCGTAGAGAACCTCCGCATCCCGCGGGCCAGGGCGTCCCTCGGGGTGGAACTGGACAGTGAGCACAGGGAGACGCCGGTGACGCAGGCCTTCCACGATTCCATCGTGGAGGTGACGGAAGCTCACCTCCACCTCCCTGGGGAGCGTCTCTTCATCTACGGCGTATCCATGGTTCTGGGTGGTGATGAGGACCCTCCCCTGGTCCATCCACACCACGGGGTGGTTGGAGCCCCGGTGGCCGAACCTCATCTTGTAGGTCCGCGCGCCCAGGGCGAGAGCCACGAGCTGGTGGCCCAGGCAGATCCCTAGGACCGGCCTCGCCTCCACCAACCGGGCGACTTCCCCAGTGATGCGCACCAGCCTCGCCGGGTCTCCAGGGCCGTTCGAGAGCACGATCCCGTCCGGGTCCAGGGAAAGGATCTCCTGCGCAGGCACGGAAGGGGGGACGCACCACACCTCGCACCCCCGCCCCTGGAGCGCAGAGAGGATCCCGCGCTTGACCCCACAGTCCAGGAGGACGATCCTCGGCCCTTCCCCCGGGAAACGCAAGGGGTCGCTCGAGGAGACTTCCTCGACGAGCGCCTGCTCGCTGATCGGCGGAACCGCTTGCGCCATGGAAACAAGCTCCTTCGGGGAGAACGTGGACGGGCCAATGACTCCCCGCATGAGCCCCCTCTTGCGCAGGTGGAGGACAAGGCGTCGCGTGTCCACCCCAGCGATCCCCACGATCCCCCTGCGGAGCAAGGTGGAGTGGAGGTCGGAGATCGCCTTCCAGTGGCTGGGGGCATGGGTGGGCTCCCGCACGACGAAGCCGGCCACGTGGATTTCGGACGCCTCCCACGCGTCCTCGCTGATGCCGTAGTTCCCGATCAGGGGATAGGTCATCACCACGATCTGGCCCCGGTAGGAGGGATCGCTCAGCACCTCTTGGTATCCGGTCATGCTCGTGGTGAAGACCACCTCTCCCGCCGCAATCCCCTCCCTGCCCAGGGGCTCCCCTGCAAATGTGGTCCCATCCTCCAATGCAAGGATCGCCTTCATCGTGCCCTCCACGTGCGTATAATTATACAAGTATGTGAATAAAAATTCAATCCAGAGGCCCGTGATGACGGGACGCCAGGAGGGGGGAAAGGACGCCTCGATACAGGAACGGGGCCTCAGGAGAGGCCCCGTGCGCTGGAGAGGACAGGAATCCTTCCGCAACCATCGTTCCCTCGCTGGGGCCCGTTAATGGCTGCCGTTCAACGCCGTGATTCGACGCGCTTCCAAAAATTCCTGCGCGATCTCTTCCTCTTTGGTGGGGATCCCGGCAGGGAGGACCTGCGGCTACTTCGGAATCATGGATCCTGCCGGTGAATCGGGGACTTGCCGGAGGACCAGCTCGTAGACGATCATGGCGGCGGCCACCACCCCGGCCGTCTCCGTCCGGTACACGAGGGGCCCGAGGGACACGACGGTCGCGCCGCGGCGCACAGCTTCCTGAACCTCCTCTGGGTCGAAGCCGCCCTCCGGCCCTATGAGGATCGCCACGCGGCGTGCCTGTCTGTTCCGGGCCAGGACCTCCCCCAGCATCCTCTCCCTCTCCCCCTCCCAGGGCATGAGGATAAGGTCTGAGCCCTCCACAAGCCCCAGCGCTTCCTCCAGGGTGCACACGCCATGGACAGAAGGGACAGTTGCCCGCTGGGACTGCTTTGCGGCTTCCTTGGCGATGCGCTGCCACCGCTGGACCTTGAAGGGGACCTTCTCGCCCAAGCGCACGACGGTCCTCCGTGTGACCACGGGGATGAATGTATCGACCCCTGCCTCCGTTCCCATGCGCACAATGAGATCCATCTTCCTCCCCTTGGGGATCCCCTGGACGAGAGTGAGGGAGAGGGGGAGGATCCCCTTCCCTTCTCGCACCTCTATGATCCGCCCGGCCAGGACCTGCGGGCCCGTCGAGGTAACTTCAAACACGTACTCCCGCCCCACCCCATCGAAAGCAAGGGCCCGATCCCCCGACCCAAGGCGCAGGACGTCGAGGGCATGCCTCGCCTCCTCCCCTACGAGGAGGAGCTCCCTCCCACGGACGTGCTCAGGGTGCACGAAGAACCGCCGCATCTCCTCATCCCCTGGGGTCCCCGACCGCCGGCGCGAAGACCACGCACCTCCACTCCTCCTCCTGGAGGACCTGCACTGGCAGGAGGTTCTGGAACCGGGCATCAAGGAGGACGGTGGGGACTTCCCCAGCGATGATCCCTGATGCCACGAACTGCCCAGTTGGCTCGAGGTAACGGACGACGTGCGGGAGGAGGTTCCGGATGACTTTGGCAGTAATGTTGGCTACGATCAGATGGGCCTTCCCGCTTATGGCGTTGAACCCCTCCCCGTGCCGGACGGTGATCCGGTCTGATAGACGATTGTGAGCGACGTTCCGGGTGGCCACCTCCACAGCAATAGGGTCGTTGTCCACAGCGACGACCTTCTCCGCACCGAGCCTCGCCGCTGCGATGGCGAGGATCCCAGACCCTGTCCCGATGTCAAAGACGACCTTGCCCTCCATGGGCGCCGCCTCGAGGTACTCCAGGCACAACCTGGTAGAGGGATGGAGACCTGTTCCGAAAGCCATGCCCGGATCGAGCTCCACGACCACTTCACCAGGGGAAGGCTTGTAGTCCTCCCAAGTGGGTTTGATCACCAGACGCCCGATCTTCAGGGTGTGGAAGTACGCCTTCCAGCTGTGGGCCCAGTCCTCTTCGTCGATCTCGCGTGTGGACAGCTCCCCTTTGCCAATGTCTAGGCCGAACCCTGGAAGGGCGGAGATCCTCCGGACAATGTTCTCGAGAGTCACCTCCGTCGCCGGGCCTACGGGGAGGTAGGCCTTGAGGAGAACTTCCCCAGGGGAAGGGATCTCCTCCACGACCCCTCCTGTGCGGGCCTCGAGAAGGATGGTCGCAACCGCCTCTGCGGCGAGGGGGCTCACGCGAACCGAGATCTCCACCCAGCGCATCGCCATGGTCCAGCAACCGCCCGTTAGGTAAACGGACAGAAATCCCGTTGCACCACAGCAAGTGGTAGTTCCCCCATGTCGGGGGGGACTTAGGAGAAGAGTTCCTTCACCTTTTCCAGGAGCGACTTCGAGGGAGGTTTGATCCTCTGCCCCCGGAGCTTGGCGAGCCTCAGAAGAAGCTCCTGTTCCTCCGGCGAGAGATCCCGGGGGATCTCCACGCGCAGGCGCACGTATAGGTCTCCCCTGCGACCGTTCCGGTCAGGCAGTCCCTTCCCTTCCAGGGAGAGGGTCTGACCGGGTTGAACCCCTGGGGGAATGGTCAGGGGGATCGGCCCTTCCAGACCGGGGATCTCGATCTCGTCGCCCAGGGCCGCCTGGATCATGGAGATGGGGATCTCACACAGGAGATCGCGCCCGTGCCGCTCGAAGACAGGGTGTGGGGCAAACGCCACATAGACGTAGAGATCGCCGCGGGGCCCTCCCTGCACCCCGGCGGATCCCTCCCCTGGGATGCGAAGCCGCGTCCCCTCCTCGATCCCCGGGGGGATCTTCACGGTGACCTCCCGCCGCGCGTACACCCTGCCTGTCCCGCCGCACTCCCGGCACGGGTTCCGGAGGACGGTCCCCGTCCCCCCGCACTGCGGGCAGGTGGTGATCTGGGTGAAGTACCCGAAAGCGGTGCGCCGGCTGTGCCTCACCTCCCCCCTCCCCCTGCAGGTGGGACAGGTCTCGGGCCCCCCTCCCCGTTCCGTCCCCGTGCCGAAGCAGGACGGGCAGGTCTCAAGCCTCCGCACCTCGACGGCTTTCTCGGCTCCCGTGACAGCTTCCTCAAGGGAGATCTCGAGGGAGACCTTCAGGTCGTCGCCTCGCTGGGGGCCCTCCCACTCTGCCCGCGTCGCACGACGGGTTCCGAAGAAGGTCTCGAACAGGTCCTCGAACGGCCCGAACCCAAAGTCACCGAGGTCTCCCTCGAAATCGCGTCGGATCGCCCCCTCTACGCCGGAATGGCCATAGCGGTCGTAGCGGGCTCGCTTCTCCGGGTCGCTCAGAACCTGGTAGGCCTCGTTGATCTCCTTGAACCGCTCGTTGGCCTCGGGGTCGTCCTTCCGGACATCCGGGTGGTACTCCCGGACGAGGCGGCGGAAGGCCCGTTTGATCTCCTCCTGGGAAGCATTCCGGTCGACGCCGAGGATCTCGTAGTAGTCCCGCTTCGCCATAGTCCACGAACGTCAGGAGATCCTGGGGGGATGCATGAGCCGGGTGAGGACCTCTCCAAGGCTCTCTGCGAGGAACTGGACAGTTGGGATGACCTTCCCGTAAGGCATGCGTGTCGGCCCAATGATCCCCACCGCCCCAGCAGGCCGCCCGCCCACACGGTAACAGGCAGCGATGACGCTGCACGCCTGCATCTCCGCGTACCGGTTCTCGCTCCCAATGACCACCAGCAGCCCCCTGGACACAGCCTCGCTGAGGAGGTCCTGGATTACCTCCTCCTGCTCAAGCATCGAGAGCAAGGGACGCACCCTGCGGATGTCCTGGAACTCTGGCTGGAGGAGGATGTTCGCCGTCCCCTCGATGTAGACACGGGCTCGCAGGCTCAGCCAGAGGCTCTTCCGGAGGACGCGCTTGAGCTGCTGGATCGCCCTCTGATGGCGGACCGCCTCCTGGATGATCTGGGCGAGCAGGCGGTCGGTGATCTCCCCCAGGGGATATCCCTCCAAGCGGCGGCTGATGTGTCGGGAGAGGCGATCGAGCTCGTCCGGGCTGAACCCATCCGAGAACTGGACCACCTTCCCCTCGATGACCCCTGTATCGGTGATGATCACCGCGATCGCCTCGGTGTCGCTGAGAGGGATCAAGTGGAGGTGCTTGAAGACTCCGTGCTCTGGCCGAGGCTCTGCCACGATCGAGGCATACTCCGTCACCATGGCGAGGGCCCGAGCCGCCTCCTCCACAGCCTCCCCGGGCTCTCCCACGGACAACCGCACACGGCGGCGCAAGCGCTCCTTCTCCAGGGAGGGGAGTTCCCGCTCCTCCTCAACGAGCGTGTCGACGTAGAGGCGGTAGGCGCGGTCTGTAGGGACGCGGCCCGCCGAGGTATACGGCTGGCGCAGGTACCCCATCTCTTCGAGAGCGGCCATCTCGTTGCGCACAGTCGCCGGGCTGATCCCCAGGTTGTACCGAGAGGCGACAGTCTCCGATCCCACCGGCTCCGCCGTGGCGATGTACTCGTTGATCACCGCCCTGAGGATCTCCCGTTTGCGTGGGTCTAACTGCACCATCCCGCTCACCGGCCGCGGGCCAGGTGACTCCCCCCTTCCGCATCGAGCTTAACACCCGATGTTTTCCATTGTCAACGCGCGGGACGGGTGCGACGCCGGAGGAGGTCAAAGACCATCCCCGCCTCCTGCACCTGAAGGAGCGCGCAGGCCGCAAGGTAGGTCACCGCCCCTCCTCCCCCCGCCAGGGAGAGCTGGAGGACCTGTCCGGCAAGACCTCCCAGGTGCACCACCCCATCCAACCCACGGAGCAGGAAGAATGCCGTAATCCCCAAAGCGGCGGAGGCGAGCACCACCTTCCCAAGGGTCTGCCCGATCCGCCCCCCGTCCATGGAACCCAGACGGTGCCGCAGGAGCCAGAGGAGGGTCCCGACGTTGGTGATGGCCACGAGCGAGGTCGCCAGGGCGATCCCGGTATGGCCCAGGATGCGCATGAGCGCAACATCGAGGAGGGCGTTCAGGCCGATCATTGCTGCGCCGACCTTCACCGGCGTGAACACATCGTGCTGGGCATAGAAGGTACGGGTGACGATGTAGTAGGAAGCGATGGCGGAGAGACCGACAGCGTATCCCACGACGGCGCTCGCTACGGCGGCCGTGGACTCTGGAGCAAACGCCCCGCGCTCGAAAATCAGGCGGACGATGGATGCGCTCGCGGCGAGGAAGAACGCGGTGAGGGGCATGGTGGCGAAGAGGACCATCCGGATCCCCAGGGAGTTCGCCTCCCGCAGGGCGCCCCTCTCCCCCAGGGAGGCATGCCGTGCCAGGGTGGGGAACACGGCCGTGGCAATGGAGATCCCGAAGATGCTCACAGGCGCCTGCACCACCTGGTAGGCGTAGTCTAGGACCGCTACGTAGTTGACCTGAGGGGTCACCGGGAGGAAGGAGGCAAAGAACCTGTCCACATAGGCATTGGTCTCGACGACGGCGAGGCCCATCATAGCCGGGAGGCTCAGGCGGGCCATTTCCTTCACCGCAGGGTGGCGGAGCTCGAGGCGCGGGCTCCAGCGGAACCCTTGGCGAAGGGTGGCCGGCACCTGGACCGCGAACTGCAAGGCCCACCCCAGGAGGAAGCTCACAGCAAGGCCCGTGATCCCGAGGACGGGGCCCAGCAAGAAGATGCCCCCAATGATCACAACGTTGAACACGAGAGGTGCGAGGGCAGGTGCGGTGAAGTGCTGGTGAGCATGGAGATAGCCCATGGCGAACCCCGAGAGGGCCAAGAAGAACATCGCACCGAACATGATCCGCGTGAGTTGGACCGCCAGGGGGATCAGGCCGGGGTCGGTCCAGCGGAAGCCCGGGGCAGAGAGGGCGACCAGCAAGGGGGCTGCAACGATCCCCACCGCGACCATGAGGACCCCCAGGAGGAGCACGAGGTTGAAGACGGTGGTGGAGACGCGGTTGACCTCCTCGTCGTCGCCCCTGGCCAGGTACTCGCTGAGCGTAGGGATGAATACGATGCTCAGCGTCCCGCTCAGGAGCAGGCGCTGGATGAAGAACGGGATGTTGTAGCCGATGACGAAGGCCCCCTTGGCGCTGGTGGCCCCGAAGAAAGCGGCCGTGGCGACCTCCCTGAGGAGGCCGAGGAAACGGCTGAGGAGCGTAGCCACGGCCATGAGGCTCGCGGCGCGGGCCAGACGCTGAGTTGCCTGCACTGCCTGCGCAACCGCAGGTTCGTCCACTTCACACCGTCCTCGCGGAGTGTCACGGGAGGCCTGCCCCATTATAGCATGCCTCCGTCAGGGCTCGGGAAAGAGCTTGTCAACCCTCCTGGGTCATGGTAAAATCTCCCCGTCGTCTCAGCCACCCACCAAAATCCAGGATTTTGGCAGGGTGACTGAGAGCGGTGCATTCCACCTGTCCCAGGAGGAAGGAAGACGTGGCCAAGAAGAACCTGTCCGCGCTGAAACGCCATCGGCAGTCGGAGAAAAGAAGACTGCGGAACCAGGCGTACCGTTCGAGGGCGAAGACCCTGATCAAAAAGGTATTCCAGGCAAGTACTGTCGAGGAGGCACGGACTGCCCTCGTCTCCGCCGTCAAGGCACTGGATAAACTCGCCGCCAAAGGGATTGAGCACAGGAACACCGTGGCCCGCAAGAAGTCCCGCCTCATGAAGGCATTCAACAAGTTCCTCCAGGAGTTGACGCAGGCGGCCGCGTGAAGGTACAATAGCCCCGAGTACCGAGACGTACACGCAGGCAACGGCGCCTGGGAGAAGGGAGGCGCCGTTGTTTTTTTTGGGGAGGTCCCATGGGGCTACGGGTCCTCGTCGCGGACGACGAGCCCATGATCCGCCTCGGTCTTCGGGCCATGCTCGAGGAGCAGGGATATGAGGTCGTCGGGGAGGCGGACAACGGGAGGGGAGCCGTCGAGCTCGCCCGGGCCACAGCTCCCGACCTGATCATCCTGGATATCCGGATGCCGCACATGGACGGCCTGGAGGCGGCGCGCGCCATCATGGCCGAGCGCCCGACGGCGATCCTCCTCCTCACCGCCTACGCGGACCGGGAGCTCGTAGAGAAGGCCAAGGCGTGTGGAGTCCTGGCGTACCTCGTCAAGCCCTTCAGGGAAGCCGACCTCATCCCGGCAATGGAGATCGCTGTAGCCAGGTTCCAAGAGCTCCAAGCCCTCCAGAAGGAGGCGGGGACCCTCAGGGACGCCCTGGAGGCGAGGGAGATCATTGAACGCGCCAAGCGCATCTTGATGGCCCGCCTCGGTCTGAGCGAAGGGGAGGCGTTCCGCAGGATCCGCAGGCTCAGCATGAACAGCCGCAAACCCCTGAAGCAGGTCGCTGAGGCCATCCTCATGGCCGCGCTCCCTGAGGAGGAAAGGCCAGAGCGATGAAGACCATGCGGGTTGCCCTTGCCCAGCTCAACCTCACCGTTGGAGACCTCGAAGGGAACACCCGCAGGATCTGCCAGGCAATTGAGGAGGCCCGCGCGGCTTCCGCCGATGTTGTCGCGTTCCCGGAGCTGGCCATCACAGGATACCCTCCGGAGGACCTGCTGCTCCGGCCGGAGTTCGTGGAGGAGAACCTCTCCTGCCTCAACCGGATCGCCGCCTGCTGCCAGGGGATCGTGGCGATCGTCGGGTTCGTGGACCGTCAGGAGGCCCTGTTCAACGCCGCCGCCGTGTTGGCCGGAGGCGGCGTCGCCGGTGTCTACCACAAGCGCCTCCTCCCCAACTACGGAGTTTTCGATGAGAAACGGTACTTCGCCCCTGGGAAGGCCTGCCCTGTCTTCCACCTCGGCGACGTCCCCTTCGGGGTAACCATTTGCGAAGACATCTGGTTCCCCGATGGCCCGCACCTGGCTCAGGTCCGCGCCGGCGCCCTCGTCCTCCTCAACATCAACGCCTCACCCTACCACATGAGCAAGTGGCGCCTGCGCGAGGAGATGCTCGCCACCCGTGCACGGGACGGAGGCATCGCCGTGGCCTACGTCAACCTCGTGGGAGGCCAGGATGAGCTGGTCTTCGATGGAGGGAGCGTGATCTTCGACCACGAGGGGTCGCTCCTCGCCAGGGGCCCCCAATTCGAGGAGGCCCTCCTCATCGCAGATCTCCCCGTGGAAGCGATCCGCCGCCGGAGGGCCAGAACCCCCACCGTCGCAGAAGAAGGACGCCTCCCCCTGGGAGAGGTCCCTACTCCGTCGATTGATCTCGGCGTTCCCCTGCCCTCGCATCGACCCCAGGTCAAGCCTGCGATCGCGGATCCGCTCCCGCCCCTGGAGGAAGTTTACAGGGCGCTCGTCCTGGGGACTTCTGACTACGTCAGGAAGAACGGTTTCACCACGGTGGCCGTGGGGCTCAGTGGGGGCATCGACTCTTCCCTTACCGCCGTCATCGCCGTGGACGCACTGGGCTCCGACCACGTCGTCGGTGTCTTCATGCCCTCGCCGTACACCTCTCAGGAAAGTGCTCGGTACGCCCAGGAGCTGGCCCAACGTCTGGGCATCCGCCTCCTCACCCTGCCCATCGGTCCAATCTTTGAGGCGTTCCTCGAGGCGCTGAGGGAACCCTTTTCTGGCCTTCCCCACGATGTGACGGAGGAGAACATCCAAGCGCGCATCCGGGGGACGCTCCTGATGGCCCTCTCCAACAAGTTCGGCTGGCTCGTCCTGGCGACCGGGAACAAGAGCGAGATGAGCACGGGCTACGCCACCCTCTACGGAGATATGGCGGGCGGGTTTGCGGTCCTCAAGGACGTTCCCAAGACGTTGGTCTACGCCCTCGCCAGGCACCGGAACGCGCGCACCCCGGTGATCCCCCAAGGTGTCCTGGAACGCCCTCCCACCGCTGAGCTACGGCCGGGGCAGGTGGACCAGGAAGCCCTCCCCCCTTACGAGATCCTGGACCCCATCCTGAAAGCCTACGTAGAGGAGGACCGGCCCCCCGAAGAGATCGTCGCCGCCGGGTTCGATCCCCAGGTCGTGGTCAAGGTCACGGCGATGGTCGACCGGAACGAGTACAAGCGCCGGCAGGCACCTCCCGGGATCAAGATCACGCCCCGGGCCCTGGGGAAAGACCGACGGCTCCCCATTACCAACCGCTATCGCCCCTTGTGGGGCTCTCCGTTCCCCTCGTGAGCAAATTGGCCCTTGACACCCTGATGCCCACGTTTCGCACCCTCGCTGGACGTCCAACGGGATTTTGGCTGAACCCTCAAGTTTCCATTACGTGTAAGGAACC